>OJPL01000068.1_pt1 | contig 40018 bp, 33 predicted proteins | sample 1598501 | NCBI WGS metagenome assembly OJPL01 (sample SAMN03922486, study PRJEB24848) | human gut metagenome | isolation source: stool sample | host: Homo sapiens | place: Germany | collected 2011-05 | reverse complement strand
ATATGTTTATTTGTTCATATGATACATCCTGAAATAGGTTTTGTCAAGCGAAAAACGCAAAAAAAAATTCCCCGGATGCGAAAATTCTCGCATCCGGGGGGATTGCTTAGTCGGTAATGGGGGTAAAGCCTGGCTCACCGGGCAAAATCACGGCGTTATCCGCCAGCATTTTGCGGAATTCTTCTTCCGGGAAGTCGAACACGACTTCTTTGATCATGCTCGGTTCATGGACGAGGATCTTCCACGGTGCGCCGTTCGGCTGCTGCAAAAACAGGATGCCGGACACGCCGTCCAGGCTTTGGACGCCCTCGTCCGCCCAGAAGGCAGGGGAGGGGGTGACAAAATAGTGGTCGACCATTCGTCCGCCGGGGAAATCATGCTCAATGACCGCCGGGACCTCGCCCTCGGCCTGTTCGGCCTTGTATTGAAGATGCAGGTTGGAAAAGTCAGCAGCAGTCATAAGCAGTTACCTCATGGATGGTTGTAGGGTTCGATGCAAGCATCCGCCCCTACAGGGGTTACGGCAATAGGTTACACACGCAGGCTGGCGCTCTCCGGCTCGTTGCTGCCCTCGTCGAACTCGTAGTCGTTGCCGGGCAGGATAGCGTTCAGCAGGATACCGGCGATGGCGGCGATGGCCAGACCGGACAGGTTGATGTTAACGCCCGCAACCGCAAACGTGACGCCGCCCACCGAGTTGAAGCCCAGGGCGCAGACCAGAATGACCGCGGCAATGATCAGGTTGCGGGAGTTGGTGAAGTCGACCTTGTTCTCGACAACGTTGCGCACGCCGATGGCGGAGATCATGCCGTACAGCACAAAGCTGATACCGCCGACGATGCCGGAGGGGATCGTGTTGATGATGGCCTCAAACTTCGGGCAGAAGCTCAGGATCATCGCAAACACAGCGGCAATGCGGATGACGAGGGGATCGTAAATCTTCGTCAGGGCCAGAACGCCGGTGTTCTCGCCGTAGGTGGTGTTGGCGGGGCCGCCCAGCAGACCGGCCATGGCGGTAGCCAGACCGTCGCCCAGCAGGGTCTTGTTCAGGCCCGGGTCACGGATGTAGTTCTTGCCGGTGGTGGCGGAGATAGCGGCGATGTCGCCGATATGCTCCATCATGGTTGCCAGCGCGATGGGCACGATGGTGAACACAGCGCTGATGAAGGTCTCGCTGCCGTCAATAGCGAACAGACCCATGGAATCCTTATGCAGGGGGATGCCGAACCAGGCCGCCGCACCGATGGTCTGGAAGTCAACAGCGCCGGTCACAAGCGCAACCGCGTAGGAGACCAGCACACCGATCAGGATGGGCAGGATCTTGACCATGCCCTTGCCCCAGATGTTGCAGACGATGACGGTAGCCAGCGCCACAAAGGCCAGCAGCCAGTTGGACTGGCAGTTGGAGATGGCACTCGGGGCCAGGATCAGGCCGATGGCGATGATGATGGGGCCCGTGACAACAGGAGGGAAGAACTTCATCATCTTGCGGATGCCGAACGCGGTGATCAGGCCGCTGAACAGCACGTAGACCAGACCGGACAGCGCCACAGCCGCGCAGGCGTAGGGCAGGTTCTCGGGGTTGGCACCGCCGTTCGTCACGATGGTGAAGCCGCCCAGATACGCAAAGCTGGATCCCAGGAACGCGGGCACCTTGCCCTTGCACAGGAAGTGGAACAGCAGCGTGCCCAGACCTGCGCAGAGCAGTGTGGTGCTGACGCTCAGGCCGGTCAGCAGAGGCACCAGCACGGTTGCGCCGAACATTGCAAACATGTGCTGTGCGCCGAGGATCAACAGCTTGGGCGTGCCCAGCTGTTTGGCATCATAGATGCCTTTCGAGTAATCGATTTTTTCTGCCATGAATGAAATCCTCCTCATAATGGCCGCAAAAAAAGAGGAGACCGCCGGTTCATCTTCAAACGCTACAGCCTCCCTTGCTTATCCTTAATAGTATAGCGGACTTGAGGGGAAAGTGCAAGATGCTGGGGAAAATTTGTCGCTTTGTTCGTGGGGACCGCCATGTAGGGGCCGAGCATGCCCGGCCCCTACTATCTTTTTACCTGAAAGTATGCTATATTATAAATAAAAACCAATTTAGGAGAATGTTATATGCTGACCCCCGGCATCAAAGGACACGCGGCGCTGCGTGTCACCACCGAAAACACCGCGCTGGCCATGGGCAGCGGTGAGCTGCCCGTGCTGGCCACACCCGCCGTGGCGGCCCTGATCGAAAGGGCCTGCTGGCAGTCCGTTGCGGCAGAGCTGGAGCTTGACCAGGGCACCGTCGGCACGGCGCTGACGCTGGCCCACACAGCCCCCACGCCCGTGGGCATGGTCGTACACTGCGACTGCGAGCTGACCGCCGTCGAGGACCGCCGCCTGCACTTCACCGCCCGCGTCTACGACGACGTGACCGAAATCGCCGCCGCGACCCATGAGCGGTATATTGTGGACAACGAGCGCTTCACCCGCAAGGCCAACAGCAAGCTGACGGCACAGTCCTAAAGCCTTCCCCCGAGGGGCTGCGCCCGCAGGCGCGTGTCGGAGCGCAACCGCCGTAGACGGCTCTTGGCGCGTAGACTGAAGGTGGCCCCGCAGGGCCGGATGAGGGGTAAGCTCACCATAGCCGCCTTTTATAAGGAATGCCGCCGCGTAGGGGCCGGGCATGCCCGGCCCTCAGCAAAAAGGCAAAATCGCGTCTGTGGGAAGGCCGCGGGCCGGGATGCCCGGCCCCTACCGTGCGGCCATTCGGCAAACGGGCTATACTGGCGCACCTGCCCCTCATCAGTCAGTGGTCGGGGCCACTGACAGCTTCCCCCAAGGGGGAAGCCGCCCTCAATAAATTGCCTCCTCCCGCCACTTTACCAGCTCCTTCACCGTCTCCTCACTCTCCACCCAGCCTTGTTCCGGGTCGGCGTGGGCGTCGGGGGCGTAGCGCTGCATCGTGCCGGGGCTGCGGCCCTGCAGATATTCCTGTGCCTGTTTCTGGCGGCTGGGTGCGGTGCGGCGCAGCAGCGTTTCTTTTTCGGCCTTGTTCATACAAATCACCTCTTTCGTCACTATTTTGCCCGGGGCTACCGCTGGTCAAACCCGGAAAATCGTGGTATAGTATTTTATATTGCCATTTTTAAGGAGCTATCATTCTATGGAAGTCAAAATCAATCAGGTCGTTCTGCATCTGCTGGACCCCGGCGCATCGGAGCCGGTTCTGTCGGACCGCGCCATGGACATGGATGCTGACCTGTACGAGTATTACACCGCCACGCTTGAGCGCGCGTTCGCCAGCGACGAGGTAAAGAACTGCCGGTTCCTGCCGGACTCCGCTTTTGCCGCGGAGATGGCGCAGAATCAGGATTTCATCGACCTGTCCCGCCGCATTGCGGGCGTCATCTTTGAGCAGATGCTGCAATATCAGGCCATCCCGGCGGGCGATCTGGCCGTCGTGGACTTTACCGCCGACGGCGTGCCGTTCTACGGCGTGCTCAAGCTCAACTACCGCCCCGGCTACACCCACCACACCGAGCTGATGGGCAATGGCCGGTTCAGCAGCATGGTGCCGCAGCGCACGCTGCTGCCCGGCACGCCCAAGGCCGACGAAGCCGCGCTCATTGACCGCGCCAACGGCACGGTGCGTTTGATCGAGAAGAAGTTCACGCTGGACGACAGGAAGGACTTTTACCTGTCCACCCGCGTGTTCGGCTGCACGGAGGCTTTGCAGGAGAAAGCCAAGCTCAAGGCCGTATGCGAGACCGCCGTGGCCGCCGTGAAGGAGGCCTACCCCGAGCCGGAGGCGCTGGACGATGTGCCCCCGTTTGACGGCGGCACCGAGACTGCCGTTGAGCTGCTGGTGCGCAACCAGGCCGTGGACAACCAGATCTCCGTCGAGGACGTGCGCGAGCGCATCCGGGAGAATTTTCCCCTGGCCGCCCCCAAGTTTGAGGAGGCGCTGGCCGAGACCGGCGTGCAGGAGAATGACCGCGTGACCGTGACCCCCGCGCGCATCAAAAAACTGGAAAGCCGCAGCTTCAAGACCGAGTCCGGCATTGAGATCAGGATTCCCGCAGAGCTGTGCAGCTCGGACGACGCCGTGGAGTTTATCCATTCGGCAACCGGCGGGCTGAGCTTATTGATTAAGGACGTATTGGTGTAAACATACGGCACTTTGCGGGCGGATATGGAATCCGCCCCTACGAATCACACCCGCAGGGGCACATTCTATAGGCGCCCGCACTCTGCCGCTCAGGATATGGGTATAGAGAAAGCAAACTATGGAAACAAAACAAAAAACGACCCTGACCCAGGGCAGTGTTGCCAGGGGAATGCTGCTGTTTGCGCTGCCGATTTTTATCAGCAACCTGTTCCAGCAGCTGTATAATGCCGCCGACTCGCTGATCGTCGGCAACTTTCTGGGCGGCGAGGCGCTCGCCGCTGTCGGCTCGTCAGGCAGCCTGATTTTTCTGCTGACCGGCTTTGTCAACGGTGTATCGTTGGGCGCGGGCGTCGTGGTCGCGCGGTATTTCGGCGCCAAGGACTGGGACAGAATGCGCCGCACGATCCACACCACCGTGGCGCTTGGCCTGGTGGCCGGTGTCGGGCTGACGGTGATCGGCGTGATCTTAACGCCGCAGATCCTGCGCTGGATGGGCACGCCGGACGACGTGCTCGTCAACTCCATCGCCTACTTCCGCATGTACTTCATCGGCTCAATTGCCGTTGTCATGTACAACGTAGGTGCAAGCATTCTGCAATCCGTCGGCGACAGCAAGAGCCCGATGCGGTATTTAATTGCTGCCTCTCTCATCAACATCGTGCTCGATCTGATCCTCGTCGGCTGGCTGCGCATGGGCGTGGCCGCGGCGGCGTTCGCAACGATTGCCTCCCAGACGGTCAGCGCCGTTCTGGCATTTGCCAAGCTGACGCGCTCCCAAGAGGCGTGGGCCGTGCATTGGAGCGAGGTAAAATTTGACGGTCCGTCGCTAAAGGCTGTCATCGTGCAGGGCCTGCCGTCCGGCATCCAGAACTCGGTCATCTCGATTGCCAACGTCATTGTGCAGTCCAACATCAACTCGTTCGGTGCACAGGCCATGGCCGGGTGCGGCGCATACAGCAAGGTGGAAGGCTTCGCCTTCCTGCCCGTGACCTGCTTTGCCATGGCGCTGGCGACGTTCGTCAGCCAGAACGTCGGCGCGGGCCAGCCGGACCGCGTGAAGAAGGGCATGAAGTTCGGGTGTCTGTGCTCGGTGCTCATGGCCGAGGTCGTCGGCGCCACCATCTACGCTGCGTCGCCGTGGCTCATCGGTGCTTTCAGCCGCGAGGCCGATGTCATCGCGTTCGGCGTGCGGCAGGCCCACACCATCACGCTGTTCTACTGCCTGCTGGCGTTCAGCCATTGCTGCGCAGGCATCCTGCGCGGTCTGGGCCGCCCCGTCGTGCCAATGATGGTCATGCTGGCGGTCTGGTGCCTGCTGCGCATCACCTACATCACGGTCACGCTGCACTTCATCCGCGACATCGGCGTTGTGTTCTGGGCCTATCCGCTGACCTGGAGCATCTCGTCCGTGCTGTTTGCATGGTATATCCTCCATTGCCCCATCCCCAAGCTGGGCGGCGGCGCACCGGAGGTCAAGGCGTAAATTCTGTTTAAATAAAGATACCCCCGTCAGGTATGTGCGCCTGACGGGGGTATCTTTGTTATTGCGGCGAACGGGCAAAGCCCCTCCGGTCATCGCTGCGCTTGACCACCTCCCAAGGGGAGGCTTTCCCGCGGGCGGAGCCCGCGCAAAAAGGCGCCCCTTACAGGGGAGCTGGCCGAGCCTGCGAGGCCTGAGGGGCTCTGCCAGCTTGCCTTACCGTACAGCCTTTACTTTTTGATCACAAAGCACGGCAGCGGCGCTGTCTGCGCCCAGTTTGCAAACTCGCAGACCAGCACGGTATAGCGCGTCAGCGGCAGGGCCTTAAAAAAAGCCAGCGCGGCCTGCTTCTCGGCGTCACCGATGACCTTTCCGCTGTAGAGCACCGCAGCCAGCACGCCGCCGGGGCGCAGAGCCTCCAGCGCCGCACGCAGGGCGGGCACACTGCCGTCCGCCGTGGAATGCACATCATGCTCCGCACCCGGCAGCCAGCCGAAGTTGAACAGCACGCAGTCCGCCGTGCCAGGCTGCACCAGCTCAGCCAGGCGGGCATGGTCGTGCAGCACCGCACGCCCCACTGCGCCATAGCCTGCCGCTGCCAGCCGCGCGTTTGTGTTATCAACGGCCTGCTGTTGAATATCCAGTCCCAGCACGTGCCCTGCCGGACCAGCCAGCGTACACAGGAACTGCGTGTCGTGGCCGTTGCCGCAGGTGGCATCCACGTACAGCCCGCCGGGGGCGAGCCGTGCGGTCAAAAACGCATGGCAGAGCTGCACGGCGGACAGGTCGGGCACGCGGCGGCGCACCAGCTGGCTGCCGTCCGGGGCAAAGCCATATTTTTGCGCCAGCGCCCTGCCCGCGGCATCCCGGGGCAGGGGAGCGGTGAACCGCGTGGCCTGCTTTGGGTCCAGGCCGCCGTTTTGGCGCAGAAGCTCTTTCAACAGATAACTGCCGTAGCCGCGCCCGCGCCACCGGGGCACGACCTCCAACCGCAGGATGGTCGTGCCGTCCACGACGGCTGTGCCGATGGCCTCATTTTCCTTATATAGAGTGTAGCAGCCTTTTTCCTGCCTGATCTGCATAGCATTACCCGTCGATTTCGTTGGTGTTCAGGTCGTAGTGTATCACGTCGCCCCATTTGCGGCGGATGACGATCTGCGCGGTCAGGTCGGTGTCGTCATAGACCAGCGACCACTGGGTGTTGCTGGTCACATCGTTGGGGCTGGGGTCCTGGGCGGCTGCCTGCAACGCCTTCCATGCGGTATCCGCAGGAATATCCCCGTCGGGATCGCGCATTGCCAGCACTTCCATAATAGCGTCATAGCGCTCTTTTCCGTGGCCGTAGATGCCATTTCTCTGGTTTGGCTGCACCATGTAGGCATAGCAGCCGTAAAAATTCGTGATGGCCTGCATGGATGTCCAGCGCAGCGGGCGGCCCTCCTGCTCCGGGTCATACTCGATAACGCGGCAATCCCCGCCGGCATCGGTGACAAAGAAGTGGTAATCGCGCCCGGAGGTCGCAAACATATCGTAGCTGTTCAGCAGCTCCACGGCCTCCTGCGTTGTGGCGGCGCGGTCCAGCACCAGCCGGATGGCCAGCGTCGTGAAGATCTTCTGCTTGCCGGTGCTCTGGTTGACCGGCTCGCTGTCCAGCGTCAGCACCGCGATGGAAACACCCTTTTCATTCATGCCGTCCAGACAGATGAACGGAGCGGTCAGGCAGGCGAGCTTTTTCGCCATGGATATGTCCGGCTGGTTGGCCGAGATATTATCCAGCGCGGCCAGCGCCACGGATTTGTAGCCGTCCTTCGGCGTACAATAAACCAGCATGGCCGAGGTGTCACGCTTGAAATCATAGTTGCGGCCCATCAGGATATTTCCATCGGACACCGTCGCAAAGGCGCTGCACCCATAGTTCGGGGCTTTCATGTGGACCGGCAGCAGGGGAAGCGTTTCCTTTAAAATCGCGTCGATCATCGACTGGTTGTCGGTGATGCCGTAGTTGATGACATCGTCGATGGAATAATCATACGTGACATCCATGCGGTAAAGGTTATAGTCGTCATACGCGGTGATCTGCTCTATGCTGTTTACCGTGCGCAGCCGTCCGGCGTACAGCATACCGAAGCCCGCCACTGCCAGCAGGATCAATACCAGCAGCACAACCAAAATACGCTTTAACATCCTTTTCATAGAAAACGCCTCCTTTATATGTGTTTTATGATTTGATTATATCATATTTTATTGTGCGGCGCAACGCTGCAAATTGTCATAATCTTCACCGTTTTTCACATACTTTTCACTCTCTGACGAAACCTATTTCACAATTAGCCTGTATACTGTAGGCATAGAAAGCGAAAGGAGACGACCACTATGAGCAACGAATACGATTACTCCGGTCTCTATAACAATACATCCGGCAGCGGTCAGCCGAACGGCCAGAACCCGCAGCCCGAGCAGAGCGCCCCCGCGCAGAACCAGCAGCCCCAACAGAGCAGCTACCCCAACGTAGGCTCCAGCGGTGCCAACACTGCCAACACGGCGCGCACAGATTATTCTTCCTACAATTCCGGCAATTCCGGCAGCACGTCCGGCCAGAATCCCCAGCAGGATTCCAACGGCTACACCAGCAGCTTCAGCGGCGGCAATGGCAATAACGGCGGCTACAACGGCTACAGCTATTCCAGCGCCCCGCAGCAGCCCCCCGTGCCCCAGAAGAAAAAGGGCAGCAAGGTCCTGCTCCGCGTGCTGGCCTGCGTCGGCGTGGCTGCGCTGGGCTTCGGCGGCGGTCTGGGCGGCGCTGTGGTCGCCAGCCGTGCGGGCCTGACAGGCAACCAGGTGGTCGTCCAGCAGGTAGAGCGCAGCACGGACGCCACCGCCGCAGGTAGCACCGATGGCACAAGCATGAGCGTGCAGCAGATCGCGTCTGTCGTCTCGCCCAGCGTTGTCGCCATCACTACCGAGCAGATGAGCAGCAGCCAGACCTGGTTCGGCGGCTACTACGTCCAGAGCGGTGCCGGTTCCGGCGTCATCATCAGCCAGGACGGCTACATCCTGACCTGCGCCCACGTCGTCAGCGGCGCGACCAGCGTAAAGGTGCAGCTGAACGGCAGCGACGAGAGCTACGACGCCACCGTCGTCGGTCAGGATTCCACCTCCGACATCGCGGTGCTGAAAATTGATGCTACGGGCCTGACCCCGGCGGTCATCGGCGACAGTGACGCCCTGGCCGTGGGCGAGGTCGCTGTCGCCGTCGGCAACCCGCTGGGCACGCTGTCCAACACTGTCACCGATGGCATCGTCAGCGCGCTGAACCGTCAGGTCACCGTGCAAGACAACGATATGACGCTGATCCAGACCGATGCGTCCATCAGCCCGGGCAACTCCGGCGGCGGCCTGTTCAATGCGAACGGCGAGCTGATCGGCATTGTCAATGCCAAGTCCAGCTACAGTGAGGCCGAGGGCATCGGCTTTGCGATCCCCATCAACACAGCCATGGAGATCGGTCGGCAGCTGATCGAGAACGGCAGCGTGGCTCGTCCCGCGCTGGGCGTCAAGATCATGGATGTGACCGACGCCCAGACCGCCCAGCAGCTGGGTGTCTCCACGATGGGCGTCTACGTTGTCGAAGTCACGAAGGGCAGCGGTGCCGACGCCGCCGGTGTACAGGCGGGTGACCGCGTGCTGGCCGTCGATGACACCGCCGTCAGTGATTCCTCCGCGTTGAAGAATTACCTGAAGGACAAGGGCATCGGCGACACCGTCAACCTCCAGGTCGAGCGCGACGGCAAGGTGCTGACGCTGGCTGTTACGCTTGGGTCCAGCGCACAGTAAAAACAATATAGAAACAGGGATGCAGACAGAAATCTGCATCCCTGTTTTTTGTTTGAACGGCTTCCCCCTCGGGGGAAGCTGTCAGCGGCCCCGCCCGCTGAATGATGAGGGGAAACCGTGCCATTATGGCCCGGCAGCGGGTTGCCGCCGGAAGTCTGCCCCTCTCAGGGGGTCGGCGTCCGCTCCTGACTCCTCACTCAGTTCTGATCCTTACTTTTTCCCACCAGCGCAGCCAGCACGCCAAAAATCAGGCTGGCCGCTATGCCGCCGGACGCCGCCGTCAGGCCGCCGGTAAACGCACCGGGCAGGCCGCACTCGTCCACGGCATTCTGCACGCCCTGTGCCAATAAATGCCCGAACCCCAGCAGCGGCACGCTGGCCCCAGCCCCGGCGAAATCCGCCAGCGGCTTGTACAGCCCGACAGCGCTTAAGATTACGCCCGTCACGACATACCCGGTCAGGATCCGGGCAGGGGAGAGCTTCGTGTAATCAATAAAAAGCTGCCCTACGACGCAGATCGCACCGCCGACCACAAACGCCCAGACGTAGCTCATACCGCACCTCCCAGCTCGACACAGTGGGCGATGCCCGGGATGCTCTCCCCCTGCAAAAACGTGGTCTGGCTCATCAGCGCACCCGTTGCCAGAAACAGCACGCGGCGCAGCTGCCCCGCGGCCAGCATCGGCAGGATCTTCCCGCACAGCACCGCCGCACTGCATCCTGCCCCGCTGCCGCCCGCCTGTACATTCTGACTGTTTGTGTCATATAATAAACAGCCGCAGTCCTTATGGTTGTCCAGCGGCAGCCCCTCTTTGGCCATCTGCTCATGCAGAAGTGCCGTACCGACCTCGCCCAAATCGCCCGTAAAAATCGCGTCAAAATCCTGCGGGCTTGTCCCTGTGGCCGAAAAATAGCGCAGCAGCGTCGAGGCTGCCGCAGGCATCATCGCCGCACCCATATTGTTGATGTCATGCACCGCAAAATCCTGCACGCGGCCAAACGTCACCGACAGCACCGGCACGCCCGCGCCGCCGTGCGCCCGCACCAGGCAGGCCCCCGCGGCGGTGGCTGTCCACTGGGCCGTGGGGGTGCGCTTGGCACCGTACTCCAGCGGCGTGCGGAATTGCCGCTCTGCCGCGCAAAAATGGCTGCTTGTCAGCGCCAGGACCCGCTCGGCCATGCCGCCCGCCGCAAACACCGCGGCAAGGCCCAGCGTCTCCGCCATGGTCGAGCACGCGCCGTAGACGCCCGCAAACGGGATGCCCAGCTCCCGCATCGTGTAGTTGCTGGCCGTACACTGGGCCTGCAGGTCGCCCGCAAACGCAATATCGACTTTGGAACGCGGAATATCCGCCTTGCGCAGACACAGCTCCACGGCCTTGCGCTGCAAGAGGCTTTCGGCCTGCTCCCAGTTTTCACAGCCCTGCTCGCCAAAAGCCGCATCCTGCGTCACAAAGTCAAAGGCCGACGCCAGCGGGCCCTCGCTCTCCTTTTTGCCGCCTGCCGCGGCCCAGGCCGCCACGGTGGGCGGCGCGTCAAACAGCAGGGTATCGCCTCTGCGCGTCATCGGTCACCCCACCTTTCCCAGCAGCCAGTAAAGCACGCCCCACACAAAGCTGGCCAGCGTCCCAAACGCGATGACCGGCCCCGCGATGCCGAAAATCCTCGCGCCTACACCGGTCACCCAGCCCTCGGCCTTGAATTCAACCGCCGGGCTGACGACGGAGTTTGCAAACCCTGTAATGGGCACCAGCGTCCCCGCGCCCGCCTTGGCGGCCAGCTTTTGGTACCAACCCGGCAGTGTGAAAATGGCGGACAGAAAAATCAGCGCAATGCTCGTCAGCGTGCCCGCCAGCGTTTTGTCGTACCAAATCAGGAAAAACTGCCGCAGTGCCTCGCCGAGGGTGCAGATGGCCCCGCCGACCAAAAACGCCCACGCGCAGTCCCGCACCACGGGCGACGGCGGCGACGCGCGGCTGACCATCTCATCATATTTCCTGGGATCCAGTTTCACATTTCATTCCTCCCTTTTTTGGGGGTAGTATGTGCCTAGCTGCCGTAAAATATGACCTGCCCGCGATAATACGGATGCGGCACCATGACCTTGTACAGCGTGCGCAGCTCTTTACAAAGCGCCGCGTCGGGGACCGTACCGCCGCAGGGCAGGGCCAGCACGGCGTACCGCGTGCCGAACACCCGGCTTTCCAGCGCCGTGGCCCGCGCGCCTGCCCGCAGGTAAAACCCGATGCGCCGCCGCGCGATGGACGGGTCGGGAGCCTCGGCGGGGTGCTCACATTCCAGCACCAGGTCGTGTACCCGCATGGCATCGTAGTCCCGGACCAGCCCCAGCGCCGCCGTGCCCACGCCGCTGCCGCGCAGGTCGTACCGCACGGCAAAGTAGTCCAGCAGCGCCGTGCGCTGGCCCGGCAGCACGACCTGCCACGCATAGGCCAGCCGTGCGCCCGCGTCATCGGTCAGAAGGAGCGGCTCGTAGACGCCGGACTCCAGCAGGCGTTGGATCTCGGCAAACGGCTTCAGCTCGGCGGCAGGGAAATCCCGCGGCAGGGCAGAGCGGTAGAGGTCCTCACATTCAGCAACAGACAAGCGTGTGATTTGCATAGGGATTTCTCCTTTCTGTGATTGAATTATGGGGGAAAATACGGTATAATAGGTAAAAATGGGGTTATGGCGCAGTTCTCGGGCGGATATGGAATCCGCCCCTACGGGCATGTAGGGGCGGGCATTGCCCGCCCGCAGGCACATTGCGGCAGCCACCGCGTTCCGCGGGCGGCCAATGGCCGCCCCTGCAACGCGCCCGTTATTCGTAGGGGCGCATTCCGTATGCGCCCGCAAGCAATTTATAAAGGAGCCACCCACATGGAATGGACTGACATCAGCATCACCGTCGCCAAGCGCGACGCCGACACTGCCGAAGCCATCGCAACGATGGTTGCCAACGGCGGCATTTATATTGAGGACTACAGCGACCTGGAACAGCAGGCGTGGGAGATCGCCCATGTTGATTTAATTGAACAGGACCTGCTGGACAAACCGCGTGACATCGTGATCGTACACATGTACCTTGCCCCTGACGAGAACCCCGCCGAGGTGCTGCCTCTGTTTGAGGAGCGGCTGAAAAACAGCGGCATCGGCTACCAGCTCAACACCACCGGCGTCGAGCAGGAGGACTGGCAGAACGCCTGGAAGAAGTACTACCACGCCATGGACATCGGCGAGCGCCTCGCCATCGTGCCCGGCTGGGAGGATTACCGGACGGACCGCATCAGGATCGTCATGGACCCCGGCATGGCCTTTGGCACCGGCACGCATGAGACGACCTCGCTCTGCCTCGAGACGCTGGACAGCCTTGTCAAGGGCGGGGAGCGCGTGCTCGATATCGGCACCGGCTCCGGCATTCTGGCCATTGCCGCGCTGAAATTAGGCGCAGACTCCGCCGAGGGCGTGGACATCGACCCCATGTGCGTGCGCACCGCGGGCGAGAACGCCGCGCGCAACGGCGTGGCGGACCGCTTTAAAGTCCTCGTCGGCGACCTGTCCGACAAGGCCAGCGGCCAGTACAACATCATCACGGCCAACATCGTGGCGGCTGCCATCCTGTCGCTGGCCCCGCATGTGCCGGTGCTCATGGCCCCGGGCGCACGGTTCATCGCCAGCGGCATCATCGACGAGCGCAAGGACGAGGTGCTGGCCGGTCTGAAGGCCGCGGGTCTCGAGCCTGTCGAGGTCAAGGAGAAGCGCGGCTGGGTCTGCATCATCTGCGAAAAGAAAGAGGCTTGATCTATGCCGCATCGTTATTTTACGCGGGAGCTGGCCGATGGCCGCGCCGCGCTGACCGGCAGCGACGCCCACCATCTGGCCGACGTCATGCGCGCCAGAATCGGTGAGGAGGTCGTGCTCTGCGGGCCGGACGGGCTGGAATACCTCGGCACGGTCACGGCCATCGAGCCGGGGCGGGTGGAGTTTTCCGTCACCGACGGCACGACGAGCAAGGCCGAGCCGGACTGCGCCGTGACGCTGTTTGCGGGCTACCCCAAGGCGGGCAAGCTGGAGGAGGTCATCCGCCACAGCGTCGAGCTGGGCGTAACCGAGGTCGTGCCGTTTTTCAGCCGGTATTGCGTAGCCACGCCGAAAAAAGAGGACGTCAAGAACGAGCGCTACAACCGCATTGCCGCCGAGGCCGCCAAGCAGGCGGGCCGCGCCATGCTGCCCCACGTGGCCCTGCCGCTGAATGATTTTGCAGCGGTTTGCAAAGCATTTGTGGATTTTGACGTTGTGCTGTTCTTTTACGAGGGCGGCGGCGCACCCCTGCGGGAGGTGCTGCACCCCGGGCAGTACAAGCGCGTTGCCATCGTGACCGGCAGCGAGGGCGGCTTCTCCGTCGAGGAGGCCGAGGCCGCGAAGGCCGCCGGGGCTGTGACGGTGGGCCTTGGCCCGCGCATCCTGCGCTGCGAGACTGCGCCGCTGGCCGCCCTGACCGCTGCCATGCTGCTGACCGGTAACCTGGAGTGACCGCAGCAAGCCATACTATGTAAAAAAGAACAGGAGCGTCACCGTGTGTGGTGATGCTCCTGTTTTTGTTGGTTGTATTGTAGGGGCCGGGCATGCCCGGCCCGGGACGTATAAGGCAGGCAGGCGTTTGCGGGATGGCTTGTAGGGGCGGCATATATGCCGCCCGCGGCTTTCCTGGAACGGGTGCTGACGGGCAGGCTGCGGGCCGCACATGTGCGGCCCCTACGGCTCTATTGCCTTTTTACGGGCGCTAACCGCACACGGGCGCGGAGGGGTCAAGACCCCTCCCTACGGAATGTCGTTCACAGCCGGTTTGTAGGGAGCGGTCTTGACCGCTCCGGGGAGGTGTGTGGCTGGCGCACAGTCCACGGGAGGTTATACATAGCGGCAAACGAGCAGAGCCCGCGAGGCCTGAGGGGCTCTGGCCGTTCACGGCCATGAGAAACTCACCCTCACTTCGCCTTCACATACGCCCCGAACGCATTCGGCACGGGGTACACTTCTGCCAAATCCTCCGGCGCGGCCCAGACATACCCGTCGGGCAGAGCACAGGCGGGGGCGGTGCCCTGCCAGCCGCCAAGCTCCCAAATCTTGTGCGTAAATACGTGCTTTGCGGGGGACAGGGGCTCGTCCAGCGCAGCCTGTACACCGATGCCCGCCAGCGCGGCGGTCAGCTCATCCCGCGTCAGCGCTTTTTCCCACGCTGCGGGCTGCCACAATCCGGCCAGCAGTCCCCGTGCGGGGCGGCGCTGCAAAAGCAATCCCTGCTCACTTTCAATCAACGCCACCGTCACGGGCACCTTGCCCTTGGCCTTGGGCGCGGGCTTCACAGGCAGCTGGTCAGCCCGGCCTGCCGCATAGCCCCGGCACAAATCGGCCAGCGGGCATTCCTCACAGTGGGGCGTACCGGGGATGCAGACCAGCGCCCCCAGCTCCATCAGGGCCTCGTTGTAGGGGCCGGGCGTGGCCTTGGGCATCTGGTCCAGCACCCGCACGGTAAAGGCTTTCTTCGTTGCCGGGGCCATAACGTCCGCGTCGTCGTTGTACAGCCGCGCAAAAACGCGCAGGACGTTGCCGTCCACCGCGGGGACAGGGATGCCAAACGCAATGCTGGCCACCGCGCCCGCCGTGTAGTCACCGATGCCCGGCAGACTGCGCAGGGCGTCGTAGTCGGCGGGCAGGTCGCCGCCGTACTGCTCGCAGACGATGCGGGCAGCCTTCTGCATATTGTTGACGCGGTTGTAGTAGCCCAGCCCCTGCCACAGCTTGCGCAGGGCGTCCGGCTCACAGGCCGCCAGCGCGGCGGGGTCCGGCAAAGCCGCGATAAAGCGTTCATAATAGGGGATGGCCGCTGCCACACGGGTCTGTTGGAGCATGATCTCGCTGACCCAGATATGGTACGCAGAAGGCTCCTGCCGAAAAGGCAGGAGCCTCTTGTTTGCGTTAAACCATTGCAGCAGCGGTGCGGCAATGGGCAGCATCAAAAACCACCGCAGGTACGGGGGAAGGGGATGACGTCGCGGATGTTGGGGATGCCGGTGACGTACATCAGCAGGCGCTCAAAGCCCAGACCGTAGCCCGCATGCTTGACGCTGCCGTAGCGGCGCAGGTCAAGATACCAGTCGTAGTCGGCGGTGTTCAGGCCCAGCTCCTTCATGCGGGCCTCCAGCACGTCGAGGCGCTCCTCACGCTGAGAGCCGCCGATCAGCTCACCGATGCCGGGAACCAGCATATCGGCGGCGGCCACGGTCTTGCCGTCCTCGTTCTGGCGCATGTAGAACGCCTTGATTTCCTTCGGGTAGTCGGTGACGAACACGGGCTTCTTGAAGATCTGCTCGGTCAGATAGCGCTCGTGCTCGGTCTGCAGGTCGGTGCCCCACTCGACTTTATACTGGAAGTTGTCGTTGTTCTTCTTCAGCAGCTCGATGGCGTCGGTGTAGGTCACGCGGGCAAAGTCGCTGGATGCGACCAGCTCGAGGCGCTCGATCAGGCCCTTGTCAAAGAACTGGTTGAAGAAGGCCAGCTCGTCGGGGCAGTTGTCCAGCAGGTAGCGGATGACGTAGCGGGTCATAGCCTCGGCGGTCTCGAGATAGGTGTTCAGGTCGGCGAAGGCCATCTCGGGCTCGATCATCCAGAACTCGGCGGCGTGGCGGGTGTCGTAGCTCTTCTCGGCGCGGAAGGTGGGGCCGAACGTGTAGACGTTGCCCAGCGCCATGGCCATGGCCTCGGCCTCCAGCTGGCCGGAAACGGTCAGGTTGACAGGACGCTTGAAGAAGTCCTTCGTGTAGTCAACGCCGCCCTCGTCGTTGCGGGGGATATCGTTGAGGTCAAGGGTGGTCACTTGGAACATCTCACCGGCGCCCTCGCAGTCAGAGCCGGTGAAAATCGGCGTATGCACGTAGGTAAAGCCGTGCTCATGGAAGAACTGGTGCAGGGCGAACGCCGCCTGGCCGCGCACGCGGAACGCAGCGTTGAAGGTGTTGGTGCGGGGGCGCAGGTGGGTCATGGTGCGCAGGTAGTCCATGCCCATCTTCTTTTTCTGCAGCGGATAGTCGCCGCCGCAGGGGCCGAGCACGGTGATTTCATCCGCATTGATCTCAAAGGGCTGCTTGGCGCCCGGGGTCACAACAACGCTGCCGGTGACCTCAAAGCTCGTGTACAGACCGCACTTGGCGATCTCGGCATAGTTGGCGAGCTTGTCGGCCTGAAAAACGATCTGGACGGGCTTATAGCAGCTGCCGTCGGACAGCGAGATAAAGCCGATATTTTTAGAATCGCGCACAGTCTTGGCCCAGCCGCAGACGGTGACCTTGGTGCCGTCTGCAGGGGTGGCCTTGTACAGCGATGCAAGTTCCGTTCTCTGCATGGATAGTCCACTCCTCTTTATATATATGAATGTTCCTATTGTAACAGGTATTTTATAAAAAGTAAAGAGCCGATATTTGCAGAGTTGCAAGGTTGTAGGGGCCGGGCATGCCCGGCCCGGAGGTATCCCGCGGGCAGGCGTTTATGGGAAGGTGCAGGGCCGGACATGTCCGGCCCCTACCGCGCGGCGATGATGTTACGTTTGCGATGCCATGAAGGTCTGCGGGGCGTCGGGGACGCCGATTCCTACCGTAGGGGCGGATTCCATATCCGCCCGTGGGAGTGTGCGGCGGCGCAAGCTGCCCGGGAGGGATGAATCCCGACCTCGATTAAAATTGTAATAAAAGATTTTGAGATTTACCCTCCCAGCACCCCGGCTAACGCTTTGGCGGCGTACTCTCCGGCGCGGAGGGCCTCGTCCAGCGTGTTCGCGTGGCCGCCGATCTCTATTAAAAGACTGCCTGTCGTTAAATCTTGATTGTAAAACCGATACCCGCACAGCACGGGGCGGGTCAGGCCCGGGTAGGCACTTTCCATAGTGGCCTCCCATTCGGCGGCAAAACGCAGATTGAGCCGCCAGTTAGGCAGGGCAATGCTGCTGCCGTTGCCGCACCCGGCAATGACCATGACCTGCGCCGTGCTCTCGCCGTCGATCTCGCATACGGGCTTGACCCGCGTGCCGTCGCTGTCCTCGATGGCATCGCGGTGGACATCCAGCACGACCTTTATAGAAGGGTAGCGCTCCAGATACGCCTGCACGCCCGCGCGGCTGCGCTTATAGCTGTCGGTGTAGCCGGGCGCGTCATAGAGCGTTTCGTCGTGCAGCGTGCGGATGCCCGCCGCGTTGAGCACCTGCGCCATTTTCTCTCCGACGGCGCACATATTCAGCGCCGTGCTTTTGCTGCGGGCCGTGTAGCCGGGGTCAAACACGGGGTCCGGCCAGGTCTGGTAGCTCTCGGTGGCGTGGGTGTGCATGATGAGCACCTGCGGCAGGGCACTGTTCTTTTCAACGGCAAACGGTAAATTTTGCGTCGTCACAGCGGCGCGCAGGTCAGCGTCGGGGTGCTCGGTGCTGTTTCGGATGCTGCCTGCGGCCAGTGCTACATAGCCGTCGCCGCTGCCCTGCCTGAGCGTCACGCTGCGGATGCGGCCCGCGTCGTCCAGCTCCGGCGCGGCGCTGGGCAGCGGCGTGGAAGCGGGGGACGGCTCCGGCGTGGGCGTTGCCGCAGCTGTCGGGGCCGGGGAGGGCGTCGCCGTGGGCACGGGCGTGGGGCGGCGGTCCGGCTTCTGGGGCTTGTAGGCGGCCCGGGCGGCATCCGCTGGCCAGGCGATGGCCGCAGCCGCCGCGGGGTCCTGCAAAAACAGCGCCCCACGCACGATCCACGCCCGCCCGGGGCAGACCGCACACGCGGCCAGAACCGCCGCCGCACTGCCCGCAAATGCGGCCCCGCACAGCGCAGCCGCCGCCCACCGGCGCAGCTTTTGCATGGCACACACCCCCTTGTACCAGAATTTTATGCGATTTTTTTGGTTTCTATGAAGTTTTTTTCAAAAAGCCCTTGCAACTTTGCTAAAAGTGTGGTAGGATAACTTGTACTGTTATGGGGAACCAAGGAGGTGGAACGAATGCCTAATATTAAATCTCAGAAGGATCGTGTTGTTCAGGCCAAGAAAGAGGCTCTGCACAACAAGGTCGTCAAGTCCAACCTGAAAACAGTGGTCAAGAAGGCAAACGCTGCCATCGACAGCAATGCTGCTGACAAGGAGACCGTCGTTAAGGTTGCTGTCTCTGCCATCGACTCTGCTAAGAGCAAGGGTGTTATCCATAAGAACACCGCTGCCCGCAAGATCAGCCGCATGGCTAAGCGCGCCAACAAGGCTGCTGCTCAGTAATTGATCGCATGAACAATGCCCGCCGTGGAAACACGGCGGGCATTTTCATTTTTTAAGTAGTAGGGGAGGGATTCATCCCTCCCCTGCAAGCTGCCGGTAGGGGCCGCACATGTGCGGCCCTGCACCTCGCGAAATCGCCCTATTTATGGGAAGCCTGCGGGCCGGGCATGCCCGGCCCCTACAGCGCTACTGCGTCAGCTCCTGCTCCATCAGCAGCTTCTTCAGCGGCAATAGCGCCGCGGGCTCGGCGCTGAAGGTGCGGATGCCGAGCTTTAAATAGGCCGGCATGGCATCCACGGCGGCCACGGTGATACCGCAGAGGTAGACCTGTGCGCCGTGCTCCTGCGCCTGCTCCAGAATGCCGCTGACAAGGCGCAGCACGGCGGGGTTCGTCAGCTGGTTCACGGCGGCGGTGGGGTTCTGCACAAGGCCCAGCGTGTAGCGGGTCAGGTCCTCAATATCCACAGCCATCAGCTGCGCGCCGTGCTCCATCATATCCCCGGCCATGACCGCGGCGGACGGCATGTCCACAACGCAGCCCAGCATCATCGGGCCGGTCTCGCGGCCCTCGGCCAGCAGCTCGTCGCGGCAGGTGTTGACCTCCTCCACGCAGCGATCCCAGTCGGCCACATCTTTTATCATCGGGAACACGACCCGCAGGTCGCCGTCCGTGGCGGCGCGCAGCAGCGCTCGGATCTGCGGCTTGAACAGCCGGTTGCCGCGCAGGCGGTCCTGCGTCTCCCCGGCCCAGGGGGCGTCGTCGGCGGCGCGGGTATCGCAGGTGCGCAGCAGCACGGGCACGCCCTCGGCGCTTTTCAGCAGCTCGCGCAGACGGGTGGTCTGCACCTCGTCGCTCTGGTCGTACAGAATCGCGGTCTCGGTGCGCACAAGGCCGATGCCCGCCGCGCCGCGCGTATGGGGCACGTCGCTGTCGCTGATGTTGCAGGTCGGCATCAGGCGGAAGGCCGTGCCGTCCTTCGTCAGGCAGGGCAGGGCGGCCACGGGGTCGGGCTTCTGGCCGTGCAGGCGGCTCAATGCAATTTTACAGTCCGCCTGGGCGATCTGCGCACCGTCCGGCTCCACAATAAGCGTGCCGTTGTCGGCGTCAAGGATCGCACGGTGGCCCACGGCCATGGCCGCAGTGCCGCCGCCCAGCTGTACCACCGCCGGGATGCCCATGCTGCGGGCCATGATGGCGGCATGGCTGACCGTGCTGTCCTGGTCGCTGGCCAGGCCCAGCACCATGCGGCGGTCCAGACTGAACAGGTCACTGGGAAAGAAGCGGTCCGCCACCAGGATGCTGGGGCGCTTCAGATGCAGGCGGCGGCGCGGGCGTCCGTCCAGAATATCCACCACGCGGCGGCAGACGTCGCAGACATCGACGCTGCGCTCCCGGATGTACTCATCATCGACGTTTTTCAGGCGGCCCGCAAAAATCTGCTCGGCGCGCTCGACGGCGGCAGCCCCGCCCGCACCGGCGGCGATATAGTCACCGATCTCGTTCGTGAAGGACTCGTCCTCCAGCAGGGCGATCTGGAACAGCAGAATATCCGCGTCCGGCCCCTTGGCGCGCTGGCTCAAACGGCGCAGCTCATCCTTGGCCAGCACGACGGCGACGTCGTAGAGGGCACGCTCCCGGAACGGGTCGCAGACGATGCGGTGCAGGCCGGTGGTGCCGTGGTCGATCTGCTCAACCGGGCCGACCACAATGCCGGTGGACGCCGGTACGCCGGTATAGGTGTGCATAGGATGCCTCCTTTTTTCTTCTTGGCCCCCTCCGGGAGGGACTCCCGCAGGGGTCGGATGAGGGGCGGGTTCGCCGCAGACACCCGTTAAAGGCTTACCGCCCGGCCCCTGCAGCGCGATACTTTGGCAAACGCGGGCGGAGCCCCAAGGGGGAAGCCTTTTTACAAAATCGGCAGCTCGCCCAGGGTCTTGCTGACCAGGGCGGTCACGAATTCCTCGGGCACGGCGGCGGCGATGGCACGCTCGGTCACAAGGGTGTTGTCTCTCCCGTCCAGCAGGGCGGGGAAGCGGTCTGCCGGGTCCTTGTCAAAGCTGCCCATGAAGGTCGCGGCCAGCAGCTTCGGCGTGTAGGGCATATCCTCGGGCACGCCGACGCGCTCGGCGGCCAGCTCCAGCGGGGCCAGTGCGCCGCGGGTGGGCGCACTCGGGTTCGGTGCGTAGGGCGCCGGGTAGTTTGCGCGCAGCCGCGCGTTTTTCTCCACAAGGTCAATTTCCGGTGCGCGGGCGCAGACCTCGGCCAGCAGCTTTTGGTATTGCTCGGCAAAGCGAGCCAGAAATTCCTCATTGTCGGGCAGCATGGCGTAAGCCGTGCCGCCGCAGCGGCCAAACAGCCGCAGCGTGTCAAAGTAGCCCAGCGCGATGTTGCGCCCGGCGCGGGCGGGGTCAAAGTCCAGCGTCGGGCCCAGATCCCAATGGCTGCGCACGATGCGCGTCGGCAGGCCGGTGGTGTTGGGGCGTACAATGCCGATGCCGTCTACATCGACGCCGAGCAGCTCCGCTGCGCCCATTTTTGCGGCCAGATCCAGCGGCATATTGTCGCGCCAGCCGCCGTCAATGTACTTTACACCGTCAATTTCCCGCGGGCGCAGGGCCGGGAAGCAGGCACTGGACGCCAGCATATAGTCCTTTAACTGCCCTTCGGGGATGTCCTCGATGGGGCACTGCACGCTGCGCAGGCTGCCCAGCTCGGTCATGACAAGGCCGAAGTGGATAGGCGATGTGCGCACGGCCTCCTCGTCGATCAGACGGTCGATCATCTCGGCCAGCGGTTCAACGTTCAGTCCGCCGCTGCGGATGATGTCGAGGAAGAACGCGCGCAGCTCCTCGGGCTTGAGCGTTGCGGGGACTTCGAGAACATCGTGAATTTCCAGACTGCGCCACAGGTCCTCGGCCTCCTGAATCTTGCCCATCGTGAGCAGGCAGCCGTTCAGCGTGCCGACGCTTGCGCCCGTGATGATGTCAGGCGTCCAGTCCAGCTCCTGCAGAGCGCGCCAGACGCCGATCTGATAGCTGCCCTTGGCCCCGCCGCCAGCCAGCACCAGCGCACGTTTTCCGGTATGTTCCATCGGAAAAAAGCCCTCCTGTTTTGTAGTTTTATTCATTATAGCATTTTCTGTTTTAAGTTGCCATAGCAAACCGGGTCACAATCTGCGGAAATTGCGCAGTTTTTTCTAATTTTATAAGGTGCTTGCAAGTGGCAGAAAAAAAGAGTAAGATAAAAATCAATGTGGCGACGCCCGGTAGGGGCCGCACATGTGCGGCCCGTAGCTTTACGGCGGGCGTTCGTCTGCCATACACGCGCGGGCCGGGCATGCCCGGCCCCTACAGCGCAGTCAGTCTTAGAAGAAGGAGCAAAAGCCTATGTCTACCAAACCGATCCTCGTTGTCATGGCCGCCGGTATGGGCAGCCGCTACGGCGGACTCAAACAGATCGACCCCGTCGGCCCGTCCGGCGAGGCCATCCTCGACTACAGCCTGTACGATGCCCGCCGCGCCGGGTTCAAGACCGTCGTCTTTATCATCAAGCATGAGATCGAGCAGGCGTTTAAAGAGGCCGTCGGTGCCCGTGCCGTGCGCGCCGGGTTCGAGGTCCGCTACGCCTACCAGCAGCTGGAAAAGCTGCCCGAGGGCTTCACCGTGCCGGAGGGCCGCGTCAAGCCCTGGGGCACCGCCCATGCCATTCTCGTGGCCGAGGAGGCCATCGGCGATGCGCCGTTTGCGGTCATCAACGCCGACGACTACTACGGCCCGCAGGGCTTCAAGCTCATCTACGACTACCTGAGTACCCACGCCGACGGGGACCGCTACGCCTGGGCCATGGTCGGCTTCCTGCTGGGCAACACGGTCAGCGCCAACGGCAGTGTCAGCCGCGGCATCTGCGTGACCGACGAGAGCCGCAACCTCGTCAGCGTGACCGAGCGCACCTGCATCGAGCCCTACGCCGACGGCATCCATTACAGCGAGGACGGCGGCAAGAGCTGGGCCGACCTGCCCGCCGACTGTGTTGTCTCGATGAACCTGTGGGGCTTCACCCCCGCCTACGTGCAGGAGGCCAAGGCCGGTTTTGCCGCGTTCCTGCAGGCCAGCCTGCCCGTCAACCCGATGAAGTGCGAATATTACCTACCCACCGTCGTGACGAACGCGCTGGAGGCCGGCAAGGCGGACGTCCATGTGCTGACCAGTGCCGACAAATGGCATGGCATCACCTACCGCGAGGACAAGCCCGAGCTGGTCGAAGCCCTGAAAAAGATGAGCGAGGATGGGCTGTACCCGGTGGATAGGCTGTTCTGATTCCAGCATAAGAATATCCCTGGCAGTGTCATGCTGCCGGGGACTTTTTTATTTGCCGCGCGGTAGGGGCCGCATATATGCGGCCCGGAGGTTACCCATAAACGGGCGTTTGCGAGAAGGTACCGGGCCGGGCATGCCCGGCCCCTACGGGTCGTCCGTTCCTCACGCCGCCGGCAGCACCGGCCCGCGGCCTTCCTCTTTTCTGCTTTAAAGCTGTGGTCTATTATCTTTCCTTTAATATTTTACAAATGTTCGGGTTGTAATTGCCCTCTGCGTCGGGTATAATAAGGTTAGCGTTATTGCTTTATATGCACGCCCGCTGCGGCGTTTTTCACGAAAGCTGCGTTACATCGCAGCATTTGCAAAAGGAGAACTACTATGATGAAGAAAACCACCTTCGGAGCCGTTCTGGCGTTTCTGTTTGCCGCTGCCGGTGCCCTGACCGCCGCCGCACTCTATCTCTACCACCGTGAAAAAGAGCTGGACGAGTACGAGCGCCTGCTGTTCAGCGACGACTACGAGGATGACGATTACGACGACGAGGATTCCACCACCTACGAGAACATCCCCTCCGCCCCCGCAGAGGAGAAGGAGTAAATGATCCTCAAGGCTTCCCCCGCGTGGGAAGCCTTTCTGCCACCACAACCCGGCTGGGCACCGACCTGACGGCGTCCGGCTTTTTGGCAATGCTATACTGCCACGGAGAAAACACAATATGCGTAAACTGCTGCTTTGGCTTGTGATGGTCGCCGTTATGATTGCCGCCATCCTGGGCGGAACGGCGGCTTTTCTTTACAGCCGCACCGGGACGGATGCCCTGCCGCAGGAGGCTGTCACCTTCGGTGAGCAGACCCTCGAGCCCAACGGCTGGAGCTGGGTCATCCCGGTGCTGGGCGATAAGGTCAACAAAACCTACGAAAGCCCGACGAATCTGACCGTGCAGAAGCTGGGCACCTTCACCGATACCGTGCCGCAGCTCGTCCTGCCCGACTGGGTCACCGCTGCCGAGCTTCAGATCACCGCGCCTGACGGCACGGTCTGGACCGGCGCACTGGCCGACTGCAATACCTATACCTATACACAAAACGGAGACTATCAGATCATCGTGACCGCGCACCACAGCAGTGCGGACAACCCCGGCGACCCCGTGGGCTGGTACGCCTACCGCGCCGGCTACACGATGGCGATGAACCCCAAGGTCACCCTGAGCACCGAGCGCGCGCCGCAGGGCAGCATCGTGGCTGTGCAGCTGTCCGGCATTCTGGACGGCGAGCCGAGCCTGGAGACCGATCTGGGCACCGTCTGGTTCCGCAAGACCGCCAGCGGCTACATGGGCTATATTCCCGTGACCTACAACGCCGAGGGCGGCGACCATACGCTGCACCTGACCTGCGGGAGCCTGGAAAAGGACATCACCCTGACCGTCACCCGCACCATGTATGATACGGTCACCGTCCCCGCCGAGGAGGACACCGGCGGCGGGGAGGAGTTCCGCAACGCTATATGGCCGCTGTACACAACGGGCAGCTCCGCCAAGCTCTGGAATGGCCGCTTTGAGGCCCCCAGCGCGGGCGCTGTCGCCATGGAGTACGGTGTCACCCAGATGGTGGACGGCCAGCGCAGCGGCCAGGCCACCGGCCTGACCTATGCCGCCGCGGACGGCGAGACCGTCACCGCCCCGCAGGCAGGCAACGTTGTCTTTGCGGGCACACTGACCCTGACCGGCGGCACGGTGGTCATCGACCACGGCTGCGGCGTAAAGAGCTACCTGTACGGGCTGGAGACTGTCGGCGTGGAGCGCGGGCAGAGTGTGTCCGCCGGCGACCCGCTGGGCACCGCCGGGACGGCCCACAACCTGATCTACGAGCTGCGCATCGGCAGCAAATCCACCGACCCGCAGACCGCGCTGGACGGAAACAGTGGTCTGCAATTCCGCGAGGCTGAATAAAATAGCTGCACACGGCACACCCGGCCTGCCGTGCCGCTTCCGTTTTGCCGGGCATCCATAAAGTTCCCTAAAAGAGTGAGTGTGAGTATGGAAGAAGATAAGAAATCCACTGCGGTACAGCCGGAGGAGGCCCCCAAGCCGAAGCCCCGGCGCCGCAAGGCAGCCAGCCCCCAGCCTGCCGCCGACACGCCCCCTGCGCCGACGGACAGCGCCGAGCCGCCCGCCGCAGACGGGCAGAGCACAAAAAAGCCTGCCGCGTCCCCCAAGAAGCCGCGGGCCAAAAAAAACACAAAGACAACAAAAACCGCAAAGCCCAAGACGCCGAAGGCTGCTAAGACGGCGAAAAAAGCCCCGGCTGACGAGACCCCGGAGCGCAAGGCCCCCGCACAGGAGAACCCCGTTCCCGCCGCGCCGGAGCTTGCCGAGCCCAAATCCGAAAGCAAGCCCGAACCGCCGGAGACCCCCGCCCGGGAGGACGCTGCCGCACCCACCGTGCCCGACGTCCCGAGTACCCCGGAGCTGCCCGAGCCTGCGGAAAGGGTCGAGCCCGCCGGGACGGAGCCCGAACCGACAGCGGACGCCCCTGCCGCCGACGATACGCCTGCGGTAGAAGCGCCCCCCGAGGCCGCCGCGGCAGACACAGCCGTCACCGACACGCCCGAGCAAACCGGGGACGTCCACGCGGACGACGCTGCCGAGCCGTCCGGCCTTGTTTTCAGCGATGACCTTGCCAACGATAAAGCCCTTGCCGCTGAGGCCGCCCGCATGGCGAACATCTCCCGCACGGCACAGCTTGCGATTGCGCAGATCATGGCCGGGCTGGAGGAGGACCCCGCGCCGTCTGCGGGGCCTGCCCCGGCTCCCGAGGCACCGCAGCATGACAGCGCCGACGACGAGGACGACGAGCCGCAGGATACGATCCCGCAGGCCCTCGGGCGCGGTGTGTTCGGCATGTTCAAGTGGCTGCTCCTCGTTGTGCTGTTCGTGCTCATCATCGCAGGCGGCGGCGTGGCATGGCTTTACCGCAGCGCCACGCCTGATATGCTGCCCGAAGTCAAGGTCACCTTTGACGGCCAGGAGCTTGCTCCCACGGCCTACAAGTGGCACGTGCCGGTGGTCGGCAGCTTTTTCAGGCGCACCTACGCCGAAACGCTCAATTCCTCTCCCGTTGTGCTCGAGGATGCCATATCCGACGCATCGCCGGATATTATCGTGACACCGTCCGACTACAGCACCCAGCTGACCATCACCGACGCCGACAGGGAGACCGTGTACGAGGGCAGCGTCACCGGCTTCCGCAGCTATCTGTTTGCGGAAAACGGCACGTTTGACGCCAAACTCGTCGTCACCGCGTCTGACAGCGCCGCCGAGGGCAGCTCCAGCGTCACCGGCACCGAGACCTGGCAGTTCCGCTTCACCGTCGGCATCAAACCGTCCGTCACGCTCTGCACACCGACGGTGCAGCAGGGCAGCGTGGCCGCCGTGCGTGTCGGCAGCACCATGAGCCGGACCGAACCGACGCTGACGGGCCCGCTGGAAAGCACAGGCTTCGTCAGGGCCGCCAACGGCTGGATCTGCTACCTGCCCATCCCGTGGAACGCAGAGACCGGAAACACCGAGCTGACCGTGACTGCCGACGGCTATACCGAGACGCTGACGCTGTCGGTCCGCGCGGCCTCCTACTCCTACAAGGATTACAGCGCCAAGTCCCAGCTGACGTCGCCCTACATCGGCGCGGACGACGCCCCCGATGCCGTCCGCAGGCTGCTGACGAATGACGGCGGCGAGATCCAGTGGGCCGTGGGCGGCTTTGTGCAGCCGTTCCTGGACAGCTTTGACACGCCGCTGCTCTACGGCATGACCGAGTACGTGGGCCGTTCCTACAGCGAGCGCAGCACGAACTACGGCTACGGCGGGCGCACCTCGACAAATGTCGTCATCAGGCCGAAGAAGTCGAAGGATTCTATGATCGTGCCCGCCAGCGGCCATGTGCTGCTGGCCGAGGACCTTGGCGGAAGCTACGGCTGCACCGTCGTCATCGACCACGGCGCGGGCCTCAGGAGCATCTTCTACGGCCTGACCGCACTGGACGTCGAGGCCGGGGACGATGTCAAGCAGGGCCAGCTGCTGGGCACCAGCGGCAGAACGGTTGTGGCCGAGCTGCGCATCGGCACCGTGCCCATCAACCCGCTCCTCGTCTGGCGCGGCCAGTGCGACGGGCTGAAATATTATTGAGGCAATACCGCATAATTCTAAGTGCCGATACGGCGAGCGAGGCACGGCAGCTGCTAAGCCAAAAGCGCAGATAATACTTTGTGTATTATCGAGCATTTTGGCAACGCAGATGCCGTGCCGCAGCCGCCGGAGCGGTGCTTAAGCCGTCAGGCGGGAATTATGCGGTGTTGCCTTGAGTAAAATGGCATCCATCTTTTAGGAAAAGGTGGGTGCCTTTTTTTCGTGCCGGGGCTTCCCCCTCGGGGGAAGCTGTCGCTGAAAGCGACTGATGAGGGCAGAGCTGCCGCAATTGCCCGTGAATTGGCAATAGGGAACACGCTGCCCTCATCCGGCCCTGCGGGCCGCCTTCCCCCTCGGGGGAAGGCAAAAGGCACAGGTACACGCGCCCCGGCATAGTATGGCGCAAATCAAACCGAGGTGAGCGCCTATGCCGAAAACATTTTGCGTGGTCGGGCACGATGCCCGCCAGCAGGCGGCGGCGCGCGTGCTGCGCCGTGCGGGTTACGGCGTGACCGCCGCCGACAATGCCGCCGCAGCCGATTACATTTTGCTGCCCATGTCCCAGGGCCGCGTCAGTGACGAGGTCGCCCGCGCACTGCAGGGTGCGGGGCAGGGGACGCTGATCTTAGCGGGCCGCCCCGGGATGCCGGTGCGGATGGCCGCGCGGGAGGCCGGGCTGCCGCTGATCGATTATTTTCTGCGGCCCGAGCTGGAATGCCTGAACGCCGTGCCCACCGCCGAGGGCTGTCTTGAGCTGCTGCTCCGCCTGCGGGAGCGCACGATCTGGGAGAGCGGCTTTCTCGTGCTGGGCTATGGCCGCGTCGGGCGCGCCGTGGCACGGCGGCTGGTGCTGCTGGGCGGGCGCGTCACCGTGGCCGCCCGCAGCCCCGAGCAGCGCGCCAATGCCCGCTGTGCCGGGTGCCGCGCCGCGCCCCTGACGGCCCTGCCCACACTGCTGCCCGGCTTTGACGCCGTCATCAACACAGTCCCCGCGCCGGTGCTGCCCCGGGCCCTTCTGCAGCAGCTGCCGGGCGGGGCGCTCATCATTGACCTGGCCAGTCTGCCCGGCGGCACCGACTTTGCCGCCGCCGAGGAACTGGGTCTGCACGCCGAGCACGCCCTGGCCCTGCCGGGCCGCTGTGCACCGCAGACAGCCGGGGCGCTGATTGCACAGACCGTGCTGGCGATCCTGGAAGAACGCGACCCCGACGAAAGGAGCACCGCCCCATGACCACCCAATCCAAACGCACCGTCGCCTTTGCGCTGTGCGGCAGCTTTTGCAGCTTTGCTGCGGTGCTGCCCCAGCTGCGTGTCCTGACTGCCCGCGGGTGGGACGTCCTGCCTGTTTTGAGTGCCAGCGCCGCCGGGCTGGATACCCGCTTCGGCACCGCGTCGGCCCTGCGGCAGACCTTATATGAAGTGACCGGCCACAGACCGCTGACGACCCTGCAGGCCGTTGAGCCGCTCGGCCCGCAGCGGCTTGCCGAGGCTCTCATCATTGCCCCGGCCACCGGCACCACGATGGCGCTGCTGGCCGCAGGCATCAGCTCGACTCCCGTGACGCTGGCCGCAAAAAGCCTTTTGCGCGGCGGACGGCCCATTATTATCGCCCCGTCCACGAACGATGGGCTTTCGGGCAGTGCCCCGGCGCTGGGCCAGCTTTTGCAGCGGCGCAGCTACTATTTTGTGCCCTTCGGCCAGGACGACAGCTACAAAAAGCCGTGCAGCCTGAAAAGCGATTTCACGCTCCTGCCCGACACATTAGAGGCCGCGCTGCGCGGCGTGCAGATCCAGCCGCTGCTGCTGTAATAAGCAGGAGGGAGCGCGGCATATAACGGGGTAGAGATACCCCTTGCCTTCCCCCTTGGGGGGAAGGTGGCCCCGCAGGGCCGGATGAGGGGAGCGTATGCGGCGGCGGCCCGTTGACTGACAATGCCGCCCGGTAGGGGCCGGGCATGCCCGGCCAGCGCGTGTAAGGCAGCCGGCTGTCTGCCGGAAGGCTGCGGGCCGCATATATGCGGCCACTCCCGCGCATCCTCCCGCTTTCTGGCAATATCATAGGTTTAGGAGGCCCCGCTCATGCAGACGATCACCATCCACGGCAGACGCACCCTGCACGGCAGCATCCGGCCTGCCGCCGCCAAAAACAGCACCCTGCCGCTGCTGGCGGCGACGCTGCTCTGCGACGGCCCCTGCCGCCTGCGGGACGTCCCGCGTCTGGCCGATGTGGACACCAGCCTGGCGCTGCTGGACGCTGTCGGAGCCCGGGTGCGGCGCTGCGGGGCGGACCTCTGCACCCGTCCCGCGGACCGTCTCTGCGGCGACATCCCGGAGCATCTGGCCGGGGCCATGCGCAGCTCGGTATTTTATCTTGCGCCGCTGCTCTGCCGCGTCGGCTATGTGCGTCTGCCGCTGCCCGGGGGCTGCCGCCTCGGCCCGCGGCCCGTGGACATCCACCTGGCCGGGCTGGCCGCCATGGGGGCCGAGGTCGAATTGGAGGGCATCGCCGTCACGCTGCGGCGCACGGGGCCGCTGCATGGGGTGGATTTTACACTGCGGCTGCCCAGCGTCGGGGCCACAATGACCCTGCTGATGGCCGCCTGCTGCGCCGCGGGGCAGACCGTGCTGCGCGGCGCTGCGCAGGAGCCGGAGATCGGCGACATGATCGCGTTTCTGTCTGCCTGCGGGGCGGATATTCAGGGCGCGGGCACGCCGGTGTTGACCGTGCAGGGCGGCAGACCGCTGGGCGGAGCCTTTCACCGCCCGCTGCCGGACCGCATCGCCGCCGCGACCTACGCCGCCGCACTGGCGTGCGCGGGCGGACAGATCGAAATTGCGGGCTGCGACCCGGCCAGCTATGACTCGTTTTTGCGCTTTCTGGCCGGGACCGGCGTGCAGGTCAGCCGGGCCGGAGACTGCGTGCGGCTGGCCCGTGACCCCGCCATGCCGCTGCGGGGCGGGGCGCACCTGCGGGCCGACGCCTGGCCCGCCTTTGCCACCGACACTGCGCCGCTGGCCGCCGCCGTGCTGCTGACGGCAGCGGGGGAGAGCGAAATTTACGACAGTCTGTTTGCCAACCGCTTTGCCTGTGCCGCGGGCTTTGCCGCCATGGGCGCGGCCTGCACGGTCAGGGGGCGGCAGCTGACGCTCCCGGGCGGGGCCGTCCTGCACGGGACGGACGTCACCGCGCCCGATCTGCGCGGCGGAGCGGCGCTTCTGGCGGCGGCACTGGCCGCGGACGGTGAGACCCGCCTGCGCGACCCCGGGCACATCCCCCGCGGGTATGAAAATTTACCCGCCGCACTGCGCGGGCTGGGGGCAGAGATTTCCTGAGACTGCCCGCAGACTGCCGCTCACGTTACACCACCGGGCCGGGCATGCCCGGCCCCTACGGGGGAGCCGCCCCGGTACACGGCCAATCATGGCAGCTCCACTTCTCAAATTTTTCACATTCTTACACAAAGTATGTAGCTTTGCACTAAAAACACAGTCTCTATCGCGGCCTGCGTTGTCCAAAAGGGCAGGGCAGGCCGTATTTTTTTATGAATTTCTCGCTAAGGTATTGAAATTGCGCGGAAAATTTGCTATTCTTATAAACAGTTATATGTAAAAAATTACGGATTAGTGTGCCCATGCGTGGGTGCACCCCAGGAATCCGGTTTCACAACATCACTTTTAGGGGGATACACTCATGGCATTCGTTCTCGACGAAGAAATGCAAAATGTAACCAATATCAAGGTTATCGGCGTAGGTGGCGGCGGCGGCAACGCCGTCAACCGCATGGTGGAGTCCGGTCTGTCCGGGGTCGAGTTCGTCGCGATGAACACCGACCAGCAGGCTCTGCTCAACTCCAAGGCCACCCAGAAGGTTCAGCTTGGTGCCAAGCTGACCAAGGGCCGCGGTGCCGGTGCTGACCCGGAGATCGGCCAGCGCGCCGCCGAGGAGAGTAAGGACGAGATCACCAACGCGCTGAAGGGTGCGCAGATGGTCTTTATCACCGCCGGCATGGGCGGCGGCACCGGCACGGGCGCTGCCCCTGTCGTTGCCGAGACGGCCCACGACCTGGGTATCCTGACCGTCGGCATCGTCACGAAGCCCTTCGCCTTTGAGGGCAAGCGCAAGATGGCGCAGGCCGAGCAGGGCATCGCTTCCCTGATGATGCACGTCGACTCCCTGATCGTTATTCCCAACGAGCGCCTGAAGCTCATCAGCCAGGAGAAGATCACCCTGATGAACGCCTTCGAGGCCGCTGACAACGTGCTGCGCCAGGGCGTTGAGAGCATCTCCAGCCTGATCAACATTCCTGCCTTCATCAACCTGGACTTCGCGGACGTCCGCTCCATCATGAAGGACGCCGGCTTTGCCCACATGGGCGTCGGCGTTGCCAAGGGCGCCGGCAAGGCCGAGAACGCCGCCAAGGCTGCCATCTCCAGCCCGCTGCTGGAGACCAGCATTGCCGGTGCACGCGGCGTCATCATCAACATCACCTCCAGCCCCGACATCGGCCTGGAGGATGTCGAGACCGCTGCCAGCATGATCACCCAGAGCGCGCATCCCGATGCCAACATCATCTGGGGTACTGCGTTCGACGAGCGCCTGAGCGACGAGATGAGCATTACCGTCGTTGCCACAGGCTTCGAGAGCACGCCCGAGGTCGACGAGCCCATTCAGGCCCATGTTGACGCCAAGCGTGCCGCACAGGCCGCTACCCAGCCCGCCGCACAGCCTGCCGCTGCTCCGGTCCAGCCCGTGCAGCCTGTCCAGCCGCAGGTCAACCCCGTCATGCCCAACCCGATCTTCACCCAGTCCTTCAGCACCGGCATGGACACGCCTGTGGCCGCACAGCCCGCAGCCCCTGCCGAGGAAGAGGATGACGGCGATTACTTTGACGACCTGCTCAGCATCCTGAACAAGCGTTCTTAATGATTTTTTTGCGAGAGGATGTAAAAAGCCATGCCGTCTGAACCGATGAACATTCAGGAACAGGGTTTTCGTTCCAGCTTGTTCGGCTTTGATAAAAATGACGTGCTGGCTTACATGAACGCACTGGCCAACGAGGCCCAGCAGCACGAGCTGGAGTACAACCGCCAGCTGCAGCAGCTGCAGTCCAAGCTGGACGAGCTGCGCAGCGAGCGGGGCACCGCCGACAGCCGCATGGAGGCCCTGAAGGCCGAGCTGGCTGCCGCGACCCAGCGTGCAGACACGGCCGAGGCCAAGCGCCGCGAGGCGGACGAGCAGCTGGAAACCATCAAGAAAAAGACGGCTTCCTTCCAGTCCACCCAGCGGGAATCCCAGAAAAACGCCAACATCTGGCAGCTGAAATGCCACGATCTGCAGCAGCAGGTGGACGAGTTGCAAAAGCAGCTGACCGCCGCGCGCGCGCTGAACACTGCCGCCGCCCCGGCTGCCCCCACATCCGATTTGGTGCGGGAGGCCAAGCTCGAGGCCGGCAAGATCCTGGCCGATGCCCGCCTGTACGCCGAGAGCGCAGAGCGGGAGCTCAAGCAGCAGGCCGAGACCCAGAAGAACCGCATGGCGGAGAATGCCCGCAGCATTGCGTCGGGCGTCATGCTGGTGCGGGAGCGTCTGGCCCGCGTGGACGAGCGCCTGAGCGCCGCCACGCTGGATTTAGACGGTCTGACGCAGGCCATCTATCAGGCGCTTGACCAGACCGAGGCCGAGCTGAAGGATCTGGGCACCGATATGCGCAGCTTTGCGCAGGGCACACCGGAAACGGATATTCCCGCACCGGTGCCGCCGCGCCCCGCTGCCGCCGCCAAGCCTGCCGCCCCGTCTCCCGAAAAGCCCGCCGAGCGTCTGCGCGTCAAGGCCAAGGCACAGCCCGTGCACCACACGGCCCCTACCGCCCCGGTCCACCGTCTGCGCAACACCCGCCGCCCGATCTCCCAGCTTTTGCAGGATCAGATCGACAAATTGGGCCGGGAGGAGCAATAAGTTTGTACATAGCCACTCGGTTTTGCGCCGGGTGGTTTTTGTTTAGTGCGACTCCCCCTGGGGGAAAGGCTTGGTTTGTTCACAAACCCTTCTTAATTTGTTGAATTTTCCTTCACGACTTTAACACAAATGGCGGGTATACTATAAGTGTTCTCAGGAAGGGAGCAGGGACCCAGGCCTGAGAACAGAACCCCAAGTTTTTCATCCATACTCCTCTTTTCTTTTGATGCCGAAGCGGTGCAGGACTTTCCTGCACCGCTTCGGTGTTTTTTTAGGACAGATTTCTGCATTTGACAACGTGTTTTCCTGCACCGTACTCTTGCCGAATCGTGCAGAACCCTGTATAATATAATCTGATATTGTATCGCCGCGGGGCAGACCCGGCGCACATATCCCGCAATTTCACTCCATCCGCAGGAGGCAAAATCCTATGAGAGTTGGTCTGGACATTGGTTCCACCACCATTAAATGTGTTGTGCTGAACGACGCCGGGCAGATCGTCTATTCGACCTACGAGCGCCATTTCAGCCATATTTTAGAGAAGGGCAGGGCGCTGCTTGAGAAGGTTGCCGCCGAATATCTGCCCGATGGCCGCGCCTACTTAGCCATCTCCGGCTCCGCCGGTATGGGCCTGGCTGACAGCTGCAAGGTCCCCTTCGTGCAGGAGGTCTTTGCCACCCGTGTGGCCGCCAACCGGCTGGCCCCCGGCACCGACTGCATCATCGAGCTGGGCGGCGAGGACGCCAAAATCCTTTTCCTGACAAACGGCACCGAGGTCCGCATGAACGGCAGCTGCGCCGGCGGCACGGGCGCGTTCATTGACCAGATGGCGACCCTGCTGAAGATGGGCGCCGACGAGATGGACAAGGCCGCGCAGGCCGCGACCCGCACTTACACCATCGCCAGCCGCTGCGGCGTTTTTGCCAAAAGCGACATCCAGCCCCTCATCAACCAGGGCGCACAGGCGGGCGACATCGCGGCGTCGATCTATCAGGCCGTTGTCAACCAGACCATTGCAGGTCTGGCACAGGGCCGCCCCATCAAGGGCAACATCCTGTATCTCGGCGGCCCGCTGACCTTCTCCGAGACGCTGCGCCGGAGCTTTGACAAGACTCTGGGTGTCACCGGCACCCTGCCGGAGAACAGCCTGCTCTTCGTTGCGATGGGCGCGGCGTTCTATGCCGACGAGGAATCCGACCTGCGCGAGGTTGCCAAGCGTCTCGACGACTACAGCGCCACAGCGACCTACGTCAGCCTGCCGCCGCTGTTCGCAAACAAACAGGAGTACGAAGACTTCCACGCCCGCCACTTAAAGGCCACCGTGCCCTGCCTGCCCTTTGGCGCAGACTGTGGGCCGGTACATATCGGCATCGACTCCGGCTCCACCACCATCAAGCTCGTCGTCATCGACAACGACGCGAACATTCTGTTCGAGCGCTACCGCCCGAACCTCGGCAACCCGATTCCGCTCGTCAGGGATACGCTGCTCGGTCTCTACAGGGATCACCCGGGCCTGCAGATTGCCAGCGTGACCACCACCGGCTACGGCGAGGAGCTCGTCAAAAATGCGTTCCACTGTGACCGCGGTCTTGTCGAGACTGTCGCGCACTTTACCGCCGCCAAGCACTTTTTGCCCGACGTGGATTTCATCATCGACATCGGCGGTCAGGACATGAAGTGCTTCAAAATTGAGGACGGTGCGATCAGCAACATCTTCCTGAACGAAGCCTGCTCCTCCGGCTGCGGCAGCTTTTTGCAGACGTTCGCCCAGGCGCTGGGCTACGACGTCAAGGAGTTTGCCGCGCTGGGCCTGTTTGCCGACAAGCCCGTTGACCTTGGCAGCCGCTGCACCGTGTTCATGAACTCGTCTGTCAAGCAGGCGCAGAAGGACGGTGCCTCGATTGAAAATATCAGCGCCGGTCTGTCCATCTCCGTCGTCAAGAACGCGCTGTACAAGGTCATCCGCGCGTCCAGCCCCGAGGAGCTGGGCCGCAACATCGTGGTACAGGGCGGCACCTTCTACAATGAGGCTGTGCTCCGCGCCTTTGAGAAAGAGATGGGCGTCAACGTCATCCGTCCCGACATTGCGGGCCTGATGGGCGCTTACGGCGCGGCCCTGTTCGGCAAGGCCAAGGCAGGCGCGCACGCCCGCAGCACCGTGCTGACCCAGCTGGAGCTGGAGCATTTCAGCCAGAAGGTCAACACCGTGCAGTGTCAGGGGTGCGGCAACCACTGCCAGCTGACCGTCAACGTTTTTGCCGATGGCAAGCGCTTTATCTCCGGCAACCGGTGCGACAAGCCCGTGACCGGCAAGGCCAACAACGAGGACCTGGACCTCTACGCCTACAAGCTCAAGCTGCTGGACGGCTACCGCAAGGCAGCAGCCCCCGCGAACAGCCGCGGCAAGATCGGCATCCCGCTCTGCCTGAATATGTACGAGCTTTTGCCGTTCTGGCACACGCTGTTCAGCCGCCTCGGCTTTGAGGTCGTCGTCAGCCCCTTCTCCAACCGCAAACTGTACCAGAGCGGCCAGGCGACGATCCCCAGCGACACGGCCTGCTTCCCGGCCAAGCTGAGCCACGGCCACATTCACTGGCTGTGTGAGCAGGGCGTGGACGCGATCTTCTACCCCTGCATGAGCTACAACCTGGACGAGCACCTGGGCGACAACCATTATAACTGCCCCGTCGTGGCCTACTATCCCGAGGTGCTCGAAGGCAACTGCCCCGAGCTGAAGGCGACGAAGTTCATCTACGATTACTTCAACCTCGAGCGCCGCAAGGATTTCTACAAGAAATTCCAGCAGACGCTGGACCATTATTTCCCGGGGCTGGACCGGAAGGCCGTGCACGAAGCCATTGATGCGGCCTACGACGAGTACGCCCGCCACATGCAGCAGCTGCGCGACAAGGGCACCGAGATCATTGCGCAGGCCCGCAGGGAAGGCCGCCGCATCATTGTGCTGGCGGGCCGCCCCTACCACGTTGACCCTGAGGTCAACCACGGTATTGACCAGCTCATCATCCGACAGGGCGCTGCCGTCATCAGCGAGGACTCCGTCAGCTGGCACGAGCAGAAGTTCCAGACCTCCGTCCTGAACCAGTGGACCTACCACAGCCGCCTGTACGCCGCCGCGAAATACTGCACCGAGAACCCCGACATGGACCTTGTGCAGCTCGTCTCCTTCGGCTGCGGCCTGGACGCCGTCACCACCGACGAGACCCGCGAGATTCTGCAGGCGGGCAGCAAGCTGTACACCCAGCTGAAGATCGACGAGATCACAAATCTGGGCGCGGTGAACATAAGACTGCGCAGTTTGTTTGCGGCGCTGGAAGAACGCAAAGAGGATAAAAAGTAAGAGGCAATTCCATGGAATACATGACCCCCAACTTTACCAAGGACATGGTAAAGACCCATAAAATTCTCATTCCGAACATGGCCGTGACTCAGTTTCGGCTCATGCAGGCGGCACTGGCCAGTGAGGGCTACCAGACCGAGGTGCTCGGCAACTGCGGCAGCGAGGTCGCGCAGCTGGGCCTGAAATACGTCCACAACGACACCTGCTACCCGGCGCTGCTCGTCATCGGGCAGTTTCTCGACGCGCTGAACAGCGGCAAATACGATTTGGACCACACTGCGCTGCTCATCACCCAGACCGGCGGCGGCTGCCGTGCGTCCAACTACATCAAGCTGCTGCGCAAGGCGCTCGTCAAAGCGGGCTACGGCAATATTCCCGTAGCATCGCTGAACTTCTCCGGTCTGGAAAAGGGCAGCGGTTTGCCGCTGACCGTGCCGCTGCTGCGCAAGGTCATTGCGTCGATCTTTTACGGCGATATGCTGGTCGCCCTGCGCAGCCAGACCCACGCCTACGAGAACCACAGGGGCGACGCCGACGCCATGACCGAGAAGTGGATCTCTACGATACAGGGCTGGATCCGCGACGACAAGAACTACTCCGCCCATGACATGAAGCGCCGGTTCTACGACATTGCCGCGGACTACGCGACCATTCCCATCACCCGCGTGCCGAAGGTCAAGGTCGGCGTCGTCGGCGAGATTTATGTCAAATACTCGCCGCTGGGCAACAATGATCTGGAAAAATTTCTGGAAAGCCAGGACTGCGAGGTCAACCTGCCCGGCCTGATGGGCTTTGTGGAGTACTGCGTGGCCAACTACAAGCTGGACATCGACCTGTACGGCGGCAACAAGCTGGTGGCGGGCGGCGCGGACGCGTTCTTGAGCTGGCTGGACGGCATCGGCTGCGCCAGCTATGACGCCATGCGCAAGTACGGCTTCTACGCGCCCGGCTCGTTCCGCGAGCTGATGAAAAAGCCCGAGGGCATCATCTCTCTGGGTGCCAAGATGGGCGAGGGCTGGCTGCTGACCGCCGAGATGATCGAACTGGTCGAGGGCGGCTACGGCAACATTGTCTGCGCCCAGCCGTTCGGCTGTCTGCCGAACCACATTGTGGGCAAGGGCATGATCAATAAGATCCGCGCCCTGCACCCGGACGCGAACATCACCCCCGTGGACTACGACCCCAGCGCGACCCGCGTCAACCAGGAAAACCGCATCAAACTGATGCTGGCTGTGGCCCGCGAGAAGCTGGACCAGCCCGGCGAGGTACAGCCTGTCACCGCGGAACAGCTGGCAGGCGGCGCACCGCAGGTGGAGACGGTGGTACGATAAATGTATAAAAAAGCCGCTGGCATAATTGTCAGCGGCCTTTTTATACAGACTTCAAGCCTTCCCCCTTGGGGGAAGGTGGCCCCGCAGGGCCGGATGAGGGGTAAGTTCACGGAAATAACCCGTTTACAGGCAATCTCCGCAAGGTTGCCCCTCATCAGTCAGCGGTCGGGGCCGCTGACAGCCTCCCTCACATCTCCTCCACCTGTTTCAGCTCTACCTCCCGCTTATCGATCACCAGCAGTCCTTCCCTCTGCATCTGGCTCAGCGCATTGCTCAAGGCGCTGCGGTCCACACCAAGGTGATCGGCCAGCTGCTGGCGGTCAAAGGGGAGCGTAAACCGCAGGCTACCGTTTTGCCGCGCCAGCACCGAAAAGTACGCTGTGATCCGCCCGCGGATCGTCTTGGGGGCGGTGTACAGGCTGCGCTGCGCCAGCCCCAGATTTTTACGCGCTGCAATGCGCAAAAGATTTTGCGTCAGCTTCCAGCGCCACGGCTCGCAGCCGCACTGCAAAAGCTGCCCGGTCTCCAAAAACAGTGCCTCGCCGTTTTCTGCGGCCACAACGCTGACCCGCAGCGGCTCGTCCGGCAGACAGGCGTAGGTCTCGGCAAACAGGTCACCCGGCCCGGCCTGGCCCAGCAGCGTCTTGCTGCCCCAGACGTCCAGGTGCTCCATGTGCACCCGCCCGGCCAGCACCACGCCCAGCGCCGGGGCTCTCTGCCCGGCCTCCAGCAGGATCTCCCCCTTGGCAAATGCCCTGCGGCGCATCCGCAGCGCGGTTACGGCTGCCTCGGCCTCGTCGGCGGTCAGGCCGCGGAACAGTGGTACATCCGGCAATTCCATAATTATGCACCTCACATGTTGTTGCTACAACAGAACTCTTGCTGCCATTGTAGTAAAATGACAGCACAAAGTCAAGGAGGCTGACCATGAAACGACAAATCATTCACATCGACCAGGAGAAATGCAACGGCTGCGGGGCCTGCGCCGCCGCCTGCCACGAGGGCGCAATCGCCATGATCGGCGGCAAGGCCACGCTGATGCGCGACGACTACTGCGACGGCATGGGCGACTGCCTGCCGCACTGCCCCACGGGAGCCATTACGTTTGAGCAGCGCGAGGCCGCGCCCTACAACGAGGCCGCCGTGCAGGCCGCCAGGCAGCACAAGGCCGCCCAAATGTCCGGCTGCCCCGGCAGTGCGCCCAAGGCGATGCACGTCTGCCCGGGCAGCATGGCCAAGGCCCTGCACCCCGCCGAGGCAGGGGAGAGCGCCCCGACGACGGCCCCCAGCCAGCTGCGCCAGTGGCCCGTGCAGATCAAGCTGGTGCCTGTGAACGCACCCTACTTTGACGGTGCGCGGCTGCTGATCGCTGCCGACTGCACGGCCTACGCCTACGCCGCGTTCCACGAGCGGTTCATCCGCGGGCACATCACGCTGGTGGGCTGCCCCAAGCTGGACGACGTCGATTACAGTGAGAAGCTGACCGCCATCATCCGCAGCAACGACATTCAAGAGGTCACCGTTGTGCGCATGGAGGTGCCCTGCTGCGGCGGGCTGGAAAATGCCGCCAAGCGCGCCTTGCAGGCGTCCGGCAAGTTCATTCCGTGGCAGGTCGTAACGATTTCCACCGACGGGCGGATTCTGGACTGATTTTTTTGCAAAAAGGGCTTGCATTCTGCAAAGCAGTATGCTATAATAACATACGTCGCTGAAACGCAGCGACGTATATGCGCGGTTAGCTCAGCTGGTAGAGCATCTGCTTGACGTGCAGGAGGTCACAGGTTCGAGTCCTGTACCGCGCACCAGAGAAAGCCCCTTGCCGATACGTTCGGCAAGGGGCTTTTCTTTTGTTTCCGCGGATGCAAGCATCCGCTTCTGCATGTAGGGATCGATGCTCGTCATCGACCCGGGAGCTGAACAACTACCGCAGGGCCGGGCGTGCTGCGCCCCGCCCCTACAATGCACTTTTTGTGTCCCCATTGACGAACCTGCGCTGGTACGATATACTTATATTTTACGGCATTTTGTCGTACTTTGTTCAAAGCAGAAATAGGGCAATACCGCACAATTCTAAGTGCCGATACGGCGAGCGAGGCACGGCAGCTGCTAAGCCAAAAGCGC
>OJPL01000065.1_pt1 | contig 40677 bp, 33 predicted proteins | sample 1598501 | NCBI WGS metagenome assembly OJPL01 (sample SAMN03922486, study PRJEB24848) | human gut metagenome | isolation source: stool sample | host: Homo sapiens | place: Germany | collected 2011-05 | reverse complement strand
AGCAGCAGATTTACAGTCTGTCCCCATTGGCCACTCGGGAACACGCCCATATTCAATTCACAGTCTCACAGACCGCCTGTATATATTACCACTGGGGCAAGGGTTTGTCAATGTTTTTTGAGGAAATTTTCTTGCAGGGGACGGAAGTAAGCGAAAAGCCCCGGGATCAAGGCGTCCCGGAGTTTGTTGGAGCTGGTGACAGGAACTGAACACGTTCCAACATTTTTTTGAGAGAAAAATGCACAAAAAACATACCTTGAAAATGTTCAGGACGCTAAATTATTTCGGAATCCGAAAAAAGTATTGATGTATCCCAAACAGCGTGTTATTCTGTAGACAGTGCTTATTTCATAATCCGAAATAAGCGAAGACAATGGGGTCTGAAAGGAATCACAGCTATGAAAAAATCCAGCCTGCGGACAGTAAAGGAGAAGAACCGCCGCTTGATTTTGCGGGCACTGCTCACCGAGGGCGGGCTCTCCCGGATCGAACTGGCAAAACAGACAGGTCTTTCTCCCAGCACCATCACGGCGCTGGTGGGAGAGCTGCTGGCAGAGGGCGTCGTGCAGGAGAGCGGCCTGCGTGCCGCAACGGCAGGGCGCAGCCGTGCCGGACTGACCATCTGTCCGGACTATGGCAGGGTCGTTGTGGTGGATATCGGCCGCAGCCATGCGGTTTTATATCTCTACGACATGGCTTTGCAGTGCGTGTTCCGCACGGTGCTGCCCGACCATGGCGGGGATGGAAACGAGCTGCTGACTTCGATCTCTGATGCGATCTTTCAGGGTTTTTCCATGGAGGAGCTCCACGCAGGCAAAATGAAGAGCATCGGGCTGCTGTTTCAGGACGACACCGAGATCAGCGAGTTCCGCGTGATGTACTCCACCGGTTATACCGCGGCGACTATTTCTCTGCGGGAGGCGCTGTTTACCCAGTTCAAAGTGCCGATCGTGGAGGAATACAGCCGGGTCTATACCGTGAGCCGTGCACTGGCAGAGGCCGGCAAGTCGGTAGGTTCCAACTATGCACACATCGACCTTGGCGACCGGGCCGTGGTGCAGATCGTGCAGAAGGAACAGCCGGTGGCACTGCGCAGCGAGGGACAGGCAGACATCACCGGTCTGCTGCTGCCCGAAGGCGGCTCTCTGCTGGAGCTGGCGCAGAACTTTGAAGCTGCACCGCCCGCTCAGCAGGCGGCAGCGCTGAAAAACACGCAAAGCCCGGTGAGCTGCTTTACGGTACGGCTGAGCAATGTGGCGCGGATGCTCTGCTCGCTGTTCGTGATCGAGAAGCTGTATCTCTCCGGCCCGGCGGCTGCAAGCCCGGCGTTCATGCGCGGGGTGGTGCAGAAGCTGAAAAGCCCGGAGATGCGTCCGGTGGTGCTGAACCCGGATCCTGTCCATACGCCTGCCTTTATGGCAACGGATCTGCGTCAGAGCCTGCTGTGCAGCACGGACGCCTGAAAATGAAACTTGCCGTGGTTTACGGTGAGAATAAAGGGGGCTTGCCCCCGCAAAAAAAGGAGCAGAACTATGTTACAAGGCATTCTGATCGTTGTGGCATTCCTGGTCGTCGCGGCATTGATGATGACCAAGAAGATCCCTACTCTGCTGGCGCTTCCTTTGATGGCTGTCGTCATCTGCATCATCGCCGGTGTGCCGATGTTCGGCAAAAACGCGGACGGCGCAGAGATCGGCTGGCTGACCACCGTGTTTGAAGCCGGCACCGTCCGTATGGGCAGCGCCATCATGGCAACCATCTTTGGTGCATGGCTGGGTCAGCTGATGAACAAGACCGGCGTCACCGAGAACATCATCAAAAAGAGCGCTGAGCTGGGCGGCGACCGTCCGCTGGTAGTCACCCTGATCATGGTTGTGGCCACCGCCGTCCTGTTCACCACCCTGAGCGGTCTGGGCTCCATCATCATGGTAGGCTCCATCGTGCTGCCCATCCTCATCTCTGTTGGTGTGCCCGCTGCAAGCGCAGCCTGCATCTTCCTGATGGCGTTTACCACCGGCCTTGCCTGCAACATTGCAAACTGGAAGAGCTTTGCAAGCATCTTCTCGCTGGACATCGCCGACATTCAGGGCTTTGAGATCTACCTGATGGCAGCGACTGCCATCGCTACCCTCATCATGGTCATCGTGGAGTTCAAGCGCAACGGCATCAAGTTCGCATTCTCCGCTCCCGTGGACAACACAAAGCCCACAAAGCAGCTCACCGGCGTGCGCGGCGGTCTGGCCATGATCACCCCGCTGATCCCCATCGTGCTGGTTGCCTTCTTGAAAGTGCCTGTCACGCCTGCATTCACCGTTGGCATCATCTGGTGCCTGCTCTTCACCTCGCAGAGCTTCAGCAAGGCCATGAACCAGATGACCAAGACCTGCTACGACGGCATCACCGATGCAGGCCCCGCCGTCATCCTGATGGTCGGCATCGGCATCCTGTTCCTGGCTGTCACCAACGCAAGCGTCAAGGAAGTTCTGAACCCGCTGCTGCTGGCCATCGTTCCCACCAGCCGCGTGCCCTACATCATCTTCTTCGCTATTCTGGCACCTTTGGCGCTGTACCGCGGTCCCATGAACATGTTCGGCCTCGGCTCCGGCATCGCAGCGCTGATCATTGGTCTGGGCACCCTGAACCCGCTGGCTGTCATGGCTGCCTTCCTGGCGGCTGAGCGCATCCAGTGCGGCGGCGACCCCACCAACACCCAGAACGTCTGGACCGCAAACTTCTGCGAAGTGGACGTGAACACCTGTACCAAGAAGATGCTGCCGTATCTGTGGGCAGTGTCCATCGTCGGCGTCATTCTGGGCGCGATGCTCTACTTCTGAGTTGTTTTCTCCCCCACAAGCCGTCTGCAGCGGGCTGTACGCAGTCCGCTGCATGGGCGGTCCGAGTATCCCGCGCGTTTGTCGTTCCATCTTCGCGAGATGCTGGGACCGCCCATTCTTATACCCGAATCTGCCCGGGCTCGAAAAGCAACAAAGAAAAAGGAAAAACAGGAGGTTTTTGCTTTATGAAAGTCCGTATCGGAATTGATGTTGGTGGCACCTTCACCGACGCCGTTGCCATTGATAACGAGACCTTTGAGGTCGTTGGAAGCGTAAAGGTCCCCACCACCCATACCGCCGCCGAGGGCGTTGCTGCCGGCATCGTACAGGTGCTGCACAAGGTCATGGAGCAGTGCGAGATCCGGCCGGAGGATGTCATCTTCATCGCCCATGGCACCACGCAGGCCACCAACGCCCTGCTGGAGGGCGATGTGGCCCCCGTCGGCATCATTACGCTGGGCAGCGGCCTGCAGGGCGCAAAGAGCAAGGGCGATACCACCATGGGGGACATCGAGCTGTCTGAGGGCAAGTACCTGCGCAGCTGCAACGAATATGTGGACACCAATGCACCGGATCTGGACGGCAGCATCCGCGCGGCTATCCAGAAGCTGCAGGAGCAGGGGGCACAGACCTTTGTTGCCGCTGAGGCCTTCAGCGTGGACGACCCGAAGAACGAGAACCGGGTGGTCGAGATCTGCGGTGAAATGGGCCTGCCTGCCACAGCGACCAACGAGATCTCCAAGCTGTACGGCCTGAAGGTCCGCACCCGCACCGCCGTGATCAATGCCAGCATCATGCCCAAGATGCTGGATGCCGCCACTATGACCGACCAGAGCATCAAAAATGCGGACATCAAGAGCCCGCTGATGGTCATGCGCTGTGACGGCGGCGTGATGACCGTGGACGAGGTGCGCAGCCGCCCCATCCTGACCATCCTCTCCGGCCCTGCCGCAGGCGTTGCCGGTGCTTTGATGTACGAAAAGCTGACCGATGGCCTGTTCTTTGAGGTGGGCGGTACCTCTACCGACATCTCCTGTGTCAAGGACGGCAAGGTGATGATCAAGTACGCCGAGGTGGGCGGCCACAAGACCTACCTGAACAGTCTGGACGTGCGCACCGTCGGCATCGGCGGCGGCAGCATGGTGGAGGTGAAGGACGGCAAGGCCTGCGATACCGGCCCCCGCAGCGCCCACATCGCCGGTCTGGACTATGAGGTGTTCACCGATGCCGACAAGATCCAGAACCCCCGTCTGGTGCCCGTGAGCCCCATGCCCGGCGACCCGGAGTACGCCAGCATCGAGTGCGACAACGGCGTCAGGGTCTGCCTTACCATGTCCGGCGCTGCCAACATTGCGGGCTACGTCAAGCCCGGCGATTATGCCTATGGCAATGTGGAAGCCGCCCGCAAGGCGTGGAAGCCGCTGGCAGACAACATGGGCTGCACCGTGGAAGAAGCTGCCCGCAAGGTGCTGGGCTTTGCCGCCGCCAAAAACAGCAGGGTAGCTGCCCAGCTGATGAAGGACTACCACATGGACCCCCAGCACACCGTGTTCGTGGGCGGCGGCGGTGGCGCTGCCAGCGTGGTGCCGCATCTGGCCGAGACCATGCATCACAAGAGCCGTCTGGCAAAGAACGGCCCGGTCATTTCCACCATCGGCGTGGCATTGGCCATGGTGCGTGATATGGTGGAGCGCAGCGTTTCCAACCCCACCGACAATGACATCATCAGTGTGCGCCGGGAGGCCGAGCAGAAGGCCATCCGGAACGGAGCCGCGCCCGGTTCTGTGGAAGTGACCGTGGAGGTGGATACCCAGCGCAACGTGATCCGCGCCATCGCCGTGGGTGCTACCGAGCTGCGCAGCAAGAACCGCAGCGCCGAAAAACTGACCGAGGACAAGCTGCTGGAACTGGCGGCAGAGAACCTGAGCATGGACCCCAAGGCCCTGCATATCGCAGCCAGAAGCGAGAACATGTGCGCAGTGACGGCGGATAAGGTGGAGAAAAAGCTGTTCGGCCTGATGAAAAAGACCTCTCATCCGCTGCGCCTGATCGACGAAGAGGGGGTCATCCGCCTGCAGAAGGCCAACGCCACGGTGCGTCAGGCCGATATCAGCAGCTGGCGTGATGCGGTCGCCTATATGCTGGAAGAGCTGACCGTCTACAACGATGGCGGCACCAACTACCCCAATGTGTACATCGTGCTGGGCAAGCGCATCATCGACCTGTCCGGCATGTCCAGCGAGGAGCAGATCTACAGCCTTGCCAATGTGGAGCTGAACGGCTACGATGCCAAAACTCCGGTGATTGTGGCTGCGACCCTGCGCATCGATTCCTGACCGACCAAAGGAGGCTGCCATGTCGTCTTATGCACTGCCTTTTCCCGGCCGTGATCTGGCGGAAAAAGAGCTTTCCTACGACCCGTGCTGCCCCCGCATCCCGGAGGCAGACCGCGCCCGCATCGTGGATGCCGCATGGGAAAAAGGCTGCGCCGCGGCAAGGGATGTCTTTGCACAAAGCGGCGGCAGTGCAGACTTTTTTGCCATCTGCAAGGCAAACGGGCTGACGGTGGTGGAGCGGGACATCGACTTTGTTTCCGGCAACCAGCGCTATTTCAGCGACTATGTGGCGGGCAAAAACTGCGTCACCCTCTATCTCAGATCGGTGGACCTGTGGGCGCAGCAGAACAAAATGACCCGCATGGAAGCGAAGAACCTGATCCTCAGCCATGAATATTATCACTTTCTGGAGTGGAACAAGCTGGGCCTGACCAGCCGGGACTATCAGGTGCCCATGATCAGCATCGGCCCGCTCCGTCTGGGCAAGACCGGCATCCGTGCCCTTTCCGAGATCGGCGCGCACGGCTTTGCCCACACCTATCATCAATTGTTGGAGGCGCAACATGGAAAGCATTGAATATCTGGGCAGGCAGCTGCCCCTTCTGGGCCACTATGATACTGTTGTGGTGGGCGGCGGTGCTGCCGGTGCCGCAGCCGGCATCCGCTGCGCCATCGACGGGCAGAAGGTCCTGCTGGTGGAAAAGGGGGCGTTTCTGGGCGGCACGGCTTCCCGTGCGCTGGTGTGCCCCATGATGCCTACCTATGTGGAACATCTGGATGTGCTGCACAGGGTAGAGGAGACCCTGAACAGGCACGGCGTCACCACCCGTGACGGCATTACCACAATGATCTGGTTTGCACCGGATCAGCTCAGCGATGCTTTTGAGGAATTGTATGTCAGCAACGGCGGCAGGCTGCTGTATGACGCCACACTGGTGGATGCTGTGTGCGAGGACAAGCACATCCGGTACATTGTGGTGATGACCGTGAACGGTCTGCAGGCCATTGCAGCCGGAAACTTTGTGGATGCTACCGGTGATGCTGTGCTCACCCGCATGGCTGGCGTGCCCACCAGCTCCGGCGATGAGAACGGGGATAATCAGGTCAGCAGTCTGCGCTTTATCATGGGCGGCATCGACGTGGAAAAATACCGCGAATATGTGCTGTCTCTGCACGACGAATTTTCTCCCCTCAAGACCGGCTATTTCTTCGAGTCTGCCATGGTGGCAGGCCGCAGCTTCAAGCTGGAGCCCATCTTCCGCGAGGGCGTAGCCGAGGGTCTGCTCACCGAGGAGGATCTGCGCTATTACCAGTGCTTCAGCCTGCCCAATAAGCCCGGCTGCATGGCCTTCAACTGCCCGCATCTCCCCAGCCTGAAGCAGAACACCGATGCACTGGCCCGCTCTGCGGCCATTGCAGAGGGACACGAGAAGATCGGCCGTCTGGTGCGTTTTCTGCAGGCAAAGATGCCGGGCTTTGCGCACAGCTATCTGCTGCAGACAGCGGACATGCTGGGCGTGCGCGAGAGCTGGCGGCTCAAGGGAAACTACCTGCTGACCGAGGAGGACTACACCCGGCAGGCGCGCTTCCCGGATGGTCTGGTCAAGGGGGACTGGTACATTGATGTGCACTCCAACAAGAAGGGACTGTTCCACCAGAACACCTACCAGCACGGCGATTACTACGAGATCCCTTACCGCAGCATGGTCACAGACGAAGCCGAGAACCTGATCGTGGTGGGCCGCTGCATTTCCACCACCTTCCTGATGCAGGCCAGTGTCCGCATCCTGCCCACGGTCATTGACATGGGCGATGTGGCGGGCAGTGCCTGCACGCTGGCGCACGCCACCGGTCAGCCACTGTGCAGACTGGATGGCAGCAAGCTGCGCCGGTTTGAACCGACCTCATTGCCGCAAAAGTGAAAGCGCCGGGTGTGCCCGTCTTTGCCGAAGGGCTGAAAGTGCGTGCCGCGCAGCGGCACAATGACAAAAAAATCCCACCAGATGACGATCTTCGCCGTTTCTGGTGGGATTTTCTTGTGGGGAGCTGTCGCACTTTCCGGGCGTTTCACAACGCATAGAAAAGCAAAAATCCCACGATACACGCCGCTATTTTAGCGGTATATCGCAGGATTTTTCTTGGAGCTGGTGACAGGAGTTGAACCTGCAACCCACTGATTACAAATCAGTTGCGCTGCCATTGCGCCACACCAGCCTATTCAGGACGGCAGAAGATCACCGTCCTGAAATAGGATAGCAGAAATCGTGCAGATTGTCAATATCCATGCGGGAAACTTTGTCACGGCAGATCCTGCCGGCCCGAAACGCTGCAGTTCAAAACGAACTTGAGGGGCTTTTGGATTTCCCTCTTGCAAATTTTGATTTTGGTGTTATGATACGAGAAGATACAGGATGTGTAAAATGAATCCTGCACATGGCAACAATATCTTTTTTACATGAAATGGGAGGGCGCTCCATGTACGTGGACTGGGAATATTATAAGATCTTCTACTATGTGGCAAAGTATCAGAACTTTACCAAGGCCGCGCGGGTGCTGGGCAGCAATCAGCCCAACATCACCCACGCCATGAACCGGCTGGAAAGCCAGCTGAATTGTGTGCTGTTCATCCGCTCCAACCGCGGCGTTACCCTGACGCCGGAAGGAGAGCTGCTCTATTCCCGCATTGCATCGGCGGCGGTGCAGATCCAGGATGCGGAGGAAGAGCTGAGCGCCAGCGCGACGCTGGAACACGGAGCCATCAGCATCAGTGCTACCGAGACGGCCCTGAACATCTATCTTTCGGAGAAGCTGCGCGCCTTCCACACCGAGTATCCCGGCATCCGGCTGCGCATTTCCAACCACTCCACGCCGCAGGCCGTGCAGGCTGTGAAAAACGGCGAGGTGGATTTTGCCGTTGTATCCACCCCGGCAGAGGTGGACGGCAGCTTGAAAATGGTGGAGCTGAAAGCATTCTACGAGGTGCTGGTGGGCGGCAGGACTTTTACGGCCCTTGCCAGCCAGAACCTGAGTTTGAAGGAGCTGAAAAATTATCCGCTGATCTCGCTCAGCGATACAAGCATGACCCGCAGCTTCTACAGACAGTTCTTTCTGGAGCATGGCGCAGTGCTGAAGCCGGACACCGAGGCCGCCACCACCGATCAGATGCTGACATTGGTCAAAAGCGAACTGGGCATTGCGTTTGTGCCGGAACCCATGGCAAAAGAACTGCTGGAACGCGGGGAGCTGGTGCAGCTCCATCTGCAGGAGATCATCCCGGAGCGCAGCATCTGTCTGGTGTATGACCGCCACCGCCCGCTGAACACGGCGGCGCGCAAGTTCCAGCAGATGCTCACAAAGTCTGCCATCGGCAGGCCGGCAGCCCAGTAATGCAGCATGCGGCAAAAGCTGTCCGTGCAAAAAAACAGGGTGATGCCCTGCACAAGTGCAGAGACATCACCCTGAACGGCGGCTGTTATTCCTCGGCAGCGGCCTTGGATTCATTTACAAATGCGGCGATCTTGTCCACCTGGATCTCGGCCACGGCGCGGCCGGTGTCGTAAACACGGCGCAGCTGGACTGCATCGCGCTCCATGGAGCCGATCTCCAGCGGGATGGGCGGGCGGATGACGAAGGCTTTGCCCGTCTGTTCCAGCATGGAAACATGGGCAAGGGTCTCGTTGTAGCGCTCATGGCGGTCGGCCACGGCATCCACGAAGGCCGGATAGCGCAGGTAACGCACCCGGATGGCGGGCAGCATCTTGTTTTTCTTCTTCACAAAGCCCTTGGGCTGGGTCAGCACGATCAGGTTGCGCTTGTAGCCGATGGACTCAAAGAACCGCACCGGGATGGAATCTGCAATGCCGCCGTCCAGCAGCTGGTAGTGGCCGATCTTCACGATCTTTGAGGCCAGCGGCATGGAGGCCGATGCCTGCATCCACTGGATGTCCTCGGCGTCGCCGGTGCGGCACTTGTGATAGATGGGGTCGCCGGTGCGAACATCGGTGCACACCACAAAAAAGTCCATGGGGTTCTCCCGGAAAGTCTTGGAGTCAAAGAGGTCCAGCTTTTCCGGTACGGTGTGGTAGCAGAACTGCTCGCTGTACAGATTGCCGGTGCGCAGCAGGTTGCCAAAGCTGGCATAGCGCTTATCGGTGCAGTACTCCGTGTTGTAGCGGATGGTGCGCCCGATCTGGTGCGACTTATAGTTGCAGCCGAACACTGCACCGGCAGAAACGCCGATGGCACCGTCCAGCACGATGCCGTGCTCCATCAATACATCCAGAACACCGGCGGTGAACATTCCGCGCATGGCGCCGCCTTCCAGCACAAGTCCAGTTTTCATACAGCTCTCCCTCTCCGCAGTACCGGCACACAGCTGCCGGACAACCCTTTATACTAATTCTAGTATACTCAATTCTGCAAAAAGTACAAGGGCCGAAAGGGCTGAACTTTGGCAAGAAAAGCTCTTGCCAAAGCAGGATGCATCCGGTATACTATATGAAATAAAAAACATGTGTGCCGGAGAGTGCACGGAGATGGAAAATAGACTTGGAGGAACTGGTTCGCTATGAAGATGCTGGAAGAACGTATCCGCAAGGATGGTATTGTACGCGAGGGCAACGTGCTCAAGGTAGACAGCTTTATCAACCACCAGATGGATATTCCGCTGTTCCGTGAAATGGCAAAGGAGTGGAAGCGCCTGTTTGCCGGCAAGACCATCAACAAGGTGCTCACCATCGAGGCCAGCGGCATCGGCATTGCAGCCGTGGTGGCAAGCGAGTTCAATGTGCCGGTGGTGTTCGCCAAAAAGTCTATGAGCATCAATCTGGACTACGATAACTACGAGACCAAGATCCAGTCCTTCACCCACAAAAAGATCTACAACGTCATCGTGTCCAAAAAGTTCCTCACCGCAGAGGATCATGTGCTGATCATCGACGATTTCCTGGCCAACGGCTGTGCCCTGATGGGCCTGCTGGAGCTGGCACAGGAGGCCGGTGCCACCGTGGAAGGCATCGGCATCGCCGTGGAAAAGGGCTTCCAGCAGGGCGGCGAGCTGATCCGCAGCAAGGGCATTCAGCTGGAAAGCCTTGCCATCGTGGACTCCATGAACAGCGAGACCGGCGAGATCGTCTTCCGCGACCAGCCGCACCAGAATTGAACAAAAAGACGTTGCATTTTAACGTGCGCTGTGATATAATATGAATGAGAAAAGCGCAGGCTTTTCAATCTTCGCAGAAGATGACGAGTGACGGTTCTGACTCGTCGGTAAAATAAAACGTGACCGAGTGAAGATGATGTGTGACGGTTCTGACACATCGGTAAAATAAAAATTGACCGGGCGAAGAAATCAAGCGGGGTTAACTGAAAAGGTTGGCTCCGCTTTTTTGTATAAAAAGGAACGAAAATGGAATTTGATGTAAAAATTTATCAGCTTTCGTCGGATTTTCAGAAGGACTATCCGACCGGACGCTATCCGGAACTGATGTGCAAAAAAGGCCGGCCATACAGCTGCCTGCTGGTCGATCTGCATCAGGACTATTTTATCTGCATTCCGTATCGCTCCTCCATCCAGCACAATAACGCATTTCTTTTTCGGGGAACACAGCGTTCCCGGAGAACAAGGTCGGGGCTGGATTATTCCAAAATTGTTCTGATCAGTGACGAACGCTATTTTGATCAGGCAAAGGCCGTGGTGGATCAGGACGAGTATACGGAGACGCTGAAAAATATCAAGCGGATCGTAGGCGAAGCGGTGGACTATGTGGATACTTACATAAACCATGTCACAGGAAAAAGGCCGCTGCATCTGCGAGAGTATCAGCGAAAATATCAGTATTCGACACTTCCGTATTTTCACGACATTATGGGTATCTGACAAAAAAGAGACCGCTCCGGCGGTCTCTTTTCTGTAACAAAAGTTTACGCCCCGTCAAAGCTGTCACCGTCTGCGGGCAGGTCTGCGGCGGTCTGGGCGGGACCGGCATCCGCTTCCGGCTCGGCGGCGCGGGGGATACCTTTGTACACCAGCGTCTGTTCCAGCACCTCGGCGCACACGGGGGCCGAAAGACTGCCGCCGGCAGTGGTCCAGCTGTGGGGCTCATCCAGACAGACCAGACACAGAAACTGCGGGTCATCGATGGGGGCCACAGCCACAAAGCTGGCAATGCGGGCTTTTTCGTCGGCGCTGTCCAGCTTCTGGCTGGTGCCGCTCTTACCGCCCACCCGATAGCCCCGGATCTGGGCATAGCGCCCACCGCCGTTCAGCACCACGGCCTCCATCATGCCGCGCATGATTTGGGAGGTCTCCGGCCGGATGACCTGCCGCCGGCACACCGGGTCGATGTGCTGCAATACGCTGCCGTCCGGGTTCAGGATATCGCTGACGAGATAGGGCTGCATGAGCTTTCCGCCGTTCACCACAGCGCACACGGCTGCGGCCATTTCCATGTAGGAGATCTTGCTGCTCTGGCCAAAGGCGCAGGACGCCAGCTCCACCGGGCCCATGCGGTCGGCGGTGTAGTACAGGCTCTTTTTCGGCTCGGCGGGCAGGTCGATGCCGGTGGGCTCCCGCAGACCAAAGGCGGCAAAATAATCGCAGAAGGCTTCCTTGCCCAGCCTGGCCCCGATCTGGATAAAGCTCTGGTTGCAGGAGTTTTCCAGCGCCTGCGTCACGGTCTGGCTGCCGTGGCGCTTGTGATTGGCACAGTGGAACCGGGTGCCCGCCACCGAGATGGAGTCCCCGCAGTAAAAGGTGGAATGGGGGCTCACAGCCCCGGCATCCAGCGCGGCGGCGCAGGTGATGAGCTTGAACACGCTGCCCGGCTCGTACAGGTCGCTGACGGCTTTGTTGCGCCACTGGGTCTGCTGGGCCAGCTGCAGTGCCGCCGTGCGCTCTTTGCCGGAGAGCGCGTCCACCCTCTGCCGGGCGGCGTCGTCGTAAATGACGCGGGGCTGGTTGGGGTCGTAGGCAGGGGTGGTGGACATGGCCAGCACCGCCCCGGTGTTCACCTCCATCACGATGCCCACAGCCCGTGCCGCCACATGGTGCTCCCTGACGGCATAGGTCAGGGCGTTTTCGAGGTAGTGCTGGATGCTGGCATCGATGGTCAGCCGCAGGCCGCTGCCTTCCAGCGGTACACGCTCGGTCTCGTAGCTCTGTTCCAGCGTATAGCCCCATGCGTTCACGGCGGTGAGCACCACACCGTTCTGCCCGGTGAGCACCTCGTTGTACTTGAGCTCCAGCCCGCTCACACCGGCGTTGTCTACGTTGGTAAAGCCCAGCACGCTTGCAAGAAACTCCCCCTGCGGATACCAGCGTTTGGAGTCCTGATTGATGCGGATGCCGGTGATGCCGTTTGCTTCGCAGAAGTCCCGCACCCGATCGGCGGTGTCCCGCTCCACACGGTAGCGCAGCAGGCAGTCGTTGGAGCGGCGGTCGCTGAACTTTTCCAATAATGCGGCTTTGTCCAGCTCCAGGATCTCCGCAAGGCCGTCTGCGGCAAGGCTGAGCTTTTCTTCCGGCATTTCACGCGGGGAGGCCCGCAGGGTCCAGCAGCTGCTGTTGGCGGCCAGCAGCGCGCCGTCCGCACTGTAGATGCGGCCCCGGTCGGCGGGCACCACGGTGTCCCGCAATTGCTGGCCCAGCGCACGGCTGGTGTACCAGCTGCCCGTAAATAATTGCAGATATGCCAGCCGCGCGGCCAGCCCTGCAAAGCAGACGCAGCACAACAGGGCGGCCACCAGCCGTGCCCGGGCACGGAATGCCCGTTCCGGCAGGGTGCGCAGGGGCCGTGGCTCCGGTTTTGGCATGGCGGGCACCTCTCTTTCAAATGGAATGTATGCGCCGGTGTGCCGGGCCTATGACTAACCGGCACCGCCGCCGCGTACAATAAGGAAACGGAGGTGATGCAGATGCCGAAAGCCGCAGCCCACGGGGTGCACACCCACACAGGGCGGGGTCTGCCGCTGCGCCGTCTGCCGGCCATGGACCTGCCCTTTCTGGTGCTGGTGCTCACGCTGGTGGGGTTCGGCCTTGTGATGCTGGGCAGTGCCAGCAGTGCCGTGGCGCTGTACCGGAGGAACGATGCCTTTGCCTACCTGCGGCCCCAGCTGCTGTATGCGGCACTGGGCATTGGGGCTATGTGGGCAGCCAGCCGGGTGGATTACCACATCTATCATAAGCTGGCATGGCCGCTGCTGGGGCTTTCCATGGTGCTGCTGACAGCGGTGCTCTTTATGCCGGAGTACAACGGCTGCAAACGCTGGCTGGTGCTGCCGGGCCTTGGAACGCTGCAGCCCAGCGAGATCGCCAAGTTTGCGGTGGTGCTGGTGTTTGCGCATATCATTTCCCTCAACCACGACCGCATGGGCAGCTTTGCGGTAGGGGTGCTGCCCTTTGCGCTGGTGCTGGGGGTGGTGGCAGTGCTCATGCTGCTGGAACCGCACCTCTCCGGCACGGTGCTGATCCTGTGCATTGGTGCGGTGCTGATGTTCGTGGGCGGCACCGGGCTGCGGTGGTTCGTGCTGGCGGCGGTGGGCGGCGCAGCGGCCATCGGTGCGGCCATTGCCATCATGCCGGACCTTGTGCCCTATGCAGCCAGCCGCCTGAGCTCATGGCTGGACCCCTTTGCGGACCCGCTGGGGGACGGCCACCAGACCATCCAGAGCCTGTACGCCATCGGCAGCGGAGGCGCGGCGGGGTTGGGCCTAGGCAGCAGCCGCCAGAAGCACCTGTTCGTGCCGGAGCCCCAGAACGACTTTATCTTTTCCATCCTGTGCGAGGAGCTGGGCTTTGTGGGGGCCTGCGGGGTGATCCTACTGTTTGCGCTGCTGCTGTGGCGGGGCGTCACGCTGGCGGCCCACGCGCCGGACCGGTTCGGGGCGCTGCTGGTGGTGGGCTTTGTGGTGCAGGTGGCCCTGCAGGCGGTGCTGAACATGGCCGTTGTCACCAACACCATCCCCAATACTGGCATCAGCCTGCCGTTTTTCTCCTCCGGCGGCACCAGCCTGATGATGCTGCTGGGCGAAATGGGCATCGTGCTGTCGGTGTCCCGCGGAGAGATGTAAAACCGGACGTTCCGTGCCTTAAAGCGGTATGCTCCGGCCCCGGAACTGCTACAAATGACCCGACAAATAAAACACAGGCCGCAGAACAAATAGAAACAAACCGCCCTCGTTCCGCATAGCATGAGGTATCTTTTGCGGAACGGGGGTTTTTGCATGGGCGGAGATCTGATCATTACAGGCGGTGTGCCGCTGAACGGTACGGTGCGCATCCCTGCAGCCAAAAACAGTGTCCTGCCGCTGCTGGCGGCGTCTCTTCTGTGCAGCGGCACGGTGCGCCTGCTGGCGGTGCCGCAGCTTGCGGATGTGGACACCAGCCTTGTCCTTTTGCGGGGCGCAGGGTGCGCGGCCCGCTGGCAGGGCAGTGACATCACGGTGCAAAGCATGCCGTCGGTCTGCCGTCTGGAGCCAGAGGCTGCAGCACAGATGCGGGCGTCCATCCTGTTCTGCGCACCGCTGCTGGCACGGCTTGGCCGGGTGGAGACTGTTCTGCCCGGCGGGTGCCGCATTGGTGCAAGGCCCATCGACCTGCATCTTTCCGGCCTTGCACAGATGGGAGCACACTGCCGCGAGGGGGGGACACGGCTGATCCTGACCGCTCCGGCGGGGCTGCACGGTGCGGACATCACGCTGGGGTTCCCCAGTGTGGGAGCCACCGAAACGCTGCTGCTGGCAGCTGTCTGTGCGCAGGGCGAAACCGTGCTGCGCGGTGCGGCGCGGGAGCCGGAGATCGGCGATCTGGCGGCATTCCTGAACCGCTGCGGCGGCTGCGTGCAGGGGGCAGGCACCGGCACGGTCCGGGTGCAGGGACGGCGGATGCTGTACGGCTGCAGCTTTGCGCCCATGGCAGACCGCATCGTGGCCTCCACCCTTGCCTGTGCCTGTGCGGCGGCAGGCGGCAGGGTGGAGCTGACCGGCTGCGCGCCTGCAGTCTATGCGCCGCTGCTGGAAATTCTGGCACAAATGGGGTGCGGCATAGAAACCGGGCCCGAAAGTGCGGTCATTGTCCGGTCCGGTGCGCTGCACGGGGCGGGCAGGGTGTTCACCGGGGTGTATCCGGCACTGGCCACCGATGCGGCCCCGCTGCTGGCAGCGGCGATGCTGTGCGCCGACAGCGTGAGCAGCATCGAGGATGTGGTGTTTGAGCGGCGGTTTGCCTGTGCAGATGGGTTTGCGGCCTTTGGAGCGGACGTACAGGTGCAGCAGCGCACGCTGCACATCCGGCCGGTGCGGCAGCTGCAGGGCGCGGAGGCGGCGGCCCCGGACCTGCGCGGCGGGGCTGCGCTGGTGATCGCGGCGCTGGCGGCAAGAGGCCGCAGCCGCATTGCAGACACCGGCCATATCGACCGCGGATATGCCTGTTTTGTGCAGATGCTGACGGAACTTGGGGCCCAAATTGAGCGGGAAATGCCGTGCGGGAGCACCTGTGAGAAAAAAACACCTTCAAAAAAGCAAATTTGACTTGCATTCAGGGCAAAAAGATGATACGATACAGTTATATAAATGTAAACAGGATACTTTCTGTGCGTTCCGCGCACTTCTAGATAAAATCCGATGGAGGACAAAGTTATGGCACTCATGCTCGATGAAGAAATGGACGAAAACGTTACGACGATCAAGGTGATCGGTGTTGGCGGCGGCGGCGGCAACGCGGTCAACCGCATGGTCAGCGATGGCCTGCAGGGCGTTGAATTTATCGCAATGAACACGGACCAGCAGGCTCTGGCCAAGAACCACGCTGCCACCAAGGTGCAGCTGGGTTCCAAGCTGACCAAGGGCCGCGGCGCAGGCGCAGACCCGGAGATCGGCCAGCGCGCTGCCGAGGAGAGCAAGGACGAGATCGCAAATGCACTCAAGGGCTCTCAGATGGTCTTTATCACTGCCGGTATGGGCGGCGGTACCGGCACCGGTGCGGCTCCCGTTGTGGCCGAGGTCGCCCATGATCTGGGCATCCTGACCGTGGGCATCGTCACCAAGCCCTTCTCCTTTGAGGGCAAGCGCAAGATGGGTCTGGCAGAGCAGGGCATTGCAAACCTGCTCATGCATGTGGACAGCCTGATCGTCATCCCCAATGAGCGACTGAAGATGATCAGTCAGGAAAAGATCACCCTGATGAATGCCTTCCAGGCAGCAGACAACGTGCTGCGTCAGGGCGTTGAGTCCATCTCTGCTCTGATCAATGTGCCCGCCTTCATCAATCTGGACTTCGCCGACGTGCGCTCCATCATGAAGGATGCCGGTTACGCACACATGGGTGTGGGCAGCGCAAAGGGCGCAGGCAAGGCCGAGAACGCCGCCAAGGCTGCCATTTCCTCTCCGCTGCTGGAGACCAGCATTGCCGGTGCACACGGCGTGATTATCAACATCACTTCCAGCCCGGATATCGGTCTGGAGGATGTGGAGACCGCAGCAGGCCTCATTACCCAGAGCGCACATCCGGATGCGAACATCATCTGGGGTACTGCGTTCGACGAGAACCTCTCGGACGAGATGCGCGTGACCGTTGTTGCCACCGGTTTTGACAACAAGAGCGCAAACGATCTGCGCAGCAGCATCAGCAATGCCATGGGCGGCGCACAGTCCACCCCGTCTGCAGTGTTCAGCAGCGAGGCGGCAGCGCAGGAGCCTTCTGCCGCAGCACCGGCTGCTTCCGCTGCTGCAAAGCCGGTGGAAGAGGACAACAGCGACAATGGCTATTACGATCAGCTGATGGCCATGCTGAACAAGCGCAGATAAAAACAGGGAGATAAAGCATACAGGCGTAACGGATGGATCGGAGGGACACCATGGCGCAGGGCAGGCAGCAGAACAATGGTTCGCGGCAGCGCTGTGCCCAGTCTGCCGCGGCAAAGGCTTCGGCAGAGCCGCCCAAAGCGGTGTGTGCCCAGCTGGAACAGCTGAACCGCAAGCTGGCAGCTGCCAGCGCGGAGATCCTCCGCTACCAGACCCGTCTGTTTGCCTGCGAGCGGCAGATGGCGGCACTGCGGCAGGAGAATGCCCAGCTGGAAGCGGCCTGTGAACAGGCGCGGCAGGAGGCTGAGTGCGCGGGCGCTCATGCAGAACAGCTGCGTCAGGAGCTGGCCCGCCATGCGGAAGCTGTGCGGCCTGTGCCGGTTGCGGCACATACGCCCCCGCAGCCGGAACCATCGGCTGCCCAGAGCCCGCGGCCGGAGCCGGAGGCTGAACAGCCCCCGCAGCCCGAGCCGGAGGCCCCACAGCCTGCTCAGCCGGACTGGAAGCCTCAGACCAGATTGGAGCACCTCTCGGTGGAGCTGATGAACTGGTTCGATGATATGATGGGCGCATGATGCACCGGCTGGGATGCTCCGCTTCTGCGGGACAGGAACCGAAATAAAAAAGGGACTGCTGCACCGGATGGGGCGGCAGTCCCTTTTTGCGCTCATCCGTCCCGCAGGCGATCTGATTTAAAAAGCCCGGACAGGCACAGCAGAGAAAACTGCGGCCTGTCCGGGCTTATTCTTTGCGGTTTCAGCGCACCGCGCTGGTGCGATGCTCCATCAGATAGGTGGCTTCCAGATCAGCGATGTGCAGCTTGACGGCAAGGGGATACTTGTCGTAGGCTTCCGAGATGGCAAAGCAGCCGCCCCGGGCCGCATCGTCAAAGCCGCCCATGTGCCAGCGGATGGCAACAGCCTCCTCGACCCGCAGCTTCATGAACCGCTCGATGAGGAATACGCTCTTTTCGCCGTGGCCGTAGGGGAACAGATCCTCCACGCTGTAGCTGGGCACCTTTTCCCACTGGCCGGTGGCTTCGTTTTTCACGTTGCGGGTGCCGGGCTTGTAGTAGTTGGCCTTGCACAGATCGTGCAGCAGTGCACAGATGGCAAAGCTCTCCTCGTTGGCGCCCTCGGCAAAAAAGGTGTCGTGCAGCGCGTGATAGACGTTCAGGCTGTGCATGCACAGCCCGCCCTCACAGGCACCGTGGAACCGGGTGGATGCCGGTGCCGTGAAGAAATCCGTCTTGTGGTCCAGCCAGTCCAGCAGCTTTTCGCTGCCGGGGCGGGTGACGTGCTGCTTCCAGATCTGCAAAAACTCTTCGCGGTCGCCCATGCTCACAGCTCCAGCTCGTCCAGCAGGCCCTTGAGGATGGCCATTTCGTCATGGCTCAGGGAAATGCCCTTGCCCATGCGGGTGCCGTCCGGGGACCAGTCGCGGATGTCGTATTTGGGCTCGCCGTCGTTCCAGCTGATGAGGTTCAGCTGACGCTCCCAGCCGCGGGGACGCTCCGAGAGCACTGCAATGCGCTGAACTACTTCGTATTTGATCTCTGCCATGATGCAAAACCTGCCTTTATCTTTGTTTGCTACCATAATAAGGGAAGCGGACGAAGATTTCAACAGGTAGAGCAAAAATAATTTGAAAAATTTTTAGCCATAGGGGGATTCTTCCCGCCAGTCCACAAGTTCCAGCACGGCGGCGGTGTCCTCGTCCGGGGCCGGATGGCGGGAGTGGGTGTGCTGGCCGGTGCTGAACAGCCCGGGGGCATAGTGGGCCATCACGCTGGTCTGCACGTCTCCGGCTAAAAAATCTTTGGCGTTTTTCTGGCGGCAGGCCACAGGAGTGCCGTCGGTCATGGGCACACCCTGCGGCGTGCTGCCGGTGTCCGGGTGGGGCGTCTGGCCCGGCGTTTCAATGTGCGGCGGCACCTGTGTGCCGGGGGCAGTGGGGTCACCGGGCGGCAGGATGACGGGAGCCTCCGGCTCTTTGCCCAGCGGCGGGCTGCAGCGGGAGCAGCTGTTTTCCGGTGCGGAAGAAGCACCGGGCTGCTCGTCCATCTCGTGACGGATGAAGGGCGTGAGAGAGTTCATTGAAAAATCACCTCCGCCCATAGGATGCCCAGCGAAAAGGAAATTTATTTGGCAGGGCAGGCCATCGGGGAGCTTTCCTGCCCCAGAGTACCTGCCTTGTTACACGATCAATTCTACGGTGGAGCCGCCGGTGCGGGCTTTGCGCACCACCACCTGCCGGTCGATGCGGTCCTTCAGGGCGCTCACATGGGAGATGATGCCCACCAGCCGGTCGCCCTCGGTCAGCCCCGCCAGCACCCGCATGGCCTGTTCCAGCGATTCATCATCCAGACTGCCGAAGCCTTCGTCCAAAAAGAGGGTGTCCAGCCGGATGCCGCCTGCGGCACTCTGCACCTCGTCCGAAAGGCCCAGCGCCAGCGCCAGCGAAGCCTTGAAGCTCTCGCCGCCGGAAAGGGTCTTGACATTGCGGCGGGTGCCGTTGTAGTGGTCGATGACGCCGAGGTCCAGCCCGGACTGGCTGCGCTGGTTCTCTGCTCCGATGCGCTCCAGCTCGTACTGCCCGGCGGTCATCTGCATCAGGCGGGTGTTGGCATGGCGCAGGATGCGGTCCAGATAGTTCATCTGGATATAGGCTTCCAGCCGGATCTTCTGCTTGCTGGTCAGGGTGCCGCCTGCTGTGGCGGCAAGGGCGCTCACCCACTGCCAGCGCTGTTCCAGCTGGGTGCGGGCGGCAGCGGCTACGCGGTATTTTTCTGCCGCAGCGCTGTTGGGCAGCAGCTGTGCTGCCAGCTGCTGTTCCTGCTCGCGCAGAGCGCTCCGGGCAGCGGTGAGCCGGGTCTGCAGGGCCTGCAGATCTTCCAGCGGCTGTGCGGGCACTGCGGCGGTCTGCTGCGCCTGCAGGGCATCCACGGCGGCCTGCGCGGCGGCCTGCGCCTGCTCCGCCCGCTTGAGGGCAGCCTGCGCCTGCTCCATGCCGGTGCGCAGAACGGTGCGGCGTGCTTCCAGTGCATCCAGCGCAGCCTGTGCTTCGGCTCGCTGGGGGTAGGGCAGGGCAGAACGCTGCCCGGCGATCTGCTGTTCCAGTGCGTCGGCCTGCGCGGCCTGGGCTGCGGCAGAGCGGTCTGCCTCGGATGCCGCCTGTTCCAGTGCCGGGCGCTGGCGGGTCCTCGTCTGCCGGTCGGCCTCCAATGCGGTGCGGCGGGTGCAGTCGGCTGCGGCCCGGCGCAGGGCTGCGGTGCATTCGGCCTGTGCCGCGTGCAGTGCGGCGGTCTCCTCGGCAAGCACGGCGCTCATTCCCTTGAAGGTCAGCTGCACCGGGCCGTCGGGCGCGGTGAACCGTTCGGGCAGAAGGTCCTCGGCATCCCGGCGCAGAGAGCGGCGGGCTTCCTCTGCGGCAGCATTGGCGCTCTGTGCGGCGGCGCTGGCATTCTGGGCAAGGGCATCTGCGGTCTCGGCTTCCTGCTTGGCGGCGTCTACCTGTGCCTGCGTGGGGGCGGTGCGGGGCAGCTGGGCCTTGGCCGGGTGGTGGGTGCTGCCGCACACCGGGCAGGGAGCACCCTCGGTCAGGCTCTGGGCCAGCAGCCCGGCCTGTGCGTCCAGAAATGCCCGGTCCAGAGCATCCCGGCGGGTGTGCGCCTGCGCCTTGGCTTCGGCGGCGGTGCGGTAGGCATCCTGTGCCCGGTGGGCCTTCTGGGCCAGCTGCTGGCAGGCGGCAAGCCGCTGGGTCAGGGTGGAAAGCGCTGTGCCGCGCTGGGCCAGCTCCTTTTCCTTCGTTTCCAGCGCCAGCCTGCGGGTGGAAGCGTCGGCCAGAGCGTCCAGCTCCTGTTCATCGGCAGCAAGCTTTGCAGCCAGTTCTTCCAGCTGGGCGCGCTTTTGTGCGGCCTGCGCCCGGGCCAGCTGTGCGGCGTCCCGGGCAGCGCTCTGCTGGCAGCAGAGCCGTTCCAGCTCGTCATAGGCGGCAAGGGCGGCTTTGGCCTGTGTGGCCTGCCCGGTCAGCAGGTCCAGCTGTGCGGCATCGCCTGCATGACGGGCGCTCTCGGCTCGGGCGGCTTCCAGTACGGGCTGCGCGGCGGCAAGGTCGGCCTGCTTTGCAGCCAGCTGCTCTGCCAACTGCCGGGCCTGCTGTGCCGCACCCAGCTGCTGCTGCACGGCATCCAGCTGCGCTTCGGTGTCCTTCAGGGCGGCAGCTGTGCTTTCCTGTGCGGCCCGCTGACGGGCCAGCAGGGCGTCCAGCAAAGCAAGCGCGGCGTCCGGCTCGGTCTGGGCGCTCAGCGCGGCAAGAGCCGCGGCGTCCGGGTCATCGGGGGCGTACTGGATGCCGGAGAGCAGGCTGTCCAGCTTTGCATTCTGAGCGGTGCGCTGCTGGCTGAGAGCAGCGCTTTCGGCCTGCAAGCGCTCCTGCAGGCGGGCGTAGCGCTGGGTGCGGAACAGCTTGCGGAAGATGCGGCTGCGCTCCTCGGTGGAGGCGTTGAGCAGCCGGGTGAACTGTCCCTGTGCGATCATGGCGATCTGGCAGAACTGGCTGTAATCCAGCCCGATGATCTCCATGACGGCGGCGGTCACGTCCTTGGCTCTGGTCACCGGCGGGCGGTCGTCGGGAAAGGTGAGGACGGCATCCGCTTTCTCGGTGGTGAAGCCCTCGCCGCGCACCTTGGGACGGGTGTACTCCGGGTTGCGGCGCACGGTATAGCGCTGCCCGTTCACCTCAAATTCCAGCTCCACAAAGGTGGGCGTTCTGGGGTCGGCATACTTGCAGCGCAGCATGGCACCCTCGCGCACACCGCCGCTGGAATGGTCGTACAGGGCGTATGTAATGGCATCGAACAGGGTGGTCTTGCCTGCGCCGGTGTCGCCGGTGACAAGGTACAGGCCGCCTTTTCCCAGTTTTTCCAGTTCCAGCACGGTCTCGCCCGCATAGGGGCCAAAGGCCGAAAGGGTCAGCCTGAGCGGTCTCATGCGTCCTCGCCCTCCTTCCAGATCTCCTCAATGAGCTGCTGGCAGAATGCCGCCTGCGCAGCGGTCAGCGGTTGGTTGTTCTGCAGCTGATAGAACGCCGAGAAGTGCTCCAGCGGCGTGATGCTTTCCACCCGCTCCGGTGCAGCGACCTCCTGATCTTCCCGGGTGCGGAGGTTGTCGTAGTCCAGCCGCATCAGGTTGGGGTAGATCACCCGCAGGCGGGCCAGCGCGTCCGGCACATCCTGCTCGTCGGTCAAGGTGATGTGCAGGTAGTCGTCCACGGCGGTGTCTGCGTAGCGGCGGCGGTCGGTCAGCTCCATGTAGCTGCCGCGCACCTCCCGCAGGTCGTGCTTCGGGGTGAGCGGCGCGGTGGTGATGGACACTTCGCCCTTGGGGCCAAGCTCCACAAAGCAGGCGCTTTTGTGCTGCCGGGCCTCCGAAAAGGAATACTTGAGCGGGGTGCCGCAGTAACGCACGGTGTCGCGGCCCACCCTTTGAGGGCTGTGCAGATGGCCGAGGGCCACATAGTCAAAGGCATCGAACAGGCTGGCGTCCACGCTGTCCACGCCGCCCACCGATACCTCCTCGCTCTCGCAGCAGGCGGCACCGGCCACGAACTGATGGGCCACCAGCACGCTGCGGTGCGCCGGGTCCGGCGGGCAGTGACGCAGCACGCAGGCAAGGGCATCGTTGTAGCTCTCCACAGGCTCGTCCGGCCAGACATGCCGCACCATGGCGGGCTTGAGGAAGGGCAGAAGGTACACGTCCAGAGTGCCGTACTCGTCGGTGAGGGGGATGGGCACCGGCGCACCGGAGAACACCGGGCTGACGTACACCCGGCTGTTTTGCAGCAGGGCCGCGCCGAAGGCGATGCGGTCGGCGGAGTCGTGGTTGCCGCTGATGGCGAACACCGGCAGCTGCCGCTCAGCCAGCTGGGTGAGGAACCAGTCCAGCAGGCGCACGGCCTCGGCAGGGGGAACGGGCTTATCGTAGAGGTCGCCCGCCAGCAGCACACCGTCCACGGGCGTGCTGTCCAGCAGGGAGAGGATCTGTTCCAGAATGTACCGCTGGTCGTCCAGCATGGAGAACTCGCACACCCGCTTGCCCAGATGCAGGTCGGAAAGATGCAGAAAACGCAAACGGAAACACCGCCTTTTCAGAGTTTTCTTTATTATACAGCAGGGCGGGGGTGGGGGCAAGGAAAACAAAAAAGGGAAAACCCTCTCAGTCAATGCTTCGCATTGTCGGCTCTCCCGAAGGGCGGGCTTTTATGCATCAGGAGGCAAAGCGCAGAAGCCGCTCTTGAAAATGCTGCTGACGGTTACGGCCCCAACTGTGAAAAAGTGGATCGGAAACAACCGCCGTTGTTTCCGATCCACAAATAATAAAAGTTTATTCCGCTGAATATGGCCAAAGCGCACGCGGCGGCCATTCCAGATCGTTTTACGACTTGCAAATGATCAGAACATCTTCTCCCACGTTTCTTTGCCGACCGCGCCGTCGGCGGCAAGGCCGTTGCGGCGCTGGAACCGCTGCACCGCTGCGGCTGTGGAAGCCCCGAATCTGCCGTCTGCGGTCAGCCGCTCGCCCAGAGAGTTGAGCTTCTGCTGCACCAGACGCACTGTGCCGCCGGAAGAGCCGCTGCGCAGGGCAATGCCGGGGTAGGGCACATGCAGGCCGTGCTTGGCCGTGTAGCGGGTGTAGAGCACGTTCCATGTGTTCGCGCCCACCTTGCCGTCCACATTCATCTTGTTTTTCAGCTGGAACTCCTTCACGGCGTTCTCGGTGGAAATGCCGAACTTTCCGTCGGTCCTCAGCTCGCTGTACCATGTGCAGGCGTCGCGCACACCGTTGAGCCATGTCTGCACAAGAGCCACGTCCGGCCCGGAGGAGCCGCGCTGGAGCAGAGAATAATAAGCAGGGATCGCCATAGTGGATAACACACTCCTTTCGCCCTATGCTATGCGGCGAAAGCGCCGGGCGTTACCCAAGCAGCACCACGTCCTCCCGGCGGGCGGTGTGCTGCTGCACCCATTCCACCAGCCGGAGCCGGAGAATGTAGTTCCCGCAGACGAGGTCGTTTTCGGCGGGCCGGGCGTAGCCCCCGCAGGCAGAGCGGCACAGGCCCGGGTAGAGCACGCACCACCAGTTGCGGCCGGTGCCGGCGCCGATCTGGATGCGCAGCGCGTCGTACCGCCCGGCGGGCAGGATGCCCGAAGCGTAGCGCCGGGTGTCAAAGTACATGTTCACCAGCTGCACCCGCACCGGGGCGCGGATGTTCAGCTGTGCCAGCGCGTGCCGGGCCGTGAGCTGCAGCTCAAACAGATGCCGCGCCGCCCAGGCGATCGCTTCCGGTTTGCTCTGTGCCGGGCAGGCGGTGTCCAGATAGGCCAGCACGGCATCCCGCACATGGAGCTTTGCGCTCTGGCTGGCAATGGAATCGCTCTCAGCCCGGATGTGCAGGCGCAGGGTGTCGGCGCACACCAGCGCCCCGGTGTCCAGCTGGGTGCGGCCCCATGCAAATGCCTGCCATGCGCCACACAGAGCAAGGGCGAGAAACAGGCCAAGGCAGAGCAGAGCCATCTGAGAACGTGTAAGCATTCTGGATAACATAAAAACAGACCCTTCTTCTGGAAATGTTATCCAGAGGATGGGCCTGTTGAAAAGAATTTATTCAGGAAAGAACGAACCCTCTCAGGCATTGCTGCGCAATGCCAGCTCCCCCGAGGGGGGAGCTTTTGTGCATATACCGGGAAAGTGCAGCTTCAAAGGCGAGATTGAATCGTCTGATGGATTTTTTCACAGACTGCTTCAAACTGAAGACCCACTTCATAATTAGAAAAACAAAGAACATCCAAGCCGTACTGCGAAAAGATGCTGCTCCGTTCACGGTCATACAGAAGCCCTTGTTCGGTGGTGTGTTGTGCTCCATCCAATTCGATGACCAGTTGTGCGCGAGAACAGTAGAAATCAGCAATAAAAGATTCAATGATGCGCTGCTTATAAATTTTTACCGGGTAGCGGCGCAAAAACTGATACCATAGCTTTCTTTCCTGCGGCGTCATTTCGCGGCGCAGCTCGCGTGCACGAGGCAGCATATCGCCATTTTTGGGAACGATGTTCGGTTTCATAGGAAATACCTGCTTTCGGTTTGAAAAAAAGCTCCCCCTTTCGGGGGAGCTGGCATCGAGCGTATGCGAGATGACTGAGAGGGTCCTTCAGTTCTTCAGCGACTGCATGGGGGCAGGCAGGCGGCCGCCGCGGTTGATGAACACGGACGGGTCGTGCTGGTTCACGGCCATGATGGGGCCATAGCCCAGCAGACCGCCAAAGTCCAGCACCTCGCCGGCCTTGCGGCCAATGGCGGGAATGACGCGCACGGCGGTGGTCTTGCTGTTCACCATGCCGATGGCGGCTTCGTCGGCGATCAGGGCGCTGATGACGGCCGGGGTGGTGTCGCCCGGGATGATGACCATATCGATGCCCACCGAGCAGACGGCGGTCATGGCTTCCAGCTTTTCAATGGTCAGGCAGCCGATCTCGGCGGCGTGGATCATGCCGGCGTCCTCGCTGACCGGGATGAAGGCACCGGACAGACCGCCCACGTGGTTGGAGGCCATCACGCCGCCCTTCTTCACGGCATCGTTCAGCAGGGCCAGACAGGCGGTGGTGCCGCAGCAGCCGCAGGTCTCAAGGCCCATCTCTTCCAGAATGTTGGCCACACTGTCGCCAATGGCGGGGGTAGGTGCCAGCGACAGGTCGATGATGCCGGCGGGCACGCCCAGAGCCTTGGAGGCAAGGTTTGCCACCAGCTGGCCCACGCGGGTGATCTTGAAGGCGGTGCGCTTGACCAGCTCTGCCACCTCGTCGATGGGGGCATCCTTGGGCAGGCGGGCCAGTGCGGCGCGCACAGCGCCGGGGCCGGAAACGCCCACGTGGATCTCACAGTCCGGCTCGCCGGGGCCGTGGAATGCACCGGCCATGAAGGGGTTGTCCTCCGGTGCGTTGCAGAACACCACCAGCTTTGCGGCACCGATGCACTGACGGTCGGCCGTCAGCTCGGAAGCCTTCTTGACGGCCTCGCCCATGAGCTTGACGGCGTCCATGTTCAGGCCTGCCTTGGTGGCGCCGATGTTCACCGAGCTGCACACGATGTCGGTCTCGGCCAGCGCACGGGGAATGGACTCGATCAGGCGGCGGTCACCGGCGGAGAAGCCCTTGTGCACCAGAGCGCTGTAGCCGCCCACAAAGTTGACGCCCACCTTTTTGCCGGCGGCGTCCAAGGTCTTTGCAAAGTCCACGGGGTCGGCATCCGGGCAGGCACCCAGCAGCATGGCGATGGGGGTGACACTGATGCGCTTGTTGATGATGGGGATGCCATACTCGGCGCTGATGTGCTCCACGGTGGGCACAAGGCTTGCGGCCTTGGTGGTGATCTTGTTATAGATGTTCTCGCACGCCTTCTTCGGGTCCGGGTCGATGCAGTCCAGCAGGCTGATGCCCATGGTGACAGTGCGCACATCCAGATTGTCCTGAGTGAACATCTCGATGGTCTCGAGGATGTCACCGGTATTAAACATACTCATTGCAGTGTACTCCCTCCATCAGATGGTGTGCATGGCGTCAAAGACTTCCTGACGGGTCACATTGATCTGCATCCCCATCTCGGCGGCCAGTGCATCGCAGCGCTTGTGCAGCTCTTCGTGGCCCACATTGCACTTGGAGATATCCACCAGCATGATCATGGCGAACATGCCCTGCAGGATGCTCTGGGTCACGTCCTCGATGTTGATGTTCAGTTCGGTGCACAGACCGGCGACCTTGGCAACAACACCCACGGTATCGTGACCAATGACGGTAATGAATGCTTTCATCGTTTCCACCCTCGTTTTCCTTTTGATGAACGGTGCCGCAAAAGCTCCGGCACACTCTTACTCTTCCAGTATAGCAGATTTGGCAAAATTTGAACACACTTTTTGTAAAAAAGAACAGACACGAAGGGAAAAAGACATTCTATCCCAAAAATTGGGTGCAATCTTTTACAGCTTGTGCTATACTTATAAATAATTTATTTCCCGGTTACGGGCTGAGAAGGAGCAAGATACTATGGAACAGCTTTTGAAGATCCTGGAAGACAATGCGCGGCTGCCCATTGAGGACATCGCCACGATGCTGAATAAATCCCCCGCCGAGGTGGCGGCCATGATCGATCTGGCCCGGGCACAGGGCATCATCAAGGGCTACAAGACCCTTGTGGACTGGGAAAAGGCCGGGGTCAACCGTGTGGAGGCCGTCATCGAGCTGAACGTCAGCCCCAAGAAGAGCCGCGGCTTTGACGAGATCGCAGCCACCATTGCCTCCTTTGACGAGGTGGAGAGCGTGCTGCTGATGAGCGGCGGCTACGACCTGCAGCTGGTCATCAAGGGCCAGACCTTCCAGGAGATCGCCCTGTTCGTGGCAAAGCGCCTGTCTCCGCTGGACGATGTGCTGTCCACCGCCACCCACTTTGTGCTGCGCACCTATAAAAAGGAGGGCCGCCTGTATCAGGACGAAGAAATCGATGAAAGAGAGTGCACGGTGCTGTGATGGACTACGATAAACTGATCGCGCCTGCCGCTGAGGCCATGCGCCCCTCCGGCATCCGCAAATTTTTCGATCTGGCTGCCGAAATGCCCGAGTGCATCAGTCTGGGCGTGGGCGAGCCGGACTTCAAGACGCCATGGGCTGTGCGTGAAGCCGGCATCGAGAGTCTGGAGCATGGCCGCACCCGCTACACCTCCAACGCAGGCCTGAAGGAGCTGCGCGCCGAGGTGACAAAGTATCTGGAGCGCCGCATGGGCCTGCACTACGACCCGCTGCACGAGGTGCTCATCACGGTGGGCGGCAGCGAAGCCATTGATATGTGCATCCGCACGCTGGTGCAGCCCGGGGACGAGGTCATCATCCCGGAGCCCTGCTTTGTGTGCTACGAGCCCATTACCACCCTGTCCGGCGGTGTGCCGGTGCATGTGGCCTGCCGTCAGGAGGACGAGTTCCGCCTGCGTGCCGACGCCCTCAAGGCTGCCATCACCCCCCGCACCAAGCTGCTCATCATGCCGTTCCCCAACAACCCCACCGGTGCGGTGATGGAGCGCGAGGATCTGGAAGCCGTTGCCGAGGTGCTGCGCGGCACCAACATCATGGTGCTCTCGGATGAGATCTACGCCGAGCTGAACTACGGCCTGCGGCCCCATGTGTCCATTGCCACCCTGCCCGATATGGCAGAGCGCACCATCGTGGTGAACGGTTTCTCCAAGACCTACGCCATGACCGGCTGGCGTCTGGGCTATGCCTGCGGCCCGGCACCCATCATCCGGATCATGACCAAGATCCACCAGAGCGCCATCATGAGCGCTCCCACCACCAGCCAGTACGCCGCCATCACTGCCCTGAAGGAGTGCGACGGCGAGATCGACCACATGCGCGACGAGTACAATATGCGCCGCCGCCTTGTGGTGAAGGCCTTCAACGATATGGGCCTGACCTGCTTTGAGCCGCGCGGTGCGTTCTACGCCTTCCCCTGCATCAAGAGCACGGGCATGAGCAGTCAGGATTTCTGCACGAAACTGCTGGAACAGAAGCATGTGGCCATCATCCCCGGCGACGCCTTTGGCGCATCCGGCGAAGGCTACGCCCGCATTTCCTACGCCTACAGCGTGGAGCATCTGAAGGAAGCGCTCCGGCGCATCCGGGAATTCCTGCAGGAAAACGGCATCTATCACGGCATCTGAGGAGGAACAAATGGCAAGGCTGAACTGCGTGACCGTTCTGGCCCCCGCAAAGCTCAATCTGGCGCTGGATGTGGTGGGTCTTCTGCCGAGCGGCTACCATGATCTGGACATGACCATGCAGGCCATCACCCTCTACGAGCGGGTGGTGCTGCGCCGCAGCCCCTACCTGAACCTGCGGCTGCCGGGCAGTCTGGTGGCCCCCAATAACAAAAACACTGCCATCAAGGCAGCGCTGGCCTTTTTTGACTACACCGGCCTTCTGGCGGGCGTGGACATCACCATCTATAAAAATACCCCGGTGCGGGCAGGCATGGCAGGCGGCAGCGCCGACGCCGCCGCTGTGCTGGTGGGCATGAACGAGCTGTACGGTGCGCGGCTCTCCATGAGTGAGCTGTGTGCACTGGGCGCAAAGATCGGTGCGGACGTGCCCTTTGCCCTGATGGGCGGCACCTGCCGGGTGCAGGGCGTGGGAGACTTCCTCAAGGCCCTGCCGCCGGTGCCGGAGTGCTGGTTCACGGTGGTGATGCCGGACTACGGCGTTTCCACCCCGGAGGCCTTTGCGGCCTACGACCGGGTGGGCAGCAGCGTCCACCCGGACTGCGGCGCACAGGAAGCCGCCATCCGTGCCGGAGATCTGGATGCCCTTTGCGCCGCCGCCGGCAATGCGCTGGAAGAGTGCAGCGGAGCAAAGGATACCGGGGCCATCAAGGCCCTGCTGCGGGCGCATGGCGCTGTCACCGCCCTGATGACCGGCAGCGGTGCGGCAGTGTTCGGCGTGTTCCGGGACGAAGGGGCCGCACGGGCTGCTGCACAGGCCGCAAAGCGGCGCTGGAAGCAGGTGTACGTGGCGCAGCCTGACCGCGGCGGCGCACGGGTGAGCCGATAAAAATGCATAGACCTCCTTTCCACGGGGCATACTGCCCGCAAGGGAAGGAGGTCTTTTTTGTGCAGACCTTTTATAAAATCTGCCTGATCCTGTTGATCGTGGGCGGCATCAACTGGGGCCTTGTGGGGCTGTTCCAGTTCGATTTTGTGGGCTGGCTGCTGGGCGGCAGCGCATCCATCTGGTCCCGCATCGTGTTCACACTGGTGGGCATCGCAGCCCTGTGCGGCATCCCGGGGCTGTTTTCGGACGAAACGGATGAATGACCCTCTCAGTCAATGCCTGCGGCATTGCCAGCTCCCCCGAAAGGGGGAGCTTTATTGTGCCTGTCCTCCAGAAGTAAAAAAGCTCTCCCTTCGGGAGAGCTGGCGCGTCAGCGCCTGAGAGGGTCAATGACAGGTGCTTTTGCTTGTTGACTCAATGACTGCTTCCGTCCAGATCGTCCCAGCCTACCAGATCCGGCAGGGTGAGCGTCTCGTCCGAGCAGTGGGGATGTGCACGCCGCTGGTCCTCGGCCATGGTGCGCACCACCTCGCGGGTGATCTCCCGGATGGCGGCGCAGTCCTCGGGCAGGTCGGTCTGGCTGCGGCCGGAGTGGGTGAACAGGATCCTGCCCTGATGGCCCACCACCAGCGTCAGCGGCAGCAGCTGCGGGGCGCTGGTGTCGTAGCGGTAGCCCTGCTCTCTGGCGGTTTTGTAGATGCGCTGGGCCGCAAAGCTCCAGCTCAGGATGCCCCGGGCCTGCTCCACGCCCAGATAACCGTACAGCACCCCCGGCGCGTCGCAGATGAGCGTGAAGGGAAACTCGGCGCCCTGTGTGGCTTTTGCCACCGTGCGGGGCGAAGAGTGCACCACGCAGGCCAGACGCACGCCGCGCAGTCTGGGCAGGGTCTGCAGGTAGCGGGTCAGGTATTCCCGGGTGACAGGGTGGTCGAAGGCTGGCAGGAAGATCATCACCAGCGGGTGCTCACCCTCGCACAGCTTATAAAAATCGTTTCCCGGTGTGGTGGGGGTATCAAAGGTGAAACGGGGGATGGAGGTGCCAACCAGATGTTCTGACTTCATGCCGCAATGCACATCCTTTCCATATTCAGGGAAATAAAAAAATCCACACACTGTCTCTGTTTTTGCAGAGGACAGTGGTGGATGGATTGCTATAAAAAGATCCCGCCCGGTCGTCTGCGGTCAATCAAACCTACCCTTACGGACAGGTGGGTGCCCTGTCGCCGGATTCACGCTTCCTCATCGAACCTCCATGGTCGACCCATGGCGGGGAGGTCTGCAATCCGCCGGAGAACTCCGGGCTCCCGTTGAATGATTAGTAGGATCATATAAACCGCAACAAATCGAGCCGGGCAGGAAGTCTAGCCGGGTAATTTGTCTGGAATTATTCTTCGATGTCGTACTCGTCGCTCAGGCGCTCTTCAAACAGCTTGCCCAGCTCCAGCAGCAGTTCGTCGTCATCCACGACGTCCAGATACTCGCCTTCATCGTCTTCGCCGACGCTCAGGATGACCAACTGAGCGTTCTCAGCCTCTTCCTCGGTCTCGGCGTATTCCACAGCAGCCAGATAATGCACGCCCTTGTAGTCCAGCGCATCGATCACCTCAAACGTGATCTCGTTGCCGTCCTCATCTTCCAGGGTCATCAGGTCAGGCTGATTTTCCTCTTCGGTATTGGGGTTCTTGATCTCATCAGACATAGATAGCGTCTCCTGTATCGTGTCATAAAACGGGCCGCTTGTGTGCCGCCCGCTCGGGTCTGCATATAGTGTAGCGTTTTTTTGCCTGCTCGTCAAGATGCTTTTTCGCACAGAAATTGTGTAACAAATTTTCACGCATTTGCTCTCGCACTCTGGGGCAGAATATGATATACTATCCTCTGAATCTTTTGCGCACGGTGTGCCGTGCGGTTACTAGAGTGTATGGAGCGTGGGTGAAAATGATGCATAAAAAAAGATGGGCGGCACTGGTGCTGGCAGCAGCACTGGCCCTGACCGGCTGCAGCTTTGGCGGCGTCGGCGGAGGCGGCAGCACCGCCCAGAAGATCGACCGCCCGGCGGTGGAGTCGGCAGAACTGCAGTTCACCCACCCGGCGGCGGGGGATACCGTTGCGGTGTTCGATACCTCGGCGGGCGTGTTCCGGGCGGTGCTCTTCCCGGATAAGGCCCCGCAGGCCTATGATAACTTTGCGGGCCTTGTGCAGGCGGGCTACTACAACGGCCTGACAGTCTCCCGTGTGGAGAGCGGCTTTGTGGTGGAGGCTGGACAGGGGGCCGACGGCAGGGGCAGCACCATCTGGAACGGCGGCCGCTACCCGGCTGAGACCACCGACAGCCTGCACCATTATTCCGGTGCCCTGTGCATGGGCACCGATGCTTCCGGCGAGTGTGCCAGCGTCTTTTACGTGGTGCAGACCCTGCCGGGAGAGCAGTCTGTGACGCAGGAGCTGGTGGATCAGATGAACAGTGCCGGCTACCGCGCAGAGGTCGTTTCTGCCTACCAGACGGCGGGCGGTGCGCCCTACCTCGACTACACCGACACGGTATTGGGACAGGTGTACGAGGGCATGGACGTGGTGGATGCCATCGGCCAGACCGCCGTGGACGAAAACCAGAAGCCCCGTGAGGACATCACCATCAACAGCGTGAGCATCGAGACCTATCAGTGAATCAAAAGGCACCCGCAGCGTTCAAAACTGCGGGTGCTTTTTTATAACTCCTTCAGTCGCCTGCGGCGACAGCTCCCTCAAAGAGGGAGCCCTTGGCAAAACTGAAAACTTAACCATACTGCAAAGACACCTTACTTGAAGGAGCTTGTTTCGATGCCGTTTTTCTCCACGACCCTCCGGTGAAAATGCGTTTGTCGCGGCCCGCAGGCCGCGACAAACGCGAAATTAAAAATAATTTTCCGCTGAATATGCCCAGAGCACAGCGGAGGGCATTCCAAATCGTCCGGCCTTAAAACAGAATCAGATTTCCCCCGGGTGCTCCTTCCGCCATGCAAGGTAGTCATCCAGAATGACCGTGGCGCTCACAGAGTCCAGAATTTCCTTCCGCTTTGTGCCAAAGGTGCCGCTCTCGTCCAGCAGGTCGGCAGCGGCGCAGGTGGTCTGGCGCTCGTCCCACATGCGCACGGGCAGGCCGCTCCAGATTTCGACCGTTTTTGCCAGCTTGCGGCTCTTGGCGGCGCGCTCGCCCTCGGTGCCGTCCATGTTCAGCGGCAGACCGATGACGATGAGCTCGGCGCCGATCTCCTTGGCCACCTCGCATACCCGGGCGGCTACCTTGTTGCGGGCTTTCAGGGTGATCTGCGGGGTGATGGCTGTGGTCAGGAACTCGGTGCGGTCGCAGGTGGCAAGGCCGGTGCGGCTGTCGCCGTAGTCAACAGCTAAAATTTTCATACAGGCTTCCTCTCTTGTGTGGAAAAGTTTATCGGTCCAAGTGTACCACAGCTGAAGGCTAAAGGGTAGATAATAACACTTCTTTTGAGAGGATTTTCGTGTTACAATAAACACAGATCGTTTTTTCAAGGAGGAAGTGCCCCATGCTCAAACTGGTTTTAGGCGGCTCCGGCAGCGGCAAAACGACGCTGCTCTATTCCCGCATCCGCGCCCGGGCCGAGGCAGGCCGGTACAGCATCCTGCTGGTGCCGGAACAGTTCACCTCCAGCACAGAGGGCCGCATCTACCGGGAACTGGGCGATGCTCTTTCCGGCATGGTGGAAAGCTTTTCCTTTACCAGTCTGGCCGAGCGCATCCTCTCCGCCGAGGGCGGTGCGGCGGTGCAGACCCTTTCGGACGCAGGCCGGGCCGTGCTGGTGCGCCGCGCACTGGAAGAACTGCAGGACAATGTGCATTACTACTACCGCCACCGCCGCAGCGCAGCCTTCTGCCAGATGGCGGCCCAGACCATCGACGAGCTGAAGAGTGCCGGGCTTTCCGGCACACAGCTGGCAGAGCTGGCCCGGGACTGCGGCCCCGAGAGCGGCAAGCTGAGCGAGCTGGCGCTGATCTTTCAGGGCTACGAGACGCTGCTGGCGGGCACCGGCATGGACCCCTCCGACCGGCTGGAGCTGGCGGCGGCCCGGCTGGAAGCCGCCCTTGCCCGGGGCGAGCTGCCGGACTTTCTGCGGGAGCGGGAGGTGTTCATTGACGAATTTGATACCTTCAACGCCCCCAAAAAGCGGCTGATGGGTGCGATGCTGGCGGCGCTGCCCACAGTCACGGTGGCCCTGTGTGACGACGGTTCCCCCATGGTGCCGGGGGAGATGGGGCTGTTTTCCGGCGCAAAGCAGGTAGCGGCGCAGCTGCGCCAGCTGGCCCGCAAAAACGGGGCCGAAGCGGCAGTGCCGGAGCTTTTGCGCAGAGATCTGCGCCACAGGGACGCCCCCGGCCTTGCCGCTGTGACGGAACTGCTGGAGACCGGTACCTGTGAGGTGCCGCCTGCGGCACCGGAGGTGCGGCTGTTTGCGGCCGCCAGCCGGGAAGAAGAGGCCCGCTGCACCGCTGCGGCCATCCGCCGCCTGATGCGGCAGGGCGTGCGCTGCGGAAAGATCGCGGTGGTCTGCCGCGACATCGCCGGTTATCGCGCCGCCATCCGGTACGAGTTCCGCATGGCAGACATCCCGCTCTACTGTGATGAACCCACCACACCGGAGTTCAGCGCCCCGGCCACGGCGGTGCGGGCACTGCTGGCCCTTGTGCGCGGCGCGGACATGACCGAGAACCTGACCGTTCTGGCCAAGACCGGCCTGTGCGCCCTGAGCGAGCCGGAGGTCTGTGCACTGGAAAACTATGCCTACACCTGGTCGCCCGATGCGGCGGCGTGGCGGACAGGCTTTGAAAAAAGCCCCCGGGGCTTTGGCGAGAACGAGCTGACCGAAGAGGACCGGAAAACGCTGGCCGATGCCGAAAAGGCCCGTCAGCTGCTGGTGACGGCGGTGGACAGCCTGCGCGGCAGGGTGCGCGGGGCCAACGCGGAGCAGATCAGCCGGGCGCTGTATTTCTGCCTGAAGGAGCTGGGAGCCGAGGAACAGCAGGCCGCACAGATCGAGTCCATCCGCGCGGCCCGGGGCATCCCGGCGGCAGAGGAAGCGGCCCGGGAGTGGAACGTGGTGATGCAGCTGCTGGACGAAATGGCCCACCTGCTGGGCGGGCAGGGCGTGACCCTTGCGGAATATGAGGACCTGTTCAGCCTGCTGCTGCGCTCGTCGGACCTTGGGCACATCCCGCAGACGCTGGACGCGGTGGTGCTGGCAAGCGCCGGCAAAATGCGTCTGGATGCGCCGGACTATGTATTTGTGCTGGGCCTTGCGGAAGGGGAGTTCCCCTGTGCGCCGTCCGAGACGGGTCTTTTGACCCACGCCGACCGCGATGCCCTGATGGCAAAGCAGATCGACCTGCCGGACTGCTTTGAGAACCGCGTGGTGCGCGAGCAGGTGTGCTTTTACAAGGCCCTTACCGTCCCGGCCAAGGGGCTGTGGCTCAGCTGGCCCAAGGGGCAGGGCAAGACCCTGTGCGCAGCGCTGGAGCCCATCGTGGAGGCCCTGCATCCGGCGGCACCGGAGCTGGAGCTTCCCGACCTTGCAGCCACCCCCGCCGATGCACTGGATACGCTGGGCGGCTGGCCGCTGACCGACACGGAGCGCGCCAGCCTGACCGAGGCGCTGCGCCTGCCGCAGACGGATGCACCCCGGGGCCTTGCGCTGCTGCAGCGCATGGAGGAGGACCCGCCCCGGCAGGTGAACGACCTGTCCGCGCTGAGCGGCCTGCTGGGGCAGCGGCTGCGCATTTCGCCCAGCCAGCTGGAAAAATATTATACCTGCCGGTATGGCTATTTCCTGCAGTATGTGCTGGGCCTGCGTCCCCGCAGGCGGGCCGAGCTTTCAGCTGACCAGAGCGGCACCCTGATGCACTGGGTGCTGCAGATGGCGCTGGACCCGCACCCGGCTGCGGATAACCCCTGCAAGGCGCTGACGCCTTTTCTGGAACTGGACGACGAAGCCATGGCGGGCCTTGCCGGCCTGCTGGTGGATGAATATGCAAAGCGCTATCTGCCCGAGGATACGGCCCGGTTCACCTACCTGCTCTCCCGCCTCAAAAAAAGCATGACCGGCCTTTTGTGCTATCTGCGGGACGAACAGAAGCAGTCCTGCTTCCACCCGGCAGCCTGCGAGCTGCGCATCGGCTCCGGGGAGGACGCGGTGCCCGGGCAGGTGTATCATCTCTCGGACGGGCGCACGGTGCAGCTGGTGGGCACGGTGGACCGCGCCGACGAGTGGGTGGAGGAAAACGGCACCCGCTGGGTGCGGGTGGTGGACTATAAGACCGGAACCAAAAAGCTGAACCTGAAGGAGGTCTACTGCGGGCTGGACTGCCAGATGCTGCTGTATCTGTTCAGCCTGACCCGGGATAAAAGCGGGCGCTTTACCGGCGCGGAACCCGCAGGTGTTCTGTACCTGCTGGCAGACCCGGCCCCCAAGACCACGGCCCGGCAGCAGGCAGAGCGCGGAACGGAATACGAGCTGGACGGCCTTGTGCGGGACGAGCAGCGGGTGTTCGATGCCATGGACGCCGCCGAGACCGGCCGTTACCTGCCCTTTGGCTACCGGGACGGCAAGCCCAGCCCCAACCAGAAGGATAAGCGTGCGGATATCGCCAAGCTCAACCGGATCCAGCTGCATCTGGATGACCTTGTAACGCAGATGGGCAGCCAGCTCTACAACGGCCGCATCGAAGCGGAACCGCTGGTGGCCGGGGCAGGCAGGAACCCCTGCGTCTGGTGCGACTACAGCTTTATCTGCTGCCACGAGACCGGCATCGGTGAGCGTGCACTGGAGGCTCCGGCCAAGCCCTTTGAGCCGGAAGAGACCGAGAACGAGAAGGAAGGTGAACAGGCATGAGCGAACCCAAATGGACCCCGGCCCAGCGGGCCGCCATCGAGGACCGGGGCGGTGCGCTGCTGGTAAGCGCGGCGGCGGGCAGCGGCAAAACAGCGGTGCTGACCGAACGTGCCGTGCGGCTCATCACCGACCCGGAGCACCCGGTGGATGCAGACAGGCTGCTCATCGTCACCTTTACCAATGCGGCGGCGGCAGAGCTGCGGGCCCGCATCGGGCAGGCGTTGCTGCGGCTCAGCGTGCAGCAGCCCCACAACACGGCCCTGCGCCGCCAGCGGATGCTGCTGCAGCGGGCACCCATCTGCACCATTGATGCCTTTTGTCTGGACTTGCTGCACAAACACTTTCAGGCGCTGGACATCCCGCCGGACTTTGCCCCGGCAGACCCCGGCAGCGTGGAGGTGCTGCGGGCTTCGGCGCTGGCCGAAACGCTGGAAAATGCCTACCGCGACCCGGATTTCTGCGCCTTTGCAGACCTTTACGGCAAGGGCCGCACCGATCAGGCCGCAGGCAATACCATCCTGCATGTGTACGATTTTCTGCGGGCACTGCCGGACTACGACCGCCGCATGGACGAATATCTGGCTCCATGGCAGCAGGAGAACGGTTTTGGCTCCACCTGCTGGCATGACCTGCTGCTGGCCGAAGCGGCCCGCTGCGCCGGAGCGGCCCGGGAGCTGCTGACGGCGGCGCTGGCTGACTGCAGAGAGGACTTTGCCCTTGCGCAGGCGCAGGCCGAGGAAAAAGGAAAGACGGCAGCCTCCAAAGCCAAAGCCGCGGCGGGTGTCAACGATAAATTTGCAGAGCCGCTCTCCCGGCTGGAAAACGCCGCTGCCCTGCTGGGCGAGGTGGAGCGGCAGGCGGCGGCAGGGGAGTGGACGCCGCTGTATGATAAGCTCACGCCCTATGTGCTGGGCATGGAGGAGATGCCCGGCTTCAAGGGCATGAAAAAGCGGCTGACCGGCGACCACAAGGCGGCGGTGCGTACCCGCACGGACGAAGCAGCCAAGCTGTTCGAGCAGATCACGGAGCTTATCTCCTGCAGCGAGGAGGAGGCCGAAGCCGACCGCAGGGAGGCGCTGCCCCGGCTGCGGGCCCTGTTTGCCGCGGTGCGGGACTTTGACGCCCGTTTCTCGGCAAAGAAAAAGGAGCGCAAGCTGCTGGAATTCAGCGATTTTGAGCATCAGGCCCTGCGGCTGCTGCGCACGCCGGAGGGAGAACCTACCCCGCTGTGCCAGAGCATCCGGCAGAACTACGCCGCTGTGATGGTGGACGAATATCAGGACACCAATGCGCTGCAGGACGCCATCTACCGCTGCCTTGCATCCCCGGCGGGGGACGACCTGTTTCTGGTGGGCGACCTGAAACAGAGCATCTACCGCTTCCGGCAGGCCGACCCCAGCATCTTCCGGACAAAGCTGGATGTCTGGGCCCCTCTGCCCGGCGGCACGGCACGGCCCCGCCCGGCGGAGGGAACGCCGGGCACCGATGCACTGCTGGCGCTGGATGCCAACTTCCGCTCCGCCCCGCAGGTGGTGGCAGGCATCAACTTTATCTTTGAACAGCTCATGACGCCCCGGCTGGGCGATACCGCCTATGGCGACGGCCAGCGGCTGGTGTGTGGTGCACCCGGCGAATACGCCGGCAGCGTGGAAGCGCATTTTCTGCCGGACGACACCGCTGAGACCGACGCGGCGTGGATCGCCCAGCACATCGAAGAGCTGGTGCAAAACGGCACACCGGTGCGGGACGGCGGGTCTGTCCGGCCCGTGCAGTACGAGGACTGCTGCATCCTGCTGGCGGCACGCGGCGATTTTCTGGCCTACGAAGAAGCACTCACGGCCCGGGGCATCCCGGTCTACGCGGACGCCCGGGAAAATCTGATGACAGCCCCGCACATCCGTCCGCTGATCTCGCTTTTAAAGGTCATCGACAACCCGGCGCAGGACATCTATCTTGCTGCCGCCATGCTGGGGCCGATGTTCGGGTTTACAGACGACGACCTTGTGCGTCTGCGGGCCTGCAGCGAGGAGGCGCAGAAAAAACAGCAGGAGCCCGGCACAAAGCACACCCGCATGAGCCTGTACGGCGCAGTGCTGCAGGTGGTGCAGAGTGGAGATGAAACACCGTTCACCCAAAAGGTGAAGGCTTTTTACGCCCGGCTGACCGAACTGCGGCGCATGGCCCGCAGCGTTCCGGCAGAGCAGCTGCTGGAAGAGATCTTTGTCTCCACCGGCTACCTTGCCGCGCTGGGTGTGCTGGAAAACGGAGCCCGCCGCCGGGAGGATGCCCGCCGGTTTGCAGCGTTCTGTGCAGAATCCGGCACAAACGGCATTTCGGCGCTGGTGCGTGCCATCGATGCGGCGGCACAGGCAGGCTCCACCGGGCAGGACACAGTGCCGGGCGGCGCACGTCCGGGCTGCGTGACCATCATGACCATCCACCGCTCCAAGGGCCTGCAGTTCCCGGTGGTGTTCGTGGGCGATACGGCCCGGCACTTCAACCTGAGCGACACCTATCAGCCGGTGCTGCTGCATCGGGAATACGGTGCAGGTCTGCGGCTGCGTCCGGAACAGGGCGACCTGTACAAGACCGCCGCATACACCGCCCTTGCCAATGCTCACGCACAGGAGACCCGCAGCGAGCAGATGCGCCTTTTGTATGTGGCACTCACCCGCGCACAGGATATGCTGATCCTGACCATCCCGCTGGGCATGACCAAGACCGGCAACCCCTTTGCCCGGGCGGCGGCGTTTCTGGCGGCAGGTGCGGGGGAGACCCTGAACCGGCAGGCAAACAGCTTTGCCGACTGGCTGCGTGCGGCGCTGCTGGTGCATCCCTTTGGCGGGCCGCTGCGGCGGCTGGCCGGAGATCTGGAACTGCCCTTCGTGTTTACGGAAAGCGAGATCACCGTATCGGTTCAGGAGGCCCAGCCGGAACCGGAAGCGTCCGGACCGGAGCCGGAACAGCCTGCAGCCGTCCCGGCAGACCCGGTTTTGGTGGCCGGGCTGCAGGAAGGCTTTGCTTGGCATTACCCGGCGGCGGAGCTGGCCGCTGTGCCCGCCAAGGTCAGCGTGACCAGCATCGTGCACAAAGCCGAGCAGACCACGCTGGAACGGCCTGCTTTCCTCTCCAGAGACGGCCTGACCGCCGCCGAAATGGGTACAGCCCTGCACGCCTTTCTGGAACACGCGGACTTTTCGGCCCTTGCAGCTGCAAAGGCTGCGGGCGGGCTGGAAAAAGCCATTCTGGCCGAGCGTCAGCGGCAGGTGGACAGGCAGCTTGTGGCCCCGGAGATCGCGGAAAAGCTGGATGTGAGCCGGATCCGCCGCTTTGTGGAAGGCGAGGCCTTTGCAAAGATCTGCGCAGCAGATGAGGTGCTGCGGGAGCTGGCTTTCATCACGGCGCTGCCTGCCGAAGCGGTGCTGGCTGCGCAGGGCACAGAGGGCGTCCGGGCCGAGGGAGAGCAGGTGCTGGTGCAGGGCATCGCAGACCTTGTGCTGGTATATCCGGATCATCTGGAACTGCTGGACTACAAGACCGACCGCCGCAAGACCGAGGCAGACTTCCTGCGGGCCTACCGCGCGCAGCTGAACCTCTACGCCCTTGCCATCGATAAGCGCTTTGCCCCGAAGAAGGTGACCTATAAGGGCATCTGCTCGCTGGAGCTGGGGAAGCTGATCGAGGTGTAGGAGGAAAACCCTCTCAGGCATCGCCTGCGGCGCTGCCAGCTCTCCCGAAGGGCGAGCTTTGTGCAATAACCGGAAAGTTTGCCTTCTCGGTAAAAGCTCCCCCATTCGGGGGAACTGGCGCGTCAGCGCCTGAGAGGGTTCGTCCGCAAAAGTCATATTTTTCCCGCAAAACGCATAAAAAGTGCTTGACAGCGCTTTCTGCCTGTGGTAGAATAGCCGGGTAAAGAAAGCAGCTACGGCCTGTGCCGCGCTCGCCTTGTGGGGTCGGAATCCCCGGGCTATACCCGAAAAGCAGTTCATCTTTGTGTGGATTGCAGCTTTTGAGTGAATTTTTGCGCGGCTGTCCTGAAAATGGGCGGCCGCGTTTTCTATGCCAAATATTGCAACAAAATGGATTTTGTTTGGAGGTGCATTCATTATCGCTACCGCTGGAAAGTCGAAGGAACTGGAGATCAACGGTCAGATCCGTGACC
>OJPL01000064.1_pt1 | contig 41114 bp, 40 predicted proteins | sample 1598501 | NCBI WGS metagenome assembly OJPL01 (sample SAMN03922486, study PRJEB24848) | human gut metagenome | isolation source: stool sample | host: Homo sapiens | place: Germany | collected 2011-05 | reverse complement strand
CACTGCATATCGTCGGCAGCGTCAGATGTGTATAAGAGACAGGCGCTACCGAGTGCCCCGTCGTTTTCCCCGAGGGCGTTGGCGTCTGCCCCTGGATGGTCCCGGGCGGCGCGGACATTGCCATGGCAACCTCCGAGAAGATGAAAACCTATCAGGCCGCTATCTGGGCACAGCACGGCCTGTTTGCCTCCGGCCCTGACTTTGACATCACCTTCGGCCTCGCCCACACGATTGAAAAGAGTGCCGAGATCTACGTCAAGGTCCTGTCCATGGGCGGCGGCCTGATCCGCCAGACCATTACCGACGATGACCTGCGCGCCATCGCCCACGACTTCGGTGTCACCCTCAACGAGAACTTCCTCGACTAACATTACGGGCAAAACGCCCCTGACCGAACGGTCAGGGGCGTTTTGCTGTACAAAAAGGCTTCCCCATCGGGGGAAGCTGTCACCGAAGGTGACTGATGAGGGCCGAACCCTCTGTGGCAACCCGTTTGCGGGCAACCGCGGCAAGCTCTCCCCTCATCCGGCCCTGCGGGGCCACCTTCTCCCCCAGGGGGAGAAGGCTTCAGGGCTTCTTCTTTGGAATATGAACCTCCGGGATGGCGACGTTTTCATAGTTGATGGACTTGTGCTTCTCCGGGGTCTCGGGGGTGTCGCTGTGGGTGACCTGGCCGGTGTGGACCTCGGGCAGGGCAACGTCGTCACTGTGGACACGGTAGCGCTGCTTTTTCAGCGCCTCGCGCAGCTTGCGGAACATCAGAAGGACCTCCCAATTAGATAAAGTTGATAAAGAAGGTGATGACCAGACTGTTGAGGAAGTCCGCAAACAGACTGCCTACCAGCGGGATCAGCAGATACGCCTTGACCGACGGGGCATACTTTTCGCACAGGGCTTGCATGTTGGCCATGGCGTTGGGCGTCGCGCCCATGCCAAAGCCGCAGACGCCCGCTGCAATGACCGCAGCGTCATAGTCGCGGCCCATGATGTTGAAAATCACAAAGTAGGTGAACAGGAAAATCAGCAGCGTCTGGCCCGCCAGCAGGATGATGAGCGGCAGTGCCAGCGCGGCCAGCTGCCACAGCTTCAGCGTGATCATGGCAATGCCCAGGAACAGCGACAGGCTGATGCCGCCGATGTCGTTGATCTCGCCCATGTGGGTCGTGAATTTGTGGGTGAATTCGCCGATGTTGCGCATACACGCCGCGGCGATCATCGCGCCGATATAAATGGGGAACGTCAGCCCGGTCATGGCCAGCGCCTTGGAGATGAACGTGCCGATGCCGATGGCGATAATCAGCTGGAACACAGCAGCCGGGTACATGCTGGTGTGGCGCTCGTGCTTGATTTCTTCCTCCACCAGCAGGCTGTCGTCCTCGGGCACAACGGTGTCCAGCAGCTTGCGGCGCTCAATGAGCAGACGGCCCGTCGGGCCGCCCATGACGCTGCCCGCGATCAGGCCGTAGGTGGCCGCCGCCGTGCAGAGCGTGGTCGCGCCCGCAACGCCGAAGTCCTCGAGCACGGGGCCGAACGCGCCCGCCGTGCCGTGGCCGCCGACCATCGGGATGGAACCGGTGCACAGACCGATCATCGGCGAGATGCCCAGCAGATCCGCCAGCCCGACGGCGAGGAAGTTCTGGCACAAAATGAGCGCAACGACCAGCCCCAAGAAGAGGATCAGCGATTTGCCGCCGCTTTTCAGAACCTTGAGGTTGGCCTGAAAGCCTACCGAGGTGAAGAAGAACACCATGCAGACTTCCTTTAAAATGTCGTCAAATTCAAACTCGGCAATGCCGGTCACATAGCAGAGACAGGTGAAAACGGCAAACAGCACGCCGCCGATGACCGGCGCGGGAATGCAGAATTTTTCCAGAAAGCCGATGCGCGCCTTCAAAAAGCGGCCCAGCATCAGCACGCAGACCGCCGCAAACAGCGTCTGGTACATATCCAGTGAGATGATCATGCGGCGGCCTCCTGTTCAGGGGACGCGTCCGTCTCCGGCCCTGCGGGGGTGATGCCCTGCGCGGTGTAGTACGCAGCGGCCCCGGTGTGGTAGGGGATAACGCTCTGCGCGGCGGCCACGGCGGGGTCGGTCACCAGCGGCACCGGCACGGCGGCGGCCACGGCGTCCACGCTGTCAAAATACCGGGCAGTCAGCCTTTGAACGGTCTCGTCGGACAGCGCGTTCGACGCCAGCAGAAGCGCCTGCACGCTGACGGTCCAGACGTCCTCACCCTGACCGGCGTAGGTCCCGGCGGGGATAACGCAGGCGCGGTAGGCCGGGTAGGCCGCCAGCAGCCGCGCACCGACACCCCCATCGACGGAGAGCAGACGGATGGCGCAAGTCTTGGCCAGCTGCTCCAGCGCGTCGGCGTGCAGACCGGCGGTGACGAACATCGCGTCGATCGTGCCGTCGGCCAGCCGGGCGGCAGCGTCGGTGTAGTTCAGGTTTACAGTGTGTACCAGGCGGTTGTTCAGGCCGCAGGCGGCCAAAACCTGCCCGGCGTTCTGCTCGGTGCCGGATTCCTCCTCGCCGACGCTGAGCGTGCAGCCCTGCAGTTCCTCCAGCGTCGTAATGCCGGAGTCGGCCCGGACAACGACCTGCACGGCCTCCTCATACAGGGCGGCCACGGCGCTGAAGCTGCGCTCGGTGCTCTCGTGGGCAAAGACGCCGCTGCCGTCGTAGGCATCCTGCGCCATGTCGGACTGGGCAACGGCCAGCTGTAAATAGCCGCCCGCCAGCAGCCGCAGGTTGGCGGCGGACCCGGCGGTCTGTTTGACCTCGATGGTGCTGTTCTGGGCGGACATGGCGGTACCAAACGCATTGTACACGCCGCCTGCAGCCGCAGCCCCCAGCCGCAGCCGCGACGCCGCGCAGCCCGCCAGCAGGACCGCGGCGGACAGGACGGCAATGATACGGAACAGATGTTTTTTCAATCGTACACCTCTCTGAAATTCTTTAGGCTCCCCTTGAGGGGAGCTCCGTCCGCAGGCGGTGAGGGGTGGGCCGCAGCAACCCTTTTATAGGTCGGCTGCCAGCCACCCTTCCGGCCCTGCGGGGCCACCTCCCCTCAAGGGGAGGCAGGGATGACGGCAATTATTTCCCCACCACATCCCAATGCTTATCGTTCCGGTTCAGCACCTCGCAGCCGGTCTCGGTCACCAGGACGAGGTCCTCCACGCGGACGCCGAACTCGCCGGGCAGGTAGACACCCGGCTCAATCGAAAAGATCATGCCGGGTCTGGCTACGGCGGTGTTCGCGCTGCTGACGTCGCCCTTTTCGTGGTCGGTCTGGCCGATGAAATGCCCCAGACGGTGGTTGAAATACGCGCCGTAGCCCGCTTCCGTAATCAGGTCGCGCGCGGCGGCATCCAGCTCACACAGGCGCACACCGGGCTTGATGAGCGCCTCGGCAGTCTCATTCGCGCGGCGCACCAGATCGTGCACGGCGGCCTGCTTTTCAGTGGGCTGGCCGCAGAACCAGGTGCGGGTCATGTCGCTGCAATAGCGGCTCTTCACGCAGCCCATGTCAAACAGCACGCAGTCGCCCTCTTTTAACACGGTGTCGTCCGGCTCGTGGTGCGGGTCGGCGGCGTTGGCACCAAAGGAGACAATCGTCGTAAAGCTCGGCCCCTCGCAGCCGTGGGCACGGAACTGCGCGTCGATAAACTCGGCGACCTCGCGCTCGGTCATGCCGGCCTTTATATAGTGCTTCGCGGCCTCGTTCACCGCGTCGTTGATGCGGGACGCCTCGCGCATGAGGGTCTGCTCCTCGGCGTCCTTGCAGGCGCGGCAGTCGTCCACGCAGTCGCTGGACAGCACGACCTGCATACCGGGGTGGGTCTCCATCAGCGGGATCAGAAACTTAGCGGGCCACTCCTTGTCAATGCCCAGCGGCCTGCCCGCGTCCACGACCTCGGCGATCTGCGCCACGGGCTTGTCCGTGTCGGTGTGCCAGACGGTCCTGCACGGCGGCTCGGGCACATTGAACAGTCTGTTCAAAAACAGCACCGGCTCGCCCTCGGTGGGCAGGTAGAGCGCCAGCAGACGCTCATAGGGCTCCACGGCGACGCCGGTCAGATACCACACGCTCTTGGGGTCGCAGACGATCATCTGCGTCAGTCCCTGCGCGCGCAGGGCAGCACGGACACGGTCCATACGTTGGGTTTTCAACATACAAATGCCTTCTTTCCTATAATCCTTTTATTCAGTTTTCCGCGGGCTTCATTGCACTTTTGCGGTACTGCTGGGGGCTTTGGCCCACCATGGCGGTAAAGCGGGTCGAGAAGTTGCTCTCATCCCCAAAGCCGACCTGGTGCGCGATCTCGCAGACGGAAAAATCCGTCAGCACCAGCAGCTCCTTGGCGCGTGTGATCCGCGTGGACAGCAAAAAATTGTAGGGCGTCGTGCCCATGTACTGGCGGAACAGCCGCAGGAACCAGCTCTTGCTCACCGGCGTCTGGGCCAGCAGGCTGTCAAGCGACAGCGGCTCGGCATAGTGCTGGCGGATGTACTCGGCGGCCTGTTCGATCAAGGTGCGGTTGGAGCGGCTCTCGTCCCCGGCCAGCAGCTGGCGGGCCATCAGGGCCAGCATCCGGTGCAGAGCCAGGCAGATCTCGATCTGTGCGGCGGCGCCGTGCTCCCACTCAGCGGCCAGTGACTCAAACAGCGGCTGCATCTCCAGCCGACTGACCGTAACGGGGGACAGCCGCCCCTGCGGCTGCAGTACCTCGGCCAGATTGGCGACGCCCGCGCCGTCCAGATGCGCCCAGTAGTGGTGCCAGTGATCCTGCCCGGGGGCAGTGCAGTAGCTTTGGGGGGTGCGGCAGTTCAACAGCAGGGCGCTGCCGGCGGGCAGCTCCACGCGCTGGTCGTTCTGCTCGATCAGACCGGAGCCGGACAGCGTATAAAACAGCAGATAGCTTTCCTTATCGGTGCGGGCTGTGGCAAAATGGGCGCGGCCATAAAAGTTGCCGGCCTCGGTGCAGTAAAACGGCTGTGCCAGCGCCGCCGCGCCGGGGGTGGCGCGCAGCCAGGTGCTGCGTTCCTCCACGTCCATATTATAGGTCAGCATAGTGGCGGTCCCTCCCTTGCTTATATGAACATGATAGAAACAAACCGCGCGTTTGTCAATAAAAAATAGAAAAAGCCTTCCTTATATAAGGAAAGCGCAGCTTGTCGAAAAACCTCCCTCTGCGAGGGAGGTGCCCCGAAGGGGCGGAGGGAGAGAACCTTGCCATAGCCCGAAATATTTCGGGCAGCCGTACAGTTCTCTCCCCCACCGCCTGCGGGCGGAGCCCCCTCGCAGAGGGGGCCAAGGAGTGAACGTACCTTTTTCGACAGTCTGGGGCGATCATTGGTCGCCCGCCTTGACAACGCCGCCCTTTTGTCCTATACTGATACACAGGTTAAACCCGGGTTTAAGTCATAGGAGGAAAACACATGGCCTATACAGTGGGGGAGATGGCGCGGCGGCTGGGTGTGCCCGCATCGACGATCCGCTATTACGATAAGGAAGGGTTGCTTCCCTTCGTCGGGCGCTCGTCCGGCGGCATCCGCGTTTTTACGGAGAAGGACTTCGAGTGGCTGCGCATCATCGAGTGCCTGAAAAAGACCGGCATGTCCCTCAAGGACATCCGCGAATACATCGAGCTGGCCATGCAGGGCGATGAGACCATTGCCCGGCGGCTGGAGCTGTTCCGCAAGCAGCGCACCGTGCTCGAGACCCGCATGGCTGAATTGCAGCAGACGATGGACACCCTGGACTACAAGTGCTGGTTCTATGAGACCGCCGCCGCCTGCGGCAGCACCGAGGGCATCAGCGACCTGCCCGACGAGGCTCTGCCCGAGGCCCTGCGCCCCGTGCGGGAGCGTCTGCGCGCCGCCGCGGAGGCGGAGACAGAAGAAGTATGACCCCAAAACGCCGCCCCTGCAAAAAGGTCGGCGTTTTTTTGCGCCCCAGGTGTGCCGACTATAACAACCCGCCCTGCAAAAATCCTGCCGCCACCGCTATATCTGGTGCTGCAGCGTACAATCTGCCACCAGACAAAACGGAAAACCTCAAAAAATCCTGCCGCGAAGTGTTAAACACAGCACAATTCCCGTAAAGATGCAAAAAATACGGAAAATATCTGCGTGAAACTTTCCATTGACACCCCGCGCGCCCTGTGGCAGAATGACGGTAAGAACCTGATTGTGTAAAGGAGAGATCCCTATGACCCCTGAACTTCGCTGGCTGAGTGACCCCACCGTCTTTGCCGTGAACCGGCTGGACGCACACTCTGACCATCTCTGCTGCCGCACCTTGGACGAGGCCGAAAGCGGTCTGACATCGCTGCGCCAGTCACTGGACGGCGCTTGGCGCTTTGCGTGGAGCGCCAACCCTGCCGCCCGCCCGGCGGATTTCTGGCAGCCGGACGCCGACCTGTCCGGCTTCGGTACGATCCGTGTGCCCGGGCACATTGAGCTGCAGGGCTACGGTCAGCTGCAGTACACCAACACCCTCTATCCGTGGGATGGCCGCAGCTGCCTGCGCCCGCCGCAGGTCGATTGGAACGATGACCCCGTGGGCAGCTATGTCAAAGAATTTGATCTGGACGAGTCCCTGCGCGGCCAGCGCGTCTGCGTCAGCTTTCAGGGCGTGGAGCAAGCCATGTACCTGTGGTGCAACGGCCAGTTCGTCGGCTATGCCGAGGACAGCTTCACCCCGTCTGAATTTGACCTGACACCGTATATTCGGGACGAGAACAACCGCCTCTGCGTCGAGGTCTACAAGCGCAGCAGCGCCGCCTGGATCGAGGATCAGGACTTCTTCCGCTTCTCGGGCATCTTCCGCTCGGTCTACCTGTACGCAAAGCCCAAGGTCCACATCAACGACATCTGGCTCAAGGCTGACCTTGCCGCCGACAACACCACCGGCCTGCTGACGCCCCTCGTCAAGCTGGACGGCGAGACCGACGGCGCGTCGGTTGCCCTCGTCGTGACCGACCCCGAGGGCTACGCCGTCTACGAGGGCCCCGCCGCGGGCGATACGATCGAGATCGAGGGCATCCAGCCGTGGAGCCATGCTGCGCCGGTGCTCTACCACGCCGTACTGACCCTGCGCGATGCCGACGGCGTTTTGCAGGAGGTTGTGCCCTACGACATCGGCTTCCGTCGCTTTGAGATGATAAACGGCGTCATGTGCCTGAACGGGGAACGTGTCGTGTTCAACGGCGTCAACCGCCACGAGTGGAACGCCGACAGGGGCCGCGCCATCGGCGCCGACGACATGCACGCCGCCATGGCCGTGTTCAAAAAGAACAACATCAACGCCGTGCGCACCTGCCACTACCCCGACCAGAGTCTATGGTACGACCTGTGTGACCGGAACGGTATCTACATGATCGACGAGACGAACCTCGAAAGCCACGGCAGCTGGCAGAAGCTCGGCGCGGTGGAGCCGAGCTGGAACGTGCCCGGCAGCCTGCCCGAGTGGAAGGACTGCGTCGTGGACCGCGCCCGCAGCATGTTTGAACGCGACAAGAACCACGCCGCCGTCCTGATCTGGTCCTGCGGCAATGAGAGCTACGCGGGCGAGGATATTCTCGCCATGTCGCAGTTCTTCCACGACCACGACCCGGGACGCCTCGTGCATTATGAGGGGGTGTTCCACTGCCGCGCGTTCGACGCCATCAGCGACATGGAAAGCCGGATGTACGCCAAGCCGTGGGAAATTCGCGAGTATCTCGAATCCCACCCGAAGAAGCCCTTCATTCTCTGCGAGTATATGCACGATATGGGCAACTCGCTGGGCGGCATGGAGAGCTATGTGCGCTTGGCCGACGAGTTCGACCAGTACCAGGGCGGCTTCATCTGGGACTACATAGACCAGGCGCTCCGGCACACCGACGCGCTTGGCCGCAGCGTGCTGGGCTACGGCGGCGACTTTGCGGACCGCAACACCGATTACAATTTCAGCGGCAACGGAATTGTCTACGCCGACGGTGCCGAGAAGCCCGCCATGCAGGACGTGCGCTACTGGTACGACACCCCCGCCCGCCGCGCCGCCCACGATGCCCACAACGCCGCAGCCGCCGCCCGGGCGGACCGCGACGCGGCCAAAGCACAGGCCGCCCGCAAGCCCGGCACGTTGACCGTGACCGAGGGCGACGGCAACCTCGGTGTCAGGGGCGACGGATTTGAAATTCTCTTTTCCGCGGGCGAGGCCGGGCCGTCGTCGCTGACCGTCAACGGCAGCGAGTGGCTCTGGCGCGCCCCGCGCCCGGCGTTCTGGCGCGCCGCCACCGACAATGACCGCGGCTGCGGCTTCCCACAGAAAGCGGCGGCCTGGCTGGCGGCGGATGTCTACCTGCAGAACCTCGGCTTTGCGGTCTTGCAGAAATCCGCCGACGGTGTGCAGGTGCGCTATACCTACGGCGTGCCCACCGTGCCCGGCGCTAAGGCCGAGCTGACCTACACCGTGGAGCCGCAGGGCACGCTGCTGGTCGAGGCCGTCTATCATGGCGTGCCCGGTGCACCCGAGCTGCCCTGCTTCGGCGTAAAATTCCAGACGTTCGCCCCCGTGGCCCGCACGCTCTGGACCGGCCTTTCGGGCGAGACCTACCCGGATCGCTGCAAGGGCGGCGTCTTTGGCTGCCATGAGGAGGTGCCGCATATTGAACCGGCTCTCGTCCCGCAGGACTGCGGCCTGCATGTGGGCACCCGTCAGTTCACGCTGGAGCAGCACAACGCCTGCGGTCAGACGGCGGCTGCGCTGACGATTGAACAGGCCGACGCGCCGTTTGCCTTCAGTGCACTGCCCAACACTGCGCAGGAGATCGAGGCCGCCCAGCACATCACCGAGCTGCCCGCCACGGGCCGCACGAGCGTGACGATCCTGGGCGCAGCCCGCGGCGTCGGCGGCATCGACAGCTGGGGCACCGATGTGGAGGAGCCTTACCGCGTCAGCGGGGAAGGAAAGCACCGCGTCGCGTTCCGCATCGTATTGTAAATACCCTAAAGGCAGCACCGCCTGCGCTGCACCTGCCCATAAAAACACAAGCCGCTCGTGTCAGCCTGACACGGGCGGCTTTGCTGTCTTATGCGCGTTTACTCCAGACGGAACACCTGCTCCAGCTTGGGCTGGGCGCCGGTCACGGGGTCCATTTCCAGCTCCAGAATGTCCTTCATGTAGTCGTTCCAGCGGTCCACAACGGGGCTTTCGGCCTGTACCTTCTCGGCGTAGGCAACGCCCTTCGCGCACTCATAGTAGCCGAACAGCTCGTCGTTACAGTAGAAGATGCTGTAGTTGCAGATGCCCGCAGCCTTCAGCACCTCGACCATCTCGGGCCAGATCTCCGCGTGGCGGCGCTGATATTCCGCTTTGCAGCCGGGCTTGATGCGGCCCTTCCATGCTATATGCTCCATTGGTATGCACCTCACAGGATGATTTTCAGACCGTCAAAAAATTGCATTCTTGCCTTCTTGCTTAGGTAGGGGCGACCATGGGTCGCCCGTCAACTTACCGCAGCAACGCATTTTTCGACAGCCTGGATTTTGTCTTTATTGTACGGCGCGCAGCGGCGGTTTGCAACGTGGAATAGTACAGAATTCTTTGGGAAAATTCCACTTGCCGCGCCCGGCGCGCAGCCCGTCACATCAGCGGACTGAACAGCCGCAGCACGCAGTCCCAGCCGCGCACGGCCAGGCTGCGGGTGTCGGCGTACTCCTGCGTGACCTCGCGGCAGACGGGGAACAGCGCGTCAAAATCGCGGCGCACATCGGCCACGGCGCTGCAGCCGCAGAACCAGCAAGCGTTCTCAAAGTGCAGGTACAGGCTGCGGAAGTCAAAATTGATCGTACCCACAACGGCTTCTGTGCCGTCGGCTACGCATTGCTTCGCGTGGATGAACCCGGGCGTGTACTCATAAATGCGCACGCCGCTCTTGGCAAGGCTGGCGTAATAGCTGCGCGTGACCGAGAAGATCAGCTTTTTGTCCGGGATGCCCGGCGTGATGATCCGCACATCAACGCCGCTGGACGCGGCCAGCCGCAGTGTGCGCTGCATCTCGTCACTTAAAATAAGGTAGGGCGTTGTAATGTAGACATAGTCCTTCGCACTGCGGATCATGTTCAGGTAGACGTTCTCGCCGGTGGCCTCGTCGTCCAGCGGATTGTCCGCGTAGGGCAGCACTACGGCATTCTCCCGCGCGGTGTAGGGCACATCGGGCAGATAGCGCTCGACCTCGGGTGCGGCCTTCTGCGTTGCGCCCCACAGCTCTAAGAAAATCAGCGTCAGGCCGCGCACGGCGTCGCCCTCCAGCCGGATGCCGCTGTCCTTCCACTGGCCGTAAGGGTGGGTGCGGTTGAAGTACTCCTCCGCCAGATTGTAGCCGCCGGTAAAGCCGACGCGCCCGTCCACAACGGTGATTTTGCGGTGGTCGCGATTGTTCATAAAGACGTTCAAAATCGGGATGACCGGGTTGAATCGGCGGCACTGTATGCCGCGCCCCGCCAGCTTTTTGACAAATTTGCTGTTGATAAACCCGATGCTGCCCACGTCGTCGTAAAATACGCGCACCTCCACGCCGTGGGCGGCGCGCTCGGCCAGAATATCCTCCAGCTCCTGCCAGGCGGAGGCGTCCTCAATGGCGTGGTATTCCATGAAAATAAACTTTTCCGCGCTGCGCAGGGCTGTTTTCTGGGCCTCCAGCGCCTCGCAGGTGTCGCCGTAGAACGTCACATCGGTGTTGTCATAGGCGGGGTAGCCCGCGCGGTCCTGCAAATAGCGGGCGTGGTTGCGGGTGATGCGGTCCGGGTAGGGCAGGGCGCGGCGCTGCTGCAAAATGGGTGCGTGATACCGGCGCAGCATCGTCATATTTACACCAAAACGGCGGCGCATAACGCTGACGGCCCCGCTGCGGCCAAACAACAGATAGATGGTCAGACCGAAGATGGGAAACAGCAAAATCAGAATGATCCACGAAATTTTATACGCGGAGTTGATATGCAGCCCATATATACGCAGCGTAATCAAAAATGTCAGTACCGACGTGCATACCTGAATGGCGGTGGAGTAGTCGTTCAGCTTGAGGGCAAGCCAGAAGATCCATAAAACCTGCAAAAGTACGCCGATGCCCGCCAGCAGCATCCGGCTGACGCTGTTGGGGATGGCCTCGCGTTTTTCCTCGGTGGTGTTTTTCATGTGTGGCCCCTTTTGTGCCGGGCGCGGCCCGGCTGTGTTGATTTTTTATCCAGTATAGCACAAAATCTTGCAGTATACCACACTTTTGCACCGGAATTTGCGGTATTTTCACAAAGGAGCGTCCCTGTGGCCGGGCAGGGGAGAGAGGACACGGAAAAATGCAAAATAGCACAAAAATTGCCCGCCTGTAAAATTGGCCTGTATACGCGGAAATCCATACGCAATGCGCTCTGTTGCCCGCACCGGCAGAGACAGCACAGATAAAATGACAGCAATATATGTGCGGTTTCAATTGCGGCAGTTCTTGCCGCGAGTTTTGGCGCGGCGATACAGTTGATTTTTAAAATGACGGTAATGTGTATAGAATTCTGCGCGGCGGCAGAGGTGCAGCCATGGCAAGGCGGTTGGAGTGCAACAGGCAAAACGGTGGGGAATCGAAAATAGAAGCAAAAAAATGTTTTTTGCTGTTTTTACATAAGTCTGTTGAAATTTGGCAGATTATGTGATATTATATTTTCACAAATGAGGACGCACGATGTCCTTACTGAATTTATTGGAGGAATTTATCATGTTCGAGAAAATTCGTAAAATGAAGAACAAGAAGGGCTTCACCCTGGTTGAGCTCATCGTCGTTCTGGTCATCCTGGCCATCCTGGCCGCCCTGCTGGTTCCGGCTCTGACCGGCTACATCGACAAGGCTAACAAGGAGAAGGTCATTGCTGAGTGCCGTATGGCAGTCATGGCTATCCAGACCGAGTCTACCAGCATCTATGGTGAGAAGGGTAAAGTTGAGACGGCTGACCTGACCAAGGCTGCTACCGATAAGGCTATCCGTGATTTGGCAGAGGTTTCTGGTTTCTGGGCGGCTACTGTTGATGAGAGCGGCAAGGTGACCGAGGTTAAATACTCCAACGCAAACTGGACTGTTACTTATACCGCTGCTACTGGTTCTGCTGCTGCTGGTTATAATACGCCGGAACAGAAGGTTGAGGTCACTGCTGATACCTACAATGGTGCTGCTGTTGCCTAAGTTCTAAATGTGTAGAGGCCATCGCTGAAGGCGATGGCCTCTTTTTATGTCAATATTGATGTTGAAGCGCTTTTCTGTAGGTGTTCCACCCGTTTCAATTTCCACTGCGTACACTCCCACGGGCGGATATGGAATCCGCCCCTACGGTCTGCCAATCCCGTTGCATTCTGCCTGCCGCCAACTTCGGCGGGGTGGGGGCACCCCGCCCTACGTCCTACCGAAAAAGGGGAACGTAGGGCGGCCAGCCCTCTGGCCGCCGTGCCCGCTTGCGCCGTCCTACGCCATCCGGGCAGCCGCACCACATTCCCCAGGCACGCCGCGGGGCACCGCCCCGTGGCGAAAAGCCTCCCTTGTCAAAGGGAGGTGCCGAGCCTGCGAGGCGGAGGGATTCCTGCCCGTCTGCGGCGTCCACCTGCTCCCCTTCTGGCGCTACGCGCCACCTCCCCCGGCACGGGGGAGTCTGTCTTTGACAAGGGAGGCTTTTTTGCTCCAACCTTAAACTTCACTTCAAATTTCACTCTTGCAAAATCCGGCAAAGTGTGCTACAATCTCATAGCATACCGTTTTAGTGGGAAATATTCCCGCAACCCCAACCAAAAAAGGAGAGTTCCGCCCCATGTCCGAACGCCTGTGGGGAATCCTTGTGGATTCCTTTGGTAAAATATTGCTGCCCGGCCTGACCGTCACCATCCCGCTGACCGCCATCTCGTTCACGCTGGCGCTTATCATCGCGGTGGCGGTGGCGCTGGTGCAGTTTGCCCATGTGCCCGTTTTGCAGCGGCTGGCCCGGTTTTATATCTGGGTCATCCGCGGCACGCCCGTGCTGGTGCAGCTGTTCGTTGTGTTCTACGGCCTGCCCGGCGTCGGCATCCTGATTGAGCCGTTCCCCGCGGCGGTGCTCGTCTTTTCCATCAACGAGGGCGCGTACTGCGCCGAGACCATCCGCGCCGCGCTGGAATCCGTGCCCAAAGGCCAGATGGAGGCGGGGCAGTGCGTCGGCATGAGCTACTTACAGATCATCCGCCGCATCATCCTGCCGCAGGCGCTGCGCACGGCCTTCCCCACGCTGGCCAGTACGCTGATCGCCATGGTCAAGGATACCTCGCTGGCCGCGAACATCACCGTGACCGAAATGTTCATGACGACCCAGCGCATTGTGGCCCGCACCTATGAGCCGCTGGCCCTCTACATGGAGGTCGGTCTGGTTTACCTGCTGTTTTGCACCGTGCTGACCCGCCTGCAGGCCGTCGGCGAGCGGTACCTCAACAGCAAGGGCGCACAAAGGAGCTGAACTATGCTGCAAATCAGAAATCTGCGCAAGTCCTTTGGCGATTTGCAGGTGCTCAAGAGCATCGATCTGGACGTGAACAAGGGCGACGTCGTCGCCATTTTAGGCCCCAGCGGCAGCGGAAAAACAACGATGCTGCGCTGCCTGAACTTTTTGGAAAAGTCCGACGGCGGTACGATGCTGTTTGACGACCAGCGCGTAGACCTGGCCCGCGTCACCCACGCCGAGGCCAACGCCCTGCGCCGCCGCACGGGGTTTGTCTTTCAAAGCTACAACCTGTTTGCCAATAAGACCGCGCTGCAAAACGTGACCGAGGGGCTTATCATCGCGCGCAAAATGCCGCGCCGCCGGGCCGAGGAGATTGCCCGCGCCGCGCTGGTCAAGGTCGGCATGGATGACCGCGCCGACTACTACCCCAGCCAGCTTTCCGGCGGGCAGCAGCAGCGCGTGGCGATTGCCCGCGCCATAGCCGCCGACCCGGAGATCATCTATTTCGACGAGCCTACGTCCGCTTTGGACCCCGAGCTGACCGGCGAGGTGCTGGCCGTCATGCGCAGCCTGGCCGGGGAAGGCCGCACAATGCTGGTCGTGACCCACGAGATGGATTTTGCCCGCCATGCGGCCAACCGCGTGGTGTTCATGGAGCAGGGCGTCATTGTGGAGCAGAACACCGCCGAGGCGTTCTTCAACGACCCGCAGCAGCCCCGCACCAAAGAATTTTTGCAGACCTACAAGCAAAGGAGCCTATTGTAATGAAGAACCTGACCAAGCTGACCGCCCTGACCCTGACCGCCGCGCTGGCCCTGACCGCCTGCGGCAGCAGCGCCGCCACCACCGCGCCCGCAGCGGAATCCGCCGCCGGGAGCACCGCCGAGGCCGCGTCCGGCGACCTGTTGAGCGAGATCCAGGCCAAGGGTACCATCACGGTTGCGATGGAGGGCACATGGGCACCCTGGACCTACCACGATGAAAACGACAACCTCGTCGGCTACGACGTCGAGGTCGCCACCGAGATCGCGAAGAAGCTGGGCGTTGAGCCGCAGTTTGTCGAGGGCGAGTGGGACGGCCTGCTGGCCGGCCTGGACGCGGGCCGCTATGACATCATGGTCAACGGCGTGGACATAACCCCCGAACGCGCCGAAAAATACGACTTCTCGACGCCCTACGCCTTCAACCGCACCGCCGTCATCACCAAGGCCGACGATGACAGCATCAACACGCTGGAGGACCTGAAGGGCAAAAAGACCGCAAACACGATCTCCAGCACCTACGCCGAGCTGGCCGAGCAGTACGGCGCGACGGTGACGGGCGTTGACGACCTGAACCAGACGTTTGAGCTGCTGCTGAGCGGGCGCATCGACGCGACGCTGAACGCCGAGATGACCTTCTACGATTACACGAAGGAGCACCCCGACGCGAATGTGAAGATCGCCGTGCTGACCGACGATGCGAACCAGATCGCCATCCCGATGCGCAAGGGCGACGAGACTGCCACCCTGCGCACGGCCATTGATGCCGCCATTGACGAGCTGCGCGCCGACGGCACGCTGAAGGCATTGAGCGAAAAATACTTTGGCCGCGATATTTCTACGGAAGAATAACCTTTGTAAAAAACATAGAAGGGGCTGCTGCACACGCAACAGCCCCTTTTGGTTTTGGGGAAATTATACCTTGCGAAGGATGCCGTCGGTCAAATCGACGCTGTCGCCTTCCTCCATTCCGCCGCGGCGCAGCGCTTCGTCGGGGTAGGGGAGCACGCGCCGCGTGCCGTCAGCACCTTCCAGCACTACGTCAACCAGAATCGGCTGGTCGGCGGGCGGCTCCTCGCAGCCGTACATCTGTTCCTCGATGCGGAAAATTTTGTATTTCATGCAGCTTCACGCTCTTTCCGGGGCGGTGGGTCCTGTCTCCACGGCCTCGATCTCTTTGATCAACATCTCATGGCCCTGCAAAAGGTGGGTGCGCGGGCTCTGGCAGTGGGGGCAGGTGCGGCCAAACTGCACGGTGGGGTACTGTTGGCCGCAGTCCTCGCACACGGTCACGGCGGGGATGGTCTCCACGGTCAGCACCGCGCCGGGCAAAAGCTCCGATTTCGCCGCCGCCCACTTCCAGCAGTCCTGCAGGTAGCTCTCCACCACGCCGGAGACCTCGCCCAGCTGCAGCGTCACGCGCCGGATGCGCGTCACGTCGTTCTGCCGGGCCACGTCCTCCACCGTGCGGATGATGTGGAATACAATGCCAAGCTCGTGCATTACTTCTCCTTCTTGGCAAAGCGGAGCTTGATCTCGCGCTTCGCCATGTAGGGCAGAATGGCCTTGAACTTGTCCTCGCTCCTGACCATCTTGCTGCACTCGGGCAGGTCGCGGTGCAGGCGGATGGCATCAAACTCGCACTTTGTCGTGCAGACGCCGCAGCCAATGCACTTGTTCGGGTCCACAACGCTGGCACCGCAGCCCAGACAGCGCGCCGTCTCGATTTTGACCTGATCCTCGGTCAGCGTCAGGTGCGCGTCGCGGAAGGAACGGTGCGCGTCAATGCCCGCATCCAGTGCGGCGGACTGGCGCGGTGCGCGGTCATACTCGCCCAGCGCCAGATTCGACTTGTCCAGCTCGTGGAAGTCGCGGCGGTTGCGGCCAATCGTCAGGCTTGTGTTGGGCTGCACAAAGCGGTGGATGGAAATTGCCCCCTGCTTGCCCGCAGCAATCGCGTCAATGGCAAACCGCGGCCCGGTGCAGACGTCGCCGCCGACGAAAATGTCCGGCTGGGCGGTCTGGTAGGTCAGCGCGTCGGCCACAGCGCCCTGGCCGCGGCCCAGCTGCACGGCCTCGCCGTTCAGCAAATCGCCCCACTCGATGCACTGGCCGATGCTTAAAACAACGTTGTCGCACGGCAGGGTGATGGTATCGTTTTCATCGTAGGTGGGCGCAAAACGGCCCTCCGCGTTGTAAAGGCCGGTGCACTTTTTCAGCACGACGGCGGTCACATGCCCGTTCTCGGAGAGGAACTCCTTCGGGCCGTAGCCGCAGGTGATTTTGATGCCCTCCTCCTCGGCCTCGGCGATTTCCTCCGGCGAGGCCGGCATCTTGTCCCGCGGCTCCAGACAGACCATCGTCACGCCGTCGGAACCGCAGCGCAGAGACACGCGCGCCGCGTCAATGGCAACGTTGCCGCCGCCGATGACGACGGTCTTTCCGGTTATTTTGCGGCTCTCGTCACCGCCGAAGGTGCGCAGCAGATGGACGGCGGTCTCGATGCCCGCAGCGTCCTCGCCGGGCACACCGGCCCGGCGCCCGCCCTGGCAGCCGATGGCGATATAGAACGCCCGGTAGCCCTGTCGGCGCAGCTCGGCCAGCGTGACGTCTTTGCCGACCTCGACACCGCAGCGGATGTCAACGCCCAGCTCCCGCAGAATGTCGATCTCGGCGTCAATGACGTTTTTCTCGAGCTTGAACGAAGGGATGCCGTAGCGCAGCATGCCGCCGGGACGCTCGTTTTTCTCAAACACGGTGGGCTTGTAGCCCTGCACTGCCAGAAAATAGGCGCAGGACAGGCCCGCGGGGCCGCCGCCGATGATGGCGATCTTCTGCGGCCACGGGCCCTGCAGCGACGGCTGGACAACGTCGGGCACGTAGCGGTGCGCGGCGTTCAGGTCCTGCTCGGCAATGAACTTCTTGACGGCGTCGATGGCCACGGCCTGATCCACGGTGCCGCGGGTGCAGGCGTCCTCGCACCGGCGGTTGCAGACGCGCCCGCAGACGGCGGGGAAGGGGTTCTCCTTTTTAATAAGCGCCAGCGCGTCGCGGTAGCGGCCCTGCGCGGCCATTTTCAGGTAGCCCTGCACGGCAATGTGCGCGGGGCAGGCCGTCTTGCAGGGGGCCGTGCCGGTGTCATAGCAGTTGATGCGGTTCTTGTCGCGGTAGTCGATGGCCCACTTGTCGGGGCCCCACTTCACGGCGTCGGGCAGCTCCTGCTTCGGGTAGGTGATGGGGCCGTCCTTCGTGCAGAGCTTCTGGCCCAGCTTGACCGCGCCCGCGGGGCAGTACTCCACACAGCGCCCGCAGGCCACGCAGCTCTCCGGCTCGACACGCGCCACGTAGGCCGAGCGGCTCATGTTCGGCGTGTTGAACAGCTGGCTTGTGCGCAGCGCATTGCAGACGTTGACGTTGCAGTTGCAGATGGCAAAAATCTTATTCTCGCCGTCGATGTTCGTGATTTGGTGCACAAAGCCGTTGTCCTCGGCCTTCTGCAGGATCTGCATGACCTCATCGTAAGTCACGTAATGCCCCTTGTTGGTCTCGACGAGGTAGTCGGCCATATCGCCCACGCCGATGCACCAGTCGTCGGGGTCGTCGCCGCAGCCCTCGCCCATGGCAGCGCGGGACATACGGCAGCTGCACGGACCGGCGGCATACTTGCCGTCGTACTTTTTCAGCCAGTGCGAGATGTGCTCAATGTCGGCGGATCGGTTCTCGGTCTCGATGGCTTTTTCCACCGGGATGACGTGCATACCGATGCCTGCGCCGCCCGAGGGCACCATGGCGGTGATGTGCTCCAGCGGCAAAAACGTCATCCGCTCAAAGAAGGCTGTCACCTCGGGGTGGTCGGCAATCTGCTGCTTGTTCATGTTGAAGAACTCTGCGCTGCCGGGCACGAACATCGGCAGGATGTACTGCTTTTCGCGGCGGGGATTCTCCCAGTTGTACTCCAGCAGACCGACGACGGCCATCTGCTGCAAAAGAGGCTCCAGCTCCCCGGCAGGCTTGCCCGTGGCTTTGACCAGCTCGGGCAGGGTCATGGGCTTGCGGACCTTCATTTTTAAGGCAACGTCCGCCATCTCGTCGGTCACGATGGACGCCAGGCCCCAGTATTCGGGGTCATCCTTCGTCAGAATGCCCTTTTTGGCTGGGAGGCGGTCCGTGATCATCTGGCCCAGCCTGGCAATTTTCTCGCGGTACGGCTCGTCCCTCGGAATCTCGAAGGGCAGCCTGCTCTCATCCAGCGGGAACGCAGTGGGTTTGCTCATGGTGTGCTCCTTTTTTGTGCCGTTGCTCCGTTTTTTGCACAGTAGGGGCCGGGCATGCCCGGCCCGGTTGTAAATGGCGGACGGGCGATTGCGGCAAGGCCGCGGGCCGCACATGTGCGGCCCCTACAACGCGGCTGGATTATTTACGCCTGCCACGCCCTGACCTGCTCTTTTAGCCAATCGGCCCATTCGTCAATGCCCTCGCCCGTCCGGGCGCAGATCGGGATGACCCTTGCGTTCGGGTTGCGCAGGGCCACATACTCGCGGCATTTGTCCATGTCAAAGTCAAAATACGGCAGCACGTCGATCTTGTTGACAAGAACGACGTCGCAGACCTGGAACATCAGCGGATATTTCAGCGGCTTGTCGTGACCCTCGGGGACCGACAAAATCATCGCGTTCTTCACCGCGCCGGTGTCGAACTCGGCAGGGCAGACAAGGTTGCCGATGTTTTCCAGAATCACCAAATCGAGACCCCCGGTGCCCAGCCCGGCCAGTCCCTGCCGGGTCATCTCGGCGTCCAGATGGCACATACCGCCGGTGTGCAGCTGAATGGCCTTGGCGCCGGTCTCGGCAATGGCGCGGGCGTCCACGTCGGAGTCGATGTCGGCCTCCATCACGCCGATGCGTAGCTCATTTTGCAGCGCAGCAATCGTGCGGCGCAGTGTCGTGGTTTTGCCGGACCCCGGTGCGCTCATTAAATTCAGCAGAAAGATTTTTTCCTGCTTCAGCTCAGCCCGCAGCGCGGCGGCCTGCTCGTCGTTGGAGGCAAAGATGCTCTGCTTGACCTCGAGAATTTTCACGTTGTCCATGGGGTGCTCCTTATAAATTGGTATACGGTCTCTGCTAACATTTTAACATCGTGTCAAAAAATCCGCAATCGACGAATATGACAAAGAAAATTTGCGCAGTACAGACAAGATGACGAAAAAGCCCTAAGCCTTCCCCCTTGGGGGAAGGTGGCCCCGCAGGGCCGGATGAGGGAAAGGCGTGCCATAACCGTCCGCAAACGGATTGCAGCCGTAAACTTCGCCCTCATCAGTCACCTTCGGTGACAGCTTCCCCCGAGGGGGAAACCTCTGATTTTATAAAGTGCTCCACCACCATCCGCTGCGCCTCCGGCGTAAACAGCAGCACTGAATACGGCGTGCCACGGGCGCTGACCTTGTCCTCACTGCGCAGACCGGCGTCCACACCGGCAGGGGTCGGCACGTAGTAAAAGCCCTTCGTCGGCAGACGCTCTATGCCGATGAGCCGCTGCGCCAGCAGCCACTCGTCGATCTCCTTGATGGTCGGTGCCTTCACATCCGGGTCACCGGCGGCCTCGATCAGCGCGGCCTTCAGCTCCGCGCCGGTATAGCTGTCCTGATAGTTGAAGCTGCGCGCGTCCTCCGCCGTCAGGTAAAACGCGGGGCGCTCGGCCTTCGGCGGCTTTTTCTTCTTCTCGGACGGCAGCGGCTTTTCCGGCTCCGGTGCGGGCGGGTCCAGGCTCAAAACGGCGCCGGGGTGGTCGGCGCGGTAGGCGTCAATGACCGCAAAGAACGCGGCACCGTACTTTTCATACTTGCGCTCACCCATGCCGTAGAGGCCCAGCATATCCTCCGCACGGCGCGGCGCGCGCAGGCACATATCCACCAGCGACTTGTCACCGAACACGACGTAGGGCGGCAGTCCCTCGCGCTGGGCGGTGTCGAACCGCAGCTGGCGCAGCTGGTTGAACAGCTCCAGACCGGCGCTCGTCAGCGCGTCCATCGGGCTGCGGCGCTTCGGCTTCGGTGCGCGGGTCTGCTCCGGCTCACGCTGCGGCGGCAGCTTGACCAGCACCTGCCCGCCGGCCTTCAGCGGGGCAATATCCCCGATGTGCAGCACGGCGTACTGGTCGTCGCTCTGCACCAAATATCCATCCTCCAGCAGCTGGGCCAGCAGGCGTTCCAGCGTCTCGCGCGGGGTGTCCTTCATCCGGCCGTAGCTCTTGAAGCGCTCGGCTCCCAGCTCCCGCAGACGCGCACGGTTCGCGCCTTGTAAAGTGCCGAACAAAATCGCTTTGCCGTACCGCCCGCGCAGCTCGGCCACGCAGTTGATCATCCACTTGGCGGCGTCGGTCATATCGACCTCGTCAAAATCGTTGTTGCAGCTGCCGCAGTTGCCGCACGGCGCGGTGGGATGCTCGCCGAAATAGGCCAGAATGTAGTTGCGCAGGCACTCCGTCGTCTGGCAGTAGCGCTCCATCGTCTGCAAGCGCTGCAGGTCGCGCTGGCGCAAAAGGTCGGCCTCCTCGTCGTCCATCTCGGCAAAATCCTTTTTGTCCAGCAGGAATTTGTTGATGATGACGTCCTGCGCCGAAAAAAGCAGCACGCACTGCGACGGCAGCCCGTCACGCCCGGCACGGCCCGCCTCCTGGTAATAATTCTCCATGCTCTGGGGCATGTTGTAGTGCAGCACGAACCGCACGTTGGACTTGTCAATGCCCATGCCAAAGGCGTTCGTCGCCACAATGACCGGCGCGGTGTCGTAGATGAAGTCATTCTGATTTTTGCGGCGTGCTTCGGCGGACAGGCCCGCGTGGTACTTTGTGGCCGCAAAGCCGTATTCGGTCAGAAGCTCCTGCAGCTTGTCCACATTCTTGCGGGTGGCGCAGTAGATGATGCCGCTCTCGCCGGGGTGGTCGCGCAGATATTGGATGACAAAATCGTCCTTGCGGCGGGTGCGCTCGACCTGAAAGTAGAGGTTGGGCCGGTCAAAGCCGGTCACAAGCACCTTCGGGTCGTGGAGCCGCAGCGTGCAGACAATGTCGTCCTTGACCTCCCGCGTGGCCGTGGCCGTGAACGCCGACACGATGGGGCGGCGGGGCAGACTGTCGATGAAGTCGAGGATCTTTAAGTAGCTCGGGCGGAAATCCTGTCCCCACTGGCTGATGCAGTGCGCCTCATCCACCGTGACCATCGAGATGTCCGCCCCCGCGGCAAAGCTGCGGAACACCGGGCTTTCCAGGCGTTCGGGCGCGACGTAGACGAGCTTGTAGCTGCCCTCGGCGGCCAGGTCCAGCGCACGGGCGATCTGTGTCTCGGTCAGCGACGAATTGATAAATGCCGCATGGATGCCCGCTGCGTTCAGCCCCTTGACCTGGTCCTGCATCAGCGAGATCAGCGGCGAGATGACGAGCGTCAGCCCCGGCAGCAGCAGGGCAGGGACCTGATAGCAGAGCGACTTGCCCGCGCCGGTGGGCATGATGGCCAGCGCGTCCCGCCCGGCCAGAAGGGCGCTGACAATCTCCTCCTGCCCGGGGCGGAAGGAGTCGTAGCCGAAATATCGTTTTAACGTTTCAAGCGGAGTCATGAAGGGCCTCCTGAACTTTTTCTTCCATTATACCACATCCGCACCCCTGCGGCCAGCGAAACGCGCACTTTACACCGCGCACCGTCTGCGGTATACTGGTAGCAAACTATAGCAAACTATAAAAACAGGAGCTGTCGCTATGATTCTGGATATTGTTGTGGACGTACAAAAGGACTTTATCACGGGTGCGCTGGCGAACCCCCAGGCACAGGCCAACGTGACCCGCCTGGCCGAGACCGTTAAGGCCCATGCCCGGGCCGGGCACTGGCTGTTCCTGACGCGGGACACCCACCCCGACAACTACCTTGCCACGCGGGAGGGACGCCGCCTGCCTGTGGAGCACTGCATCGAGGGCGAGGACGGCTGGAACTTTGCGCCCGAGCTGGAGAACGCGCTGGACGGTACCGAGCCCGAGGTCTGCCACATCGTCAACAAGCCGACCTTCGGCAGCTATATGCTGCCGAGCGAGATCCTCGACGAGCTGATGGCCCACAACAAGGCCGTGGACGACATTGAAAAGATCGTCATCTACGGCTACTGCACCGACATCTGCGTCATCAGCAACGCCATGGTGCTGCGCGCGGCCTTCCCGGAGACGGAAATCGAAATCCTGTCCGACTGCTGCGCCGGGGTCACGCCCCAGTCCCACCAAACGGCGCTGGACGCCATGCGGGCGTGCCAGTTCACAATCGTATAAAGGCAAAATTGAAACCGACGCACTCTTGCGTTTCTCACCGCATTGTGCTATACTTTACACCGTAAAACTGAATACGACAGCAGGTGCCTTTTTATGCCGCCGCTCGGCGCATGGGAAAGGGTAAAAGGGAAGCGGGTGCAAATCCCGCACGATCTCGTCACTGTGATAAGGGAGCCTGCCGCCAGGGTGCATTTGCACCGGTCACTGGGTTTTGACCCGGGAAGGCGGCGGCAGGCGTTGAGCTTTCAGCCAGGAAACCTGCCTGCTGCCGGGTACGGGGGCGCACCGCCCCAGATCACGAGGAATTGGTTGTACCGCAAAGCACCTGCTTAAAATACGGGGTCTTTTGTGTTGCCATTCTGCACGCAAAAGACCTCGTTTTTTACGGGGTCAATTCCCGTGTGCCCTGCTGTTCTCTCCCGTACTGTCTCTCGGCTTTAAACAAGGAAAGGAAGCAAGAACACATGAGAAAGATCACCTACAAGAAAGCTGCCGCCGTCGCCGTGGCTGCAGCACTGTCCGCCGCCCTGCTGGTCGGCTGCGGCAGCACCGCCGCGAGCACTGACAGCGTTGCCGCGAGCACCGTCGCCGACGAAAGCACCGCAGAGGATGCAGAAAAGACCGCAGACGAGGGAGATGCAGACGAAGTGGCCGCTAAGAACTGCGCCGATTTGATCGACGCCATCTACGTGCAGGAGCGCAGCGCCGACACCGATGCCCAGTGCGAGGCCGCCAAGGCTGCCTGGGATGCCCTGACCGACACCCAGAAGGAGCTGGTCGAGGGTGAGAACGCAGACCCCGACTACTTTGGCCGCGACACCGGCGACGCCGGCAAGGACGACCCGCGCAATGCCGACGACATCGGCGAAAATGAGCTGCTGGTCGTCAGCTTCGGCACCTCCTTCAACGGCAGCCGCGCCGCTGACATCAAGGGCATCGAGGACGCCCTGCAGGCCGCCTACCCGGATTGGAGCGTCCGCCGCGCCTTCACCGCGCAGATCATCATCAACCACGTTCAGGCCCGCGACGGCGAGAAGATCGACAACATGGACCAGGCGCTTGACCGTGCCGTTGCCAACGGCGTCAAGAATCTGGTTGTCCAGCCTACGCACCTGATGCACGGCGCCGAGTACGACGAGATGTGCGAGGCGGTTGAGCAGTACAGGGACAAGTTCGACAGCGTTGCCATTGCCGAACCCCTGCTGGGCGAGGTCGGCGAAGATGCCACCGTCATCAACGCCGACAAGGAGGCCGTAGCCGCCGCCATCACCGCCGAGGCCGTCAAGACCGCCGGATATGACGACGCCGCTGCCGCTGCTGCGGACGGCACCGCCTTTGTCTTTATGGGCCACGGCACGTCCCACACCGCCAAGGTCAGCTACAGCCAGATGCAGACCGCAATGCAGACGCTGGGCTATGACAACGTCTTTATCGGCACCGTTGAGGGTGAGCCCGAGGACACCGCCTGCGACGCCGTTATCGAGAAGGTCAAGGAGGCCGGTTACACCAAGGTTATCCTGCGCCCGCTGATGGTCGTCGCCGGTGACCACGCCAACAACGACATGGCCGGTGCCGATGACGATTCCTGGCTGAGCCAGTTCAACGCTGCCGACTGCTTTGAGAGCGTCGACACCCAGATCGCAGGTCTGGGCGAGATCGGCGACATCCAGCAGCTCTACGTTGACCATGCCGGGGCCGCCATCGATTCCCTGAACGGCTGAGAAAGACCCATTCTGCCCGGAGGGTAAGCTCCGGGCAGTTTTTTGGTTTTTGGGAAAGCACGGCAGGGGCCGGGCATGCCCGGCCTGCGTCCGATGTGATGCCCTGCCACGCTGTAGGGGCGGATTCCATATCCGCCCGCGCTGCCTCCCGCTATTGCCTGATAAATATATATAGAATGAGGTAAGGAAAGCATGAAAAAGCTCCAACTCGCATCCCTGACTCTCGCTGCCCTGCTGCTGGCGGGCTGCGGTGCGTCCGCAGCGTCCACCGCTGAGAGCACGTCCGAGGCGGTCTCCACGGAAGAAACCGCCCCTGCCGCCACCGCGGCCCCGGCCCCTGCCGTCACGAAAGCCCAGGCCCCCGCTGCCGCGCTGCCGGACGGCATATACAACGCTAAGTTCAACACCGACAGCAGTATGTTCCACGCCAACGAAGCCGTGGACGGCATGGGCACGCTGACGGTGGAAAACGGCACGATGACCTTCCACGTCAGTCTGCAGTCCCAGAAGATCGTCAACCTGTATCCGGGCATGGCCGCCGACGCCCCCGCCCACGAGAGCGACTGGCTGCAGCCTACCGTTGACACGGTGACCTACTCCGACGGCACCAGCGACGAAGTATACGGCTTTGACATCCCCGTTGTGGCTGTCGATGCCGATTTCCAGCTGGCCATCCTCGGCACCAAGGGCACCTGGTATGACCATACGGTCAGCATCTCCGATGCCGAGCCTGCGGCAGAGGATGCGGCTGCGGCAGCCGTCGAGATCCCCGCCGACGGCAGCTACACCTGCGCTGTGTCGCTGGAAGGCGGCAGCGGGCGCGCCACCGTCGAAAGCCCCGCCGCGCTGACTGTGGCCGACGGCATTATGACCGCGACCATCGTCTGGAGCAGCCCGAACTATGACTATATGCTCGTTGACGGCGAAAAGTACCTGCCCGTCAACACCGACGGCAACTCGACGTTTGAGATCCCCGTTGCCGCGCTGGATACCGCGCTGGCCGTTACGGCGGACACCGTCGCCATGAGCACCCCGCACGAGATCGACTATACCCTGACCTTTGACAGCGCGACGCTGGCCGCCGCCGAATGAGGCGCGCGGCAGCTTTTGCCCTGCCCGCTCTGCTGCTGGCAGGGTGCGCGGCTGCATCCCAGGCTCCCGCGCAAACGGACGCATTGACGATAGAAAACCGCTATCCGCTGGAATATGCGAAGCAGTTCACGGTGGATGTGTGCGCGGGCGGCTATGACCTCATCACGATTGACGGCAGCCGCTATCTCGTCGTGCCGGAGGGGGCCGCTGCGCCCGCCAATCTGGACGCAGACATCACCGTTTTGCAGCAGCCTATCCAAAATATCTACCTTGTGTCGTCGTCCGCGATGGACCCCATCATCAGCATTGGCGGGCTGGGGGCTGTGGCGCTGTCTGGCACACAGGCCGAAAACTGGTACCTCGACGCGGCCCGCACCGCCATGGAGCAGGGCGAGATCGCCTACGCGGGCAAGTACAGTGCGCCCGATTACGAGACGATCCTGTCTGCCGACTGCGGCCTTGCCATCGAGAACACAATGATCTACCACACGCCCGAGGTGAAAGAGCAGCTCGAAAAATTCGGCGTGCCGGTCCTCGTCGAGCGCTCGAGCTACGAGAGTGACCCGCTGGCCCGGATGGAATGGGTCAAGCTGTACGGCATCCTGCTGGGCAGAACCGAGGAGGCCGAGCGCATTTTTGACGACGCTGTGCAGCGCATTGCACCGCTGCTGGACGAGGAACCCACCGGCAAGACTGCGGCGTTCTTCTCCATCACCTCAAACAATCTCGCCACGGTGCGCAAGGGCGGCGATTACGTCGCCAAGATGATCGGGCTGGCGGGCGGCAGCTACGTCTTTGCCGACCTGACGGACAGCGGCAACAATCTGGCGACTGTCAATATCTCGCTCGAGGATTTCTACGCCGGGGCGCGTGACGCCGATGTGCTGCTCTACAACAGCACGATTGAGGGCGAGCTGCGCACAATGGATGAGCTGCTCGCCAAATGTCCGATGCTGGCGGACTTCAAGGCCGTGCAAAGCGGCAGCGTCTGGTGTACGTCGCAGAGCCTTTTCCAGCAGAGCATGGAGCTGCCGGAGCTGATCCTGGATATGAACAGGGTGTTCACCGAGGATGACCCGGACGACAGCGAATTGACATTTTTGACGAAGCTGCACTGAAAATTCAACGCGGCGGCAAAAACGGGCGCACAAAACCGTGGCGCATCCGTAGGGGCGGATTCCATATCCGCCCACACCATTGCCGCCCGCCGCAAAGGAAACCACGCATGCACACCTCCAAACGCATGACAATTGTATATCTCGCCATGGCGGCGGCCCTGCTGGCGCTGTTTGCGCTCAACCTGTTCTGGGGCAGCGTTGCGCTCTCCCCGGCGGACATCGCGGCGGCCCTGCTGGGCCGCGGCACAAGCGCGCTGGCGGCCAACATCCTGCTGCAGCTGCGTCTGCCACGCGCCGTCATGGTCGTGCTGCTGGGGGCGGCGCTCTCGGTGGCCGGGTATCTGCTGCAAACGTTTTTTGCCAACCCGATTGCCGGGCCGTTCGTCATGGGCATTTCCAGCGGGGCCAAGCTGGCCGTGGCGCTGACGATGGTCGTCTTTTTGAACCGCGGTCTGCTCACCGGCTCACTGACGCTGATTCTGGCGGCGTTTGCCGGGGCCATGGCGGCCATGCTGTTTGTGCTGGCCGTGGCGCGCCGCGTGCAGCAGATGAGCATTTTGGTTATCTGCGGCGTCATGATCGGCTACATCTGCTCGGCCGTGACCGATATTGTCGTCGCCTTCGCGCAGGATTCCAACATCGTCAACCTGCACAACTGGTCGATGGGCAGCTTCTCCGGCATGACCTGGGGCAATGTCGCCACGGCGGCGGCCATCGTTTTGCCCTGCCTGGCCGCCGCGTTTTTGCTCTCCAAGCCGATGGCCGCCTACCAGCTGGGCGAAAGCTACGCCGCCAGCGTCGGCGTGCCGGTGCGGGCGTTTTCCGTGGTGCTTGTGCTGCTGTCAAGCCTGCTGGCGGCCTGCGTCACGGCATTTGCCGGACCGATCTCCTTCGTCGGCATTGCGGTGCCGCATCTGGTAAAACATACGCTGGGCAGTGCAAAACCGCTGCGGGTGCTGCCGGGCTGCGCACTGGGCGGCGCGGCGTTCTGCCTGCTGTGCGACCTGATCGCCCGCAGCCTGTTTGCACCCACCGAGCTGTCCATCAGCTCGGTCACAGCGGTGTTCGGTGCGCCGGTGGTCATCTGGCTGCTTGTCCGCCGCCACAGCGGGGAGGGCACGGTATGAGCTGTTGTGAAACGCAAAATCTCGCCGTCGGCTACGGTGCGCCGCTGCTGCGGGACATTGCCCTGCACGCCGAGCGCGGCAAAATTCTGGCGCTCATCGGTCCGAACGGCGCGGGCAAATCCACCCTTTTAAAAACGCTGGCAGGGCAGCTGGCGGCGCAGGGCGGCGCGGTGCTGCTGGACGGGCAAGACCTGACGGCCTACACCCCCAACGCCCGGGCGCGCAAGCTGGCGCTGATGCTGCCCCACACGGCCCGCACCGAGCTGACGTCCTGCTTTGAGGTCGCCGCGGCCGGGCGCTACCCCTACACCGGGCGGCTGGGCATTTTGTCCGATGCCGACAGGCAGCAGGTGCATGACGCCCTGTGCCTTGTCCGGGCGGAGGAACTGGAGGACCGCGATTTTGCCAGGATCAGCGACGGCCAGCGCCAGCGCGTGCTGCTGGCCCGCGCGGTCTGCCAGCAGCCGGAGATTTTGCTTCTGGACGAGCCAACGTCGTTTCTGGACGTGAAGGGCAAGGCGGAGCTCATGGACATCCTGCAAGTGCTGGCGCATGAGAAGAATGTGGCCGTCATCGTGACGCTGCATGAGCTGGAGCTGGCCCAAAGGCTGGCCGACGCCGTTGTCTGCGTTGCGCCGTCAGGCGTGTCCGCTGTGCTGGCACCGCAGGACGCCTTTGCACAGGACAATATCTGTGCGCTGTTTGGACTGAGCACCGACCAATACGCGGTGCTATTTGCCGGGAGCGGCGCAAAGCCGAAGCCCCAATTTGAGCACTACATCCGCAGCGGGCAGCGTTTACTGCGCTGCGGCTATACCACCGGCACCTGCGCGGCGCTGGGGGCGGCGGGCGCGGCGCGGCTGCTGCTGACCGGCCACGCGCCGGAAAGCGTTGGTCTGCGCACGCCCAAGGGCATCGTCGTGGAGGTCGCACCGCAGTTCTGCCGCCTGACGGCAGACGGGGCCGCGTGCGCCATCGTCAAGGACGGCGGCGACGACATCGACGCCACGACGGGGCTGCCGGTCATTGCCGCGGTCACACTGCTGCCCGACGCGCCGCGCACCGTTACGATTGACGGCGGGGCGGGGGTGGGCCGTGTGACAAAGCCCGGCCTCGACCAGCCCGTCGGCGCGGCGGCCATCAACCGTGTGCCGCGGCAGATGATAACCGAGGCGCTTTTGCGGGAGGCGGACGCCGTCGGCTACGGCGGCGGGTTCGCGGTGGTCATCTCCATCGAAGGCGGCGAGGCTGCGGCCAAGCGCACCTTCAACCCGCATCTGGGGGTCGAGGGCGGCCTGTCGGTGCTGGGCACCAGCGGCATTGTGGAGCCGATGAGCCAGCAGGCGCTTCTGGATACGCTGCAAATCGAAATCCACCAGGCAGCGTTGAAAAGCCGCCACCTGATTTTAGCCCCCGGCAACTACGGGCTGGACTACCTGGCCGCCAACTACCCCGCGCTGCACGAGATCCCTATCGTCAAAATCTCAAATTTCATCGGCGAAGCGCTGGATATGGCAGCGGCGGAGCACTTCGCGGAGGTGCTGATCGTCGGGCATGTGGGCAAGCTCGTCAAGCTGGCGGGCGGCATCATGAACACCCACTCCCGCTGTGCCGACTGCCGCACGGAGCTGTTCTGCGCCCATGCGGCGCTCTGCGGCGCGGACGCGGCGACCTGCCGCGCCCTGATGGACGCCGCCACGACAGACGCCTGTCTGGACATTCTGGACGCCGCGCAGCTGCGGGAGCCGGTCATGGCCAGCCTGCTCACAGCGATCCAGACGCATCTGGACCGCCGCGCGGCGGGGGCGTTCAAGGTCGGCGCGGTGCTGTTCTCAAACCGGAACGGCCCGCTGGGCCAGACAAAAACTGCCGATACACTGTTGAAATTGTGGGAAGGAGCCTGACATGGTACATTTTGTGGGGGCCGGTCCCGGCGCACCGGACCTGATTACCCGGCGCGGCGCGGCCCTGCTGCAAACGGCGGACTGCATCATCTACGCGGGCAGCCTGGTCAACCCTGCGCTGCTGGGGCTGGCGGGGCCGGACTGCGCCATTTATAACAGCGCCGAGATGACGCTGGAGCAGGTGCTTGCCGTCATGAAAGAAAACGAAGCAGCGCACAAAACCACCGTGCGTCTGCACACGGGCGACCCCTGCCTGTACGGCGCAATCCGGGAACAGATGGACGCGCTGGACGCCATGGGCATCGCCTACGACGATACGCCCGGCGTGTCGAGCTTCTGCGGTGCGGCAGCGGCGCTGAACGCCGAGTACACGCTGCCCGGCGTCAGCCAGACCGTCATCATCACCCGGATGGAGGGCCGCACCCCCGTGCCCGAGGGTGAGCGGCTGGCCGCACTGGCCGCCCACGGGGCGACGATGGTCATCTTCCTCTCCATCGGCCTGATCGACAAGGTGCAGGCCGCGCTTCTGCAGGGCGCGTATACGCCCGCAACGCCCGCCGCCGTTGTCTACAAGGCGACGTGGCCGGAACAGAAAATTGTACATTGCACCGTCGGAACGCTGGCCGAAAGCACCCGCGCGGCGGGCATTGCCAAGACGGCGCTCATCGTCGTCGGGGACTTTTTGGCCGCGCGGTATGACCGCAGCAAGCTGTATGACCCGGCGTTCACGACGGAGTTCCGAAGGGGGACGGACCGATGACCTGCGCGTACATTGCGTTCACGGCGCGGGGGCTGGCGCTGGCGCAGCAGCTGGCAGCGGCCTGCCCTGGCAGCGTGGCCCGCGGCGGTGCGGACGGTGTCCGCCTGAACGATTGGACCGCTGCGCAGTTTGCACAAAGCGACGCACTGATTTTTGTAGGAGCTGCCGGGATAGCGGTGCGAGCCATCGCGCCGCACTGCCGCAGCAAGGCTGCGGACCCCGCCGTCGTTGTGCTGGATGAGGGCGGGCGGTTCGCCATTCCGCTGCTGTCGGGGCATCTGGGCGGCGCAAACGAGCTGGCGCAGCGGCTGGCGGCGGTCTGCCATGCCGTGCCGGTCATCACGACGGCCACCGACGGACGCGGCGTTTTTGCCGTGGACGAGTGGGCCAAGCGCCAGAACTGCGTCGTGGCCGAGCCGGAGCGCATCCGCTGCGTGAGCGGGGCACTGCTGGCCGGGCAGAGCGTTTGCTATGCCGCCGACTGGACTGTTTCCGGCACGCCGCCCGCGGGTGTAGAGCCTGCAGCCGCCGCTGACCGCGCGGATTTTGCGCTGACGCTGACCCCGACGGGGGAGGCGCTGCACCTGATCCCCCGCATTGCGGTGCTGGGCGTCGGCTGCAAGCGCGGCACGACGGCGGAAAAGTTGGAAACAGCCTTTGCGGCCTTCTGCGCGGAGCACCGGTTTGCCCCGCAGGGCGTTATCCGCGCCGCCAGCATTGACTTGAAAAAGGATGAGCCGGGTCTGGCGGCGTTCTGCCAGGCGCACGGCTGGGAGCTGGACTTTTATACCGCCGCTGCCCTGCGCACGGCTAAAGGCCGCTTTACGGCCTCCGGCTTTGTGCAGAGCATCACGGGTGTGGACAATGTCTGTGAGCGTGCGGCGGTGCTGGCTGCAGACGGGGTGCTGTTCATCCCGAAGTGGGCGCACGACGGCGTGACCCTTGCCGTGGCGCTGGCCCCCTTTGCCCCGGATTGGAGATGGAGAAATGATGAACCGTAGTCTTGTGTACGTGGTGGGGCTCGGCCCGGGCGGTGCGCAGTATTTGACCGCCCAGGCGCAGTGCGCCCTGCAGGCCGCCGACGTGCTGTGCGGCTACACGGTCTACATCGACCTTGTGCGCCCACTTTACCCGGATAAAGAGGTCTACGCCACCGGCATGACGCGGGAGCTTGACCGCTGCCGCTGGGCGCTGGAAACCGCGCAAACCGGCAAGACTGTGGCGCTCGTCTGCTCCGGTGATGCCGGGGTCTACGGCATGGCCAGCCCGCTGCTGGAGCTGGCGGAGCACTGCCCGGAGGTGGAGGTCGAGATCGTGCCCGGCCTGACCGCCGCTTTGAGCGGGGCCGCGGTGCTGGGGGCACCGTTGGCGCACGATTTTTGCGTGATCTCGCTGTCGGACCGGCTGACGCCGTGGGCCGTCATTGAAAAGCGGCTGGCCTGTGCCGCGGCGGGGGACTTCTGTCTGGCGCTCTACAACCCGTCGTCCAGAGGCCGCGCCGACTACCTGCAAAAGGCCGTTCGCATTCTGCGGGACAACGGCAAGGGCCCGGACACGGTCTGCGGGCTGGTGCGCTGCATTGGCCGCGACGGCCAGACCGCGCGGCTGCTGACGCTGGCCGAGCTGGAAAGCACCGCCGTGGATATGTTCACGACGGTCTTTGTCGGCAACGCTGCAACGCAGATTTTGCACGGCAGAATGGTCACACCAAGGGGGTATCGCGGCGTATGAACGTGGTGGTTTTCAGCGGCACAACGGAGGGGCGCAGCTTCTCCCGCGCGCTGGCGGCGCTCGGCGCGGCGGTCACGGTCTGCGTGGCGACGGAGCTGGGGGCCGAGGAGCAGGGCTGCGCCGACGGCATCACGGTGCGCGCCGGGCGGCTGGACGCCGACGGAATGGCGGCGCTGCTGCGCGGGGCGGCGCTCTGTGTTGACGCGACCCACCCCTATGCCGCCGAGGCAACGCGCAATATCCGTGCGGCGGCAGCGGCAGCGGGGGTCGAATATCACCGCCTGCTGCGCCCTGCCAGCCCCCTGCCCGCGGGCAGTGTGGTGCTGGCCGATGCCGTCCGGGCCGCCGCGTATCTGGCAGACAGACCGGGCCGTGTCCTGCTGGCGACGGGTGCCAAGGAGCTGCCCGCCTTCGCAGCGCTCGACCCGGAACGGCTCTACCCGCGCGTTCTGCCGACGCTGGCGGGCATCGCAGCCTGTGAGGCCGCGGGCATCCCGCACCGCAATATCCTTGCGATGCAGGGGCCGTTTACGGCGGAATTGAACACAGCGCTGCTGCGCCAGTTCCATATCAGCTATATGGTCACGAAGGACGGCGGCGCGGCGGGCGGCTTTGCCGAAAAGGCCGAGGCCGCCGCCCGGTGCGGCGTGCAGCTCATTGTGCTGCGCCGCCCGGATGACGAGGGCGAGACCGCCGACACGATTTTACAGCGATGCAGGGAGCTTTTATGAAGATCACATTGGTGGGCATGGGCAGCGGAGCACCCGGCAGCCTGACAGCGGCGGGGCTGGAGGCGCTGCGCGGAGCGGAGCGGATCATCGGCGCGCGCCGCCTGGTGGAAAACCTGCCCGAGGGCTGCACGTCAAACCGCGCGGCCCTTTATAAAACGGACGAAATTTGCGCATTGCTGCGGCAGGCGGATTGCGCGGAGGCCGCGGTGGTTTTCAGCGGCGACACGGGCTTTTACTCCGGCGCGGCGGCGCTGGCCCGCGCATTGGACGCCGCGGGTCTGCCGTACACGGTGCTGCCCGGCGTATCCAGCGTGCAATTATTGGCCGCGGCGCTGGGCCGTCCGTGGCAGGACTGGCGGCTCGTCTCCGCCCACGGCTGTGCCTGTGACCCGGTGGCCGCCTGCCGCGCGGGCGGGACGACCTTTTTCCTGACCGGCGGCAGCGAGACCCCCGCGACGCTCTGCCAACAGCTGACGGATGCCGGGCTGGGCGACGCTGCGGCCACGGTGGGGGAGAACCTCGGCACGCCGTCTCAGCGGCTTGTGACCGGCACGGCGCAGGAATTGGCCGCACAGCGCTTTGCGCCGCTCAGTGTCCTTCTTGTGGAAAATGTGCCCGCGCCCCTGCGCCGCACGCCCGGCCTGCCCGATGCAGCGTTCATCCGCGGCAAAACGCCGATGACCAAGCAGGAGGTCCGCGCTGCCGCGCTGGCCAAGCTGGCTGTGCGCCCCACAGATACCCTCTGGGATGTGGGCGCGGGCACCGGCAGCGTCAGTGTGGAGCTGGCGCTGGCCGCCCCTGCGGGCCGGGTCTGCGCCGTGGAGTGCGACGCGGAAGCTTGTGACCTTATCCGTCAGAACCGCGCAAAATTTGCGGTGCAAAATCTGCACCTTACCGAGGGCCTTGCCCCCGCCGCACTGGCAGACTGGCCCACTCCGGACGCTGTTTTTATCGGCGGCAGCAAGGGCAGTCTGCGGGCTGTCGTCGATGCCGCGCTGGCCGCGAACCCCGATGCACGGCTCTGTATCAGCGCCATTGCGCTGGAAACCTTACAGGAGGCCGTTGCGGCCCTGACGGCCCACGGCCTGACCGCCCAGGTCACACAAATCGCAGTCAGCCGCAGCCGGGCGGCGGGCAGCCTGCACCTGCTCATGGCGAGCAACCCGGTTTTCTTGATCGCGAGGGAGTAAAAATGCTGCAATTGGTTCTGGCTGCACCCCGCTCCGGCAGCGGAAAAACAACGGCTGCCTGTGCTTTGTTGGCGGCGCTGACTGCCCGCGGGCTGACCCCCTGCGCGTTCAAGTCGGGGCCGGACTACATCGACCCGATGTTCCACCGCGCGGTGCTGGGCGTCGAAAGCCACAATCTCGACCTGTTTTTCTCTGCACCGCAGACCGCCCGCGCACTCTACGCCCGGCACGCGGCGGGGCACGGCGCGGCAGTCGTCGAGGGGGCCATGGGCTACTACGACGGCCTTGGCGGCGTGACCGACACGGCCAGCGCGTGGCAGCTGGCCGATACGCTGGACCTGCCCGCACTGCTCGTTGTGCGGCCCAAGGGGGCAAGCCTGACGCTGGCGGCGGAGCTGCGCGGGCTGACGGCGTTCCGCACACCGCACCATATTGCGGGAATTTTGCTCAATGATTGTACGCAAAGATTGTGCGCTCTGCTGAAGCCGATGCTCGAAAAAGAGACCGGTCTGCCCGTGGTCGGTTGCCTGCCGCCGCTGCCCGAGGCCGCGATAGAAAGCCGCCACCTCGGTCTGAAAACCGCCGCCGAGATCGACGATCTGCAGCGCAAGATACAGCTCTTATCCGATGCCGCGCAGCAAACCATCGACTGGCCGCTGCTGCACACCCTGTTTGACCGCCCCGCGCCCGCCGCTGTGCCGTGCACGGTGCCCCCGCCGCGGGTGCGCCTTGCCGTGGCAAGGGATGCCGCGTTCTGCTTTACCTACGCCGAAACGCTGGAGGCACTGCGGGAAAACGGCGCGGAGCTGTGCTTTTTCAGCCCGCTGGCCGACACGGCTCTGCCGGATAACATCGGCGGGCTTTACCTGCCGGGCGGTTACCCCGAGCTGTACGCCGCCCGGCTGGCCGCGAACGCCCCCCTGCGCGCCGCCGTAAAAAGCGCCGTGCAGGGCGGCCTGCCCACCGTGGCCGAGTGCGGCGGCTTTTTGTACCTGGGCCGGACATTACAGGACGCCGACGGCACGCCACACCCGATGGCGGGCGTGCTGCCCGGGCAGGGCTTCAAGGTCGGGCGGCTTGTGCGGTTCGGCTACGCCCGCCTGACCGCCCGCGCCGACAGTATGCTGTTCCACGCGGGGGAGACTCTTCCCGTCCACGAGTTCCACCACTGGGACTCCACCGAAAACGGCGATGCGTTCACCGCTGCCAAGGCAAACGGGCGGCGGTGGGCGTGCGGCTTTGCCAATGCACGTCTCTACGCGGGTTTTCCGCATCTCTACTGGGCAGGTACGCCGCTGCCGAAGCGCTTTGCGGCTGCAGCCGAACATTATATAAAGGAAACATCATGACCGAAAACGAACTGAAAAACCTGCTTGCAGCCGTTACCCCGCCGGACGAGGCCGCCCGCGCCGCAGCCCACGCCCACTGGGCTGCGCTGGCAAAGCCTTTGGGCGGACTGGGTCGGCTGGAAGCCATGGTCGAGGACGCCGCCGCGCTGACCGGCGACCCCGTGCCGGACGTCAGCCGCCGCGCGGTGCTGGTGCTCTGCGCGGACAACGGCGTTGTGGCGCAGGGCGTCAGCCAGACCGATGCCTACGTGACCCGCGCCGTGCTCGAAAACCTGACCGCCCGCCGCACCAGCGTCTGCCGTATGGCCGCTGCGGCCCACTGCGACGTCGTGCCCGTCGATATGGGCATTGCGGGCGCACCCGTGCCCGGCGCGGCGGACTGCCGCATTGCTGCGGGCACGGCTGACTTTACCACCGGCCCGGCTATGACCCGCGCACAGGCCGTGCAGGCCATCGCCGCGGGCATCGCGCTGGTGCGCACGCAGAAGCAAAGCGGCGCACAGCTGCTGGCGACGGGGGAGATGGGCATCGGCAACACAACGACGTCCAGCGCCGTGGCCAGCGTGCTGCTGGGCCGCCCTGTGGCCGAGATGACCGGGCGCGGCGCGGGACTTTCCGACGCCGGACTGCAGCGCAAAATAGATGCGATAGAACGCGGCATTGCCCGCAACCACCCCGACGCCGCGGACCCGCTGGGGGTGCTGGCGGCGCTGGGCGGCTTTGATATTGCCGGGCTGTGCGGCGTGTTTCTCGGCGGTGCGCTCGAAAGGCTGCCCATCGTGATGGACGGATTCATCAGCGGCGTGGCGGCGCTGTGCGCGGTGCGGCTCTGCCCCGCGGCGGAAAAGGCCGTTTTCGCCAGCCATGTATCCAGCGAGCCAGCCGCACATATTGTGCTGGACGCGCTGTGCAAAAAACCGCTTATCACCGCAGAGCTGCATCTGGGCGAGGGCACGGGCGCGGTGGCCAGCCTGCCGCTGTGGGATATGGCGCTGGCCGTCTACAACGGCTGCTACTCGTTTGCGGAGGGCGGCATCACGCCGTACACCCCGCAGTGCTGACGCTGGTCATCGGCGGCGCGGCCAGCGGCAAAAGCGCCTATGCGGAGTCGCTCTGCCTGCGCGCACCGCTGCCGCGCACCTATCTGGCGACGATGCAGGTCTGGGACGCCGAGTGCGCCGCCCGCGTGGCAAAGCACCGCGCCATGCGGGCCGAAAAGCAGTTCACCACGGTAGAGTGCCCGCTGCACTTGGACCGCGTGACCCTGCCCCGGCGCGGCACCGTGCTGCTGGAGGACCTGGGCAACCTGGCCGCCAATGAGCTGTATGACCCCGACGGTGCAGGGACGGAAACCGCGGCGGCGATCCTGCGGGGCATTGACAAGATGCTGCTGCAATGTGATAATCTGATTGTGGTTTCCAACGAGGTGTTCAGCGGTGGGGCAGACTATGCGGGCGATACGGACCGCTATCTGCGCGCGCTGGCCGCCGTCAACAACGCTGCGGCGGCGCGGGCAGACCGCGTGGTGCGCGTTGTCTGCGGCATCCCCGTCTATTATAAAGGAAGTGAAGGTCCGTGACAGCTTTACAGACGATTGCGGTGGCGTTCGCCATGTTCTCGGCCCTGCCGATGCCGCAGTTCGACTGGAACGAAAAAAATATGCGGTACGCGCTCTGCGCCTTCCCGCTGGTGGGGGTGGTGTGCGGCGCACTGTGGTGTGTCTGCGGCGTGCTGCCGCTGCCTGCGGCGGCCCGCGCGGCAGGGTTCTGCCTTGTGCCGGTCTGGGTCACGGGCGGCATCCATCTGGACGGCTACGCCGACACCTGTGACGCACTTTCAAGCTACGGCGATACCGCGAAGAAGCTGGAAATTTTAAAGGACCCCCACTGCGGCGCGTTCGCGGTCATCCGGCTGTGCAGCTACTTTGCGGCGTATTTTGCGCTGTGCGGCTGTGTGGCGTTCACCCCGCGGGTCGGTGTGCTCTGGACGCTGGCGCTGGTGGGGGAGCGGGCGCTGTCCGGGCTGGCCGTGGCGGCGTTCCCGCTGGCGAAAAACACCGGCCTTGCCCACACCTTTGCCACGGCGGCGGACCGCGTCCGTGTGCGGCAGGTGCTGGCCGCGCTCTGCGCCATGCTGGCCGTGGGGCTGACTGCACTGGGCGGCTGGGCGTTGGTGCTGGCCGCAGGCTGTGTTTTTGCGCGGTACTACGCTGTTGCCAAAAAACAGTTTGGCGGTGTGACCGGTGATCTGGCCGGGTGGTTCCTGCAAAAGTGCGAGATCTGGATGCTGGCGGCGCTGGCCGCCTGCCAATGGCTGGGGGTGCTGTAAATGGTGTTTGTGACAGGGCCGCTCTGCAGCGGCAAGCGCACCTTTGCGCAAAAGCTCGGCGGGCGGCAGGTGTACGACGTGCAGGATTTGGCCGCCGACGCCGCCGATTTGAACCGGCTGGCCGACGAGCTGGCAGATTATGATGTGGTGACCGCGGCGGAGGTCGGCGGCGGCGTTGTGCCGATTGACCCCGCCGCGCGTGCCGCGCGGGAGGCGGCGGGCCGTCTGGCCTGTCTGCTGGCCGCGCGAGCGGACTGCGTTGTGCAGATGTTTTGCGGTCTGCCGACGATTTTGAAAGGAGAACTTCCGAAATGCTGATTTATTTACTGCGCCACGGCCTGACCGAGTACAACGTCCAGAAGCGCTATCAGGGTCAGCGGGACATCCCGCTCTCGCCCGAGGGGCTGGCCCAGCTGCGCCGGGCTGATATTGACCCGAAGGTTGTCTATATTTCCACGCTGCAGCGTACAAGGCAGACAGCGGAGGTGCTGTTCCCGGACGCGAAGCTCGTGCCCGTGGACGGGCTGAAGGAGATGTGCTTCGGCAGCTTTGAAGGCCGCAATTATATTGAGATGGAGCACGATCCCGACTATCAAGCGTGGGTCGCCGCCAACTGCGAGAGCAGCTGCCCCGACGGTGAGCGCAAGGATGATTTCAGTGACCGCGTATGCCGCACGTTTGCGGCGCTGGTGGACAAGGCGCTGGCCGACGGCGAGGAAATGCTGGTGATCCTGGCCCACGGCGGCACCCAGATGGCCGCGTTGGAGCGCTACGGCGTGCCGCGCCGCAGCTATTACCGGTGGTGCGGCCCCAACGCGGGCGGCTATGTGCTGGACGCCCGCGACTGGGCGTCGCGGCATGAGCTGCGTTTGGTCAAGACCGTGCAGTACACGAAGGAGAGCACATGCTGATCTTTTGGGCGGTGCTGGGCGGCTTTTTGCTGGACGCTCTGTTTGGCGACCCGACGTGGCTGCCGCATCCGGTGGTGCTCATGGGCCGGTGCATCTCGGCGCTGGAAAAGCACCTGCGCACCGCACTGCCCAAAACGCCGCGGGGCGAGCTGGCCGGCGGGGCCGCGGTGGCCGCGGTGCTGCCGCTGGGCACGCTGGCCGTTACCGGGCTTGCCTGCTGGGGGGCGGCAAAGCTCCATCCGGCGCTGGGGCTGGCGCTGCAAATGCTCTGGTGCGGCCAGGCGCTGGCTGCCAAGGGTCTTGCACAGGAGAGCCGCAATGTGTATAAAGAACTGGCAAAGGGCGACCTGCCCGCGGCCCGCAGGGCCGTGGCCCGCATCGTGGGCCGTGACACACAAAATCTGACCGCCGCGGGCGTGACCAGAGCCGCCGTGGAGACCGTGGCCGAGAACGCCAGCGACGGCGTCATTGCGCCGCTTTTGTATATGCTCCTTGGCGGGGCACCGCTGGCGCTGACCTACAAGGCCATCAACACGATGGACAGCATGCTCGGCTACAAAAACGAAAAATATCTTTATTTCGGGCGCTGTGCCGCCAAATTGGACGATGCCGCCAACTGGCTGCCCAGCCGCCTGGCCGCGCTGCTCTGGGTGGCTGCGGCGGCGCTGACGGGCAACAGCGCCCGCGGGGCGTGGCGCATCTGGCGGCGGGACCGCCGCCGCCACGCCAGCCCCAACAGCGCCCAGACCGAGAGCGCCTGCGCCGGGGCACTGGGCGTGCAGCTGGCGGGCCCGGCCTATTACTTTGGCGAATATTACGATAAGCCGACAATTGGCGACCCACTGCGGGAGATCGAGCCGCGGGACATCCTGCGTGCCAACCGCATGATGTACGCCGAGAGCCTGCTGGCCCTTGTGCTGGGGCTGGCCGTGCGGCTGATGCTTGTCTTGTGAGGGAATGCGGAATGGAACTGGTACACGGCGGTGACTGGGCGGGCTATCGGGCCGAGTTTGGTCGGGACGCGCTGGATTTTTCGGCCAACGTCAGCCCGCTGGGGCTGCCCGCGGGCGTGGCGGCGGCCATCACAGCGGCACTGCCCATGGCGGATCGCTACCCGGACCCGCTCTGCCGGGCACTGCGCACTAAGCTGGCCGCGGCAGAGGGTGTGGATACTGCGCAAATTTTGTGCGGCAACGGTGCGGCGGACCTGATCTACCGCCTGGCACTGGCCCTGCGCCCGCGGCGCGCATTGCTGCCCGCGCCGACCTTTGCCGAGTACGCTGCTGCGCTGGAAACGGTGGATTGTGACGTACAGCGGTTTCTTTTGCGGGAGGAAAAAGACTTTGCCGTGACGGACGGCTTTGTAGACGCCATCGACGACAGCACCGATGCAGTGTTCCTCTGCCAGCCCAACAACCCCACCGGGCAGGTCACACCGCTCGTTATGGTGCAAAAGCTGCTGCGCCGCTGTGCCGACTGCGGCGCGGTGCTGGTCGTGGATGAGTGCTTCCTCGACTTCCTCGCTGCGCGGGATGCCCTGACAGCTAAGACAGTTTTGCGCGATGCACCGAACCTTATAATCTTAAAGGCATTCACCAAACTCTACGCCATGGCCGGGGTGCGGCTGGGCTATGCGCTGTGCAGTGACACGGCGCTGCTGGACAAAATGCGCGCGGCGGGTCAGCCGTGGGCCGTGTCCGGCCTGGCACAGGCCGCAGGGCTGGCCGCACTGGAGGAGACCGCCTATGCCGACAGCGTGCGCACACTCATTGCCGACCAGCGCCCAAGGCTGGCCGCGGGACTGCGGGCACTGGGGCTGCGGGTCGTGGACGGACAGGCCAACTACCTGCTGTTCCGCGCACCGGCGGACTTTGGGGCAAAACTGCGCCGTCACGGTGCGGTGGTGCGCGGCTGCGGCAACTACCCGGGGCTGGACGAGACGTGGTACCGCACCGCTGTGCGCACCCAAAAAGAAAACGAACAGCTGTTGAAAATTATGCGGGAGGTGCTGGCATGAGCCGGGCAGGGTGCATCATGGTGCAGGGCACGATGAGCGGCGCGGGCAAAAGCCTGCTGTGCGCGGCGCTCTGCCGCATTTTTGCGCAGGACGGCTACAAAACCGCGCCGTTCAAAAGCCAGAACATGGCGCTGAACAGCTTTGTGACCCGGGACGGCCTCGAAATGGGCCGCGCACAGGTCGTGCAGGCGCAGGCCGCGGGCGTCGAGCCCGATGTGCGGATGAACCCGATCCTGCTCAAGCCGAGCAGCGATGTGGGCAGCCAGGTCATCGTGAACGGCGAGGTCCGCGGCGATATGCCCGCAAAGGAATACTTCCGCCGCAAAAAGTCGTTGATTCCCGATATTCTGCGTGCCTACGACAGCCTTGCCGATGAATTTGACATCATCGTCATCGAGGGCGCGGGCAGTCCCGCCGAGATCAACCTGAAGGCGGACGACATTGTCAACATGGGGCTGGCAAAGCTCGTGGACGCGCCGGTTCTGCTGGCGGGCGACATTGACCGCGGCGGCGTCTTTGCGCAGCTGTACGGCACCTGTCTCTTATACACATCTCCGAGCCCACGAGACTAGGCA
>OJPL01000054.1_pt1 | contig 43591 bp, 41 predicted proteins | sample 1598501 | NCBI WGS metagenome assembly OJPL01 (sample SAMN03922486, study PRJEB24848) | human gut metagenome | isolation source: stool sample | host: Homo sapiens | place: Germany | collected 2011-05 | reverse complement strand
GGAAGAGCCGTTCTTGCTCCACGGGTTGCAGAAGTTGATGTAGATGCGGCTGACCTCGTCCTCCGCGGTGATCACGCCCTTGATGCGCTCGATGTCGGTGCTCATGATCTTGACGTTGTCGATGGGGCGGTTTGCGGCCTGATAGGCGGCCTCGATCTTGCGCTTGGCCAGGATGAGCACCTTGTCGGTGATGTCGATGCCCAGATAGTTGTTCTCCGGGTGGGCGCAGGCCAGCTGGGAGATGAAACCGCCCTTGCCGCAGCCCAGCTCCAGCACAAAGGGCTGCTCCGGACGGGCATACTGGGCGTGCCACTTGCCGCCCCAGATCAGGGGTTCGTGGACGTGGAAATCGGCGGCCATCAGCTCGTCGTGTGCATAGGGTTTAAAGCGCATTCTCATGATCAATATTCTCCTTATCAATATTCTCCTTCAAAAAATCTTCAACCTGCTCCGGCGTGGCGGCGCAGCTGCCCTGGCAGATGCCGGGCTTACCGCCGCCGCGGCCGTTCAGGGCGGTGTTCAGGGCCTTGGTCAGGGCACGCACATCCCCGCCGGCCTGGGCCAGGCAGTAACCGGTACCCTTGTCGTTGGGGGTCAGAGCAGCGCACAGACCGGTGGTGGCCTCGCTCAGGCGCACGGCCAGCCGGTGCAGGCCGTCCGGGTCCAGCCCCGGCACGATGCGGATGGCATTCTGCCCCGGCTCCACGGCGGCGGCCAGTGCGTCGAACAGCTGGCTGCACAGGCCGAAGTGGTTGAACTTGAGGGCCGTGTACTCGTCGTACACCCGGTGTACGGCCACAGCGGTCTGGTCGGCTTTGGCGCTGAGCAGGGCCCCGATGTCCGCCTGCCGTGCCCGCATGGCCTGGGCAGCTTCCAGCGCCCGGGCACCGCACACGATGCTCAGCCGCACGCCGCCCTTGTAGTTTTCGCTGGTCAGGATCTTGATCTGGCCCACCTGCCCGGTGGTGCGGGTGTGGGTGCCGCAGCAGGCGCACACATCGGCACCGGGAATGGTCACGATGCGCACCTGCCCTTCGATCTCCTTTTTGCTGCGGTAGGTCAGGGCGGCCAGCTCCTGCGGGGTGGGGTAGGTGATGACCACCGGCACATCCTGCCAGACGATGCGGTTGGCTTCCAGCTCGGCGGCGCGCAGGCCCTCGGCAGAGATGGGCACGCTGGTGTCCATGCGCACGGCCTCGGCCCCGATGTGGAAGCCCACATTCTCGGCCCCGAACATCCGGTGTAGGATGCCGGAAAGGATGTGCTCGCCGGTGTGCTGCTGCATTTTGTCAAAGCGCCAGTCCCAGTCGATGGCTTCCTCTACCGTGATGCCCGGCACGGCGGTGTCGGGCAGGGAAGGAACGCTGTGCCAGAGGATGCCGTCCTGCTCGTGGACATCGGTCACGGCCAGCTCGGTGCCGTCCGGCAGGGTCAGGGTGCCACGGTCGGCAGGCTGACCGCCGCCTTCCGGGTAGAACACCGTACCTTCCAGCGCGATGAGTCCGCCGCCGGTACGGCTGTCCGGCACGGCGGCCAGCAGGACGCTTTCGGCCCGGGTGCGGAAGGCATCCGCTTCAAAATATTTTTCAGTGCACTGCATGGTGCGTAAGACCTCCTGATGCTGTTTGCCGGCGCACCGGCCCATACCGCGTGCAAGCGGCAGACAAATACCAAGTATACCACAGTATACCACGATTTTTGCCTGTGGAAAATAGTCTGCGATTATGTTATGATAAGAATCAACAAGTTTCCGGTCAAAATGTGGAATGTGAGGAAGGTAAAACCATGCGTGAAAGTGGAATCCTGATGCCGGTGTCCAGCCTGCCCGGCCCTTATGGAATTGGCTGCTTTGGCAAGGAAGCATTCAAATTTGTGGATTTTCTGGCCGATGCCGGGCAGAAGATCTGGCAGCTGCTGCCCCTGAGCCCCACCGGCTACGGCGACAGCCCCTATCAGAGCTGCTCCGCCTTTGCGGGCAACCCCTACTTCATCGACCTTGATGCCCTGAAGGAAGAAGGCCTGCTCACGGCAGCCCAGCTCAAGGCAGAGCCCTGGGGCGATGACCCGAAGCAGGTGGACTACGGCACCCTGTACACCAGCCGCTACAAGGTGCTGCGCACCGCCTATGCGGCCTGGCGCAAGGCCTGCAAGGGCCTGCACGGCTGCAGCGATTACTTTCCGGATGACTACTATGCCTTCACCCTGAGCAACGAGGCATGGCTGGAGGATTATGCCCTGTACATGGCTCTGAAAGTGGCCAACGGCATGAAGAACTGGGTGGAGTGGGAGCGCCCCTACCGCCTGCGGGACAAGGCTGCGCTGGCCGCCTTTGCTGCCGAAAACGAGGAAGAGATCGGCTTCTGGAAGTTTGTACAGTACAAGTTCAGCACCCAGTGGCAGGCCGTGAAGCAGTATGCCAACGACAAGGGTGTGCAGATCCTGGGCGATATCCCCATCTATGTCTCTGCCGACTCGGTGGATGCCTGGGTGGGCGGCAAGCTGTTCGAGCTGGATGCTGAGGGCCGTTTTGCCCGTGTGGCAGGCTGCCCGCCGGATTATTTCTCCGCCGATGGTCAGCTGTGGGGCAACCCGCTGTATAACTGGACGTATCATAAACAGACTGGATATGCATGGTGGGTCCAGCGGGTGCGCCATGCCCTGGGCATCTACGACCTGCTGCGCATCGACCACTTCCGGGGCTTCGATACCTACTGGGCCATCCCTGCCGACAGTGCCACCGCCAAGACCGGCAAGTGGGAAAACGGCCCCGGCATGGAGCTGTTCGACGCGCTGGAGCAGGCGCTGGGCCAGCTGCCCATCATTGCCGAGGACCTGGGCGAGCTGTTCCCCAGCGTGCGGAAGCTGCTGGCCGACAGCACCTTTCCCGGCATGAAGGTGCTGCAGTTTGCCTTCAGCGGCGGGGATAACGAGTACCTGCCCCACAACCATGTCAAGAACAGTGTGGTCTACCCCGGCACCCACGACAACACCACCATCACGGCCTGGTGGGAGAGTGCTGCCACCCCCAAGGAAAAGGCCACGGCGGCGGCCTATCTGCACCTGACCGGCGCACACCCTACCGCAAAGGAAGTCGCCGCCGTCAAAACGGCGGACGCCCGCACGGCGTTGCTGCGGGCAGCCCTGGGTTCGGTGGCCGACCGTGCCATCATCCCCATGTACGACTGGCTGGGTCTGGGCGAGGAAGCACACCTGAATACCCCGGGCAAGCTGGGCGGCAACTGGGCATGGCGTGCAGCGGCTGGTTTTGAGAGCAAAACGCTGGCAAAGACTATTGCCGACGAGTGCAGTGTGTACTGCCGCGTCTAATTCCGGCGGGCACTTTGTAAATTGTTTGGCAATCTGACGAAAATGCAAAAATTCCAGTAAAAAATTGTGCGTTCTGCTGGCAATGGCCCCGCCTGAATGTTATAATGGCTATGAGTTCCCGGAGAGTGCCGGGAATCAGTCAGCTGCCGGTGCACGGCAGCACGATGCATGATGATGGGGAAAATGCAATGGAAAAACAATGGACCGAGCAGGATCTGCACAGTTTTGTGCAGGCTGCACAGGTGGTGTTTGACGGCGTCAGCCTGACCGAAGAACAGCCGGAACCCGGCTGGCAGGACGAAAGCCTGCAGGTGGACTATGAGCTGCGCGGCGGACGGGTGGACTGCGTGCTGCACCGCATCGTGGAAGCGGACGGCAAGCGCTGGAAGCTGCAGATGTCGGCACCGCTGGCAGGCAATGTCCTGCCCGAAGAGCGCATGACGCCCCGGGAACGGGAGCTGTGCCGCGACGATATGAGCCACGATTTTCTGACCGGTGTGTACAACCGCCAGTATCTGGAGCGGGTGTTCGGCGCAAAGCTGGAACAGTGGGCCCGGCAGGGCCGCAGCGCCGCTGTGGCCCTGGTGGCTCTGGACAAGGGCCCTCAGCTCTGCGATACTTACGGCCAGCCGGTGATGGACCAGCTCCATTGCTTTGTGGGCAACCAGTGGAAAAAGCACTACGACACCCCCCTGCACCAGGTGGTGTGCCGTCTGACCGGCAGCATTTTTGTGGTGGGCAGCGTGGACACCACCGGCCCGCAGCTGGCGGCCCGGATGCAGGAACTGTACGAGCAGATGCCGCACGAGTGCATCACCACCACCGGCATGATGCACCGGGTGCAGTTCACCATGAGCGGCGCGGCCGCCGGGCTGGACGAGGTGGAGGCCAAGAACTGGCCCGCCCTCTACGAGCTGTGCGATGCCCGCCTGCGCAAGGTGCAGGCTTCCGGCGGCGACCGGATCGGCTGTGCCGAATAACGATCATGTATAGAAAAGCCCCTTTTGGCGCACACTGGCTGCCAAAGGGGGCTTTTTGTATGGAAAACCAGAAAAACGACAACCTCAATCTCCTGGAAGCCGTGGTGCAGAACACCGAAATGGGCAAGAACACGCTGGAACAGATCGTGCCTATGACCGACGACACCCAGTTCAAGGCGGAGCTGCTGCGCCAGCGCAACCTCTACCACCAGCTCAATCAGGAGGCCCACACCGCCATGGAAGCCTGCGGCGGCACCGCCCAGGGCCAGAGCGCCATGGCAAAATTCAACACGAAGATGGGCATCAGCATGAAGACCCTGACCGACAAGTCCACCCGCAACCTGGCCGAGATGCTGACCCAGGGCAGCGGCATGGGAGTGGTGGACTGCGTGAAGGCGCAGAAGGACTACCCCAATGCCGCACCCGGCACCAAGCGCCTTGCCCAGCGGCTGATGGAATTTGAAGAGGACAACCGCGTCCGGCTGGAACAGTTTTTGTAAAAAAGAAACCCTCTCAGGCTCACGTTGTTCGCCAGCTCTCCCGAAGGGCGAGCCCTTGGCAAAACGGAAAACTTTTCCGGAATGTCAAAAGCTCCCCCCTTTCGGGGGAGCTGGCAATGCGAAGCATTGACTGAGAGGGTTTTGTGTTTTACAGTGCTTCCACCATGGCGGCCACGATCTTGGTGGCGGTGGCCACATACTCTGCGATGCTGAATTTCTTCACCACCAGCACTTCATGGCCGTCCTCGTCGGCGTTGTCGCTCATGGCGCGCAGGATGACGCAGGGCACGCCGTTCTTGGCGGCGATCTGGCTCACGGCTGCACCTTCCATCTCCACGCAGTCCGGGGCGCACTTGGCCTCGATGGCGGCCTTGGTGGCGCTGTCGCCCACAAACAGGTCGCCGGTGGCGATCTTGCCCACCAGTGCCTTGACACCGGCCTCGGCACAGGCCTTTTCGGCGGCGGCGATCAGCTCCGGGTCACCGGTGTATTCCTTCCGATACGGCGGGTTCTGGCAGATCATGTCCAGCTGGGCGTCGTGGTACAGCACGGTCTTGCCGATGACCACGTCGCCGATGCCGATCTTCGAGGTCATGTTGCCTGCAATGCCGGAGAAGATGATCTTCTCGGCACCGAACTTGGTGATGAGCACCTGGGTGGTGGCGGCGGCGTTGGCCTTGCCCATGCCGGCACAGCACACCACCACCTGCTTGCCTGCCAGCGTGCCCTTGTGGTACTCCACGCCGCCGTAGGGTTCCACGGTGACGTTTTCCAAGCGGGCACACAGCTGATCGACTTCATCGGGCATTGCGCCCATAATACCAAAAATCATAGAACTCTCCTTACACGTTGAACAGGAACTCGATGACGTCGCCGTCGTTCACGACGTACTCCTTGCCTTCGGTGCGCTGCAGGCCCTTGGCCTTGACGGCGGCGTAGTCGAAGTTGTTGGCTTCCAGATCCTTGTAGCCGATGACGCTGGCGCGGATGAAGCCGCGCTCAAAATCGCTGTGGATCTTGCCGGCAGCCTGCGGGGCCTTGGTGCCCTTGCGGATGGTCCAGGCGCGGCACTCCTTCTTGCCGTCGGTCAGGAAGGAGATCAGGCCCAGCAGGTCGTAGCTGGCGGTGATCAGGTTGTCCAGGCCGCTGGCCTCGATGCCCATCTCAGCCAGGAATTCCTTCTTCTCCTCGGGGGAGTAGTCGGCAATGTCCTCTTCGGTCTTGGCGCAGATGGGGATGTAGCGGGCGCCCTCTTCCTTGGCGCGGGCGGCCACCAGCGGAACATACTTATTGTTCTCGATGCCCTCCATCAGGTCATCCTCGCCCACGTTGCAGGCGTACAGCACCGGCTTTGCGCTCAGCAGGCCCATCTCGTGCAGCACAGCCTGCTGCTCGGCGTCACCCTCGTCAAAGTCGAAGCTGCGGGCGGGCTTGCCGGCGCTCAGGTGGTCGGCCAACTGCTGCAGCCAGGCGGCCTCGGCGGCGGCACCCTTGTTGTTGCCGCTCTTGGCGGCCTTGGCCATGCGGCCGGCGCGGTTCTGCACCACTTCCAGGTCGGACAGGATCAGCTCATAGTCGATGGCGTCAATGTCGGAAATAGGATCCACGGCCTCGGCCTTGGAGACGTCCTCCACCACATGGATGATGTTGTCGTCGTCAAAGCAGCGCACCACATGCACGATGGCGTCGCACTCGCGGATGTGGCCCAGGAACTTGTTGCCCAGGCCGGCACCCTGGCTGGCACCCTTCACCAGACCGGCGATGTCCACGAACTCCACGATGGCGGGGGTCTTTTTGTTGGTCTGCCAGATCTCTGCCAGCTTGTCCAGACGCTTGTCCGGCACGGCCACGATGCCGCTGTTGGGCTCGATGGTGCAGAAAGGATAGTTGGCCGCCTCCGCGTTCTTGGTGGAGGTGATGGCGTTGAACAGAGTGGACTTGCCGACGTTCGGCAGGCCGACGATACCTAACTTCATATAAAATACGCTCCTTACACGTTTTTTGGGCATAACAATACATCTATCATTATACGCAAAGCACCGGGGGAGCGCAAGCGTTTTGGCAAGATTGGCCCTTTGGGGCAGACAAAAAGCCCGCCGGGGAGCAAGGCATCCCCCGACGGGCCGGGACAGGTGAAAATTACAGCAGCTTTGCGCGCAGGTCGGCGATCATGGCGTCGTACTCGGCGTCGGTCAGCAGCACCTTGGGCAGGCTGTCGCTGAAGGGCTGGCCCCAGCTCACGCCGCCCTTGTACTTGGGCACGATGTGCACATGCACATGGGGCATGCCGTCGCCGTAGGTGGCGTAGTTGATCTTGTCCGGGTGGTACAGCTCGTCCAGGACCTTCGCCACCTTGGCCACGTCGGCAAAGTAACCGGCGTTCTCTTCCGGGGTCAGCTGGAAGTACTCGGTCTTGTGGCCCTTGAAGGCCACCACGCAGCGGCCCTTGTTCTTCTGGTCGCGGAACAGGTATACGATGCTGTAGGGCAGCTCGCAGACGTCCAGCATCAGAGCCTTGCGCTTTTCGTTGTCTTTTTCACAGTAAAAACATTCAGCCATGGGGAATACCTCTCTTCTCTCAAAACATAAAGCGGTGCGGCACCGCTTGCGATGCAGGAATGAAACCCCGGCTTGTAGTACAAACCCGGTACGGTTTCAGTATACATCCCGCCCGGTAAAATGCAAGGAACTTTTCCCGCCCGGCGGCAATTTTGGCGGCCTGTACAAACCGGATGACGCTGTTTTGTGCGGTTTTTCGGCTCGAAGGGGCAAAAACACGCCGCTGATATCTCGTCGATAGGAGCGGACCTGACCCGGCGAAATGCATCCATCGACCGACGTGTGATGTCAGACCGAAATGCGGCTGCCCGCTGGGCAGCACCCGGCCGGGCCCTGCCCGGCGGCAGGGCGGAGCTTGTGAAAAAATCATACAAAACCTTCTTTATTTTGTCATAACTCTCCAGTATAATAAAAGATGGAGAGCCTTTTTGACACACGGCCTGCCGCAAGCGCGGCGGCCATTGGATAGACCAGACGGGAGGAAACCTTTATGGCAAACGAAAAGATCCTTGTGGTGGATGATGACGCCAACATCTGTGAGCTGCTGCGCCTGTACCTGACCAAGGAGGGCTATCAGGTCACCACGGCCGGCGACGGCGAGGAGGGCCTGGAAAAGTTCAACCAGATCAAGCCCGACATGGTGCTGCTGGATGTGATGATGCCCCGGATGGACGGCCTGGAAGTGTGCCGCCGCATCCGCAAGGCGGGCAATACCCCGGTGATGATGCTCACCGCCAAGGGCGAGACCTTTGACAAGGTGCTGGGCCTGGAGCTGGGCGCCGACGATTACATGGTCAAGCCCTTTGACGCCAAGGAAGTGGTGGCCCGCATCAAGGCGGTGCTGCGCCGCTGCCAGACCACCACTGCCGCTGCCGAGAGCACCGAGGGCGTGATCGAATTCGACAACCTGCGTCTGGACATGAACAGCTATGAGCTGCGGGTCAAGGGCAAGGTGGTGGAGGCTCCCCCCAAGGAGCTGGAACTGCTGAACTGTCTGGCCTCCCATCCGAACCGCGTCTACACCCGCGACCAGCTGCTGGACGAGGTGTGGGGCTTTGAGTATTACGGCGACAGCCGTACCATCGACGTGCACGTCAAACGCCTGCGCGAAAAGCTGGCCGGTGCTTCCGACAAGTGGGAGCTGAAAACCGTGTGGGGCGTGGGCTATAAATTCGAGGTGCGTCAGTAATGCGCAAGAGTATCTCGACGGCATTCTTCTCGCTGGTGTCCACCCTGATGGTGCTGGGCATCGTGCTGATGGGCTGTTCGGAATGGGTGCTGTTCAAGAATTATTTTGCCCGGGACCGCTATGAGACGCTGGACCAGGTGGTGGGGGTCACCCGCCGCACGGCCCAGTATCTGGCCCAGCAGGCGGCGCTGCCGGAGGGCGACGAGCTGGACGCCCTGAACACCAAGCTGGAGATCATCGGCGAGAGCGCGGAGGCCTATCTGTTCTTCACCGACAACGACGGCCGGGTGCTGATCGCTTCCAGCCCGGAAATGCTCACCGCACAGGCCGTGCCGGATGAGATGATGAAGAAGGCGGCGGCCTCCGGCGCGGACTACTACCATGTGTTCGGTACGCTGGATGGGGTGCTGACCGAAAAAAGCTATATCACCGTCAGTGAGATGTGCGACGAGCGCGGCAGCCAGAGCGGCTGGATCTTTTTGTGCTCCTCCGGCAGGCAGCTCACCGAGTTCAAGCAGCAGTTCTGGTCCAACTTCCTGCTGTCAGCCTGCGTGATGCTGCTGTGCGCCAGCATCCTGACCAAGCTGTTGATGCGCAAACTCACCGACCCGCTGCAGAAGGTGACCGACGCGGCCCAGCGCTTTGGCGGCGGCGACCTGTCCGTGCGTGTGGAAGGCGTGGAAGGCGAAGGGGAAGTGGCCGACCTGGCCCGCACCTTCAACCGCATGGCCGACAACATCCAGACCAACGACAACTCCCGGGGCCAGTTCATGGGCAACATCGCCCACGAGCTGCGCACCCCCATGACCACCATCAAGGGCTTTGTGGACGGCATGCTGGACGGCACCATCCCGCCCGACATGCAGAACCATTATCTGCAGCTGGTCAGCGAGGAGACGGGCCGTCTGGCCCGTCTGATCCAGAACATGCTGGATCTGTCCAAGCTGGAAAGCGGCGAATATCAGGTCAATGCCCGGATGTTCAACATCTGGGACACCCTCACCGGCGTGGCGCTCTCGGCCGAGCAGCGCATCAACGACGGCATGATCGAGATCGAGGGCCTGACCATGGACGAAAAGGCGCTGGTGTACGCCGACCCGGACCTGATCCATCAGGTGGTGTACAACCTGCTGGACAACGCCATCAAGTTCACCCCGGCGGGCGGCACCATCCGCTTCAGCGTGGAAAAACTGGGCCCGGAAACCGAGATCGCTGTCTGGAACTCCGGTCAGGGCATCAGCCCGGAGGCACTGCCCTATGTGTTCCAGCGCTTCTACAAGGAGGACCGCTCCCGCGGCCTGCACGCCCGCGGCGCGGGCCTGGGCCTGAACATCTGCAAGGTGCTGGTCAACCTGTCCGGCGGACAGATCCGGGTGGAGAGCCAGCAGGGCGAGTGGTGCCGGTTCGTATTCACCCTGCCCTCGCAGGCCCCGAATCCCGGCGGCATGAAGCGTCTGCCCGACGAGGCCGGCGGTGCCCCCGCCGTGGAGGACCCGGCCAGCATGAAACCGGTGGAATAACCGCACAGCCAGACTGCCCGGACGTCAGGGCGGTCTGGCTGTTTTGTGTTTCAGGAACGGAAAATGTTCTCTTTTGATGGCAAAAGAGAACCGGAAAACCACCAGCGATTTCGACGCGCAGGCGAAGCCATTTCAAATCATCAATACGCCGCCCGCAGGGCCAAAAGAAAGAGGGCAGATGGACAAATCTTTCAAATTACGACTTTTCGGTGAAAAACAGGCCGGCAGGTTTGATTTTTTGTGCGTTTTCATGTAAACTAAAGATATCCATGCCCCGGTATTCCGGAAACCGCAAAACCGGAAGAATACCGGGCCTGTGAGGATAAAAACTTTTGAATATAACGGAGCGTAACGATATACTATGGCGATTGTAAGTCCTTCGATCCTTTCGGCTGATTTTGGCAAGCTGGGCGCGGACTGCCGCACGGTGCTGGACGCCGGTGCACAGATGCTGCACTACGACGTGATGGACGGCCATTTTGTGCCCAACATCAGCTTTGGCGTGCCGGTGCTCAAGAGCCTGCACAAGACCCTGCCGGATGCCTTTTACGATGTGCATCTGATGATCAGCCATCCGCTGCAGTATGCAGAACCCTTCATCAAGGCCGGTGCCACCCTGTACAACTTCCATCTGGAATGCGAGGACGATATCCAGCAGACGCTGGATGCCGTGAAGGCGCTGGGCTGCAAGACGGGCCTGACCATCAAGCCCGGCACCGCCCCGGAGGCGCTGGCCCCCTATCTGGACCAGCTGGACCTGGTGCTGGTGATGAGCGTGGAGCCCGGCTTCGGCGGCCAGAAGTTCATGCCCTCGGCACTGGACAAGCTGCGCTGGCTGAAGGCGGAGCGCGAGAAGCGCGGCCTGCACTATCTGCTGGAAGTGGACGGCGGCGTGGACGACACCACCGCCCCGCTGTGCGTGGAGGCCGGTGCCGACGTTCTGGTGGCAGGCAGTGCCGTGTTCGGCAAGGACGACAGGACCGCCGCCGTGCGCCGTCTGGCTGCCCTGTGAGAGGGAGCGTTGTATGGATGAAGCATTGATCCGGGAGCAGGAACAGCAGCTGCAAAAGACCGGAAAATATTACAAGCACATCTGCTGGATGGCGGTGCCGCCGCTGTGCATGGCCTGCTACCTGTACGGCCTGCGCCCGCTGCTGCTGTGCGGCATTGCCATGCTCACCGGCAACCTGTGCGACCGTCTGGTGTCGCTGCTGCGGCACCGCGTATATCAGAACAGCGACCTGTCCAACGAGAGCTTTGGGCTGGTCATCGCCCTGCTGATGCCGGTCACCGTGGACATCTATGTGCTGGTGGCGGCGGTGCTGGCCGGTGTGCTCATCGGCAAGGAGGTCTTTGGCGGCTACGGCAGCTACCCCTTCAACCCGGCCGCCGTGGGCTATGCCGTGGCGGCGGTGTCCTGGCCGGAACAGGTGTTCCGCTACCCGCAGCCCTATACGGCCATCCCGCTGTGGGATGCCTCCGGCGTGCCGGTGTCCAGTGCCATTGAGGACACCCTGAGCAGCGGCGGCATGCTGAACTACAACCCCATTGCCCTGAGCCTGGGCGAATACGCCGCCCCCATGGGCACCGGTGCCGCCCTGGTGCTGCTGGCCTGCGGGCTGTTCCTGTGGAGCCAGAAGGATGCCCATATGGCGGCCTCGGTGAGCTTTCTGGCCACCTGCGCCCTCATCGCCTTCTTCTTCCCGCGGCAGGCGGGTCTGGCAGAAAGCGATGTGCTGGTCAACGCCCTGCCCCGTCTGCAGTGCGTGCGGGACGAGCTGCTCACCGGCGCGGTGCTGTTCAGCGCGGTGTTCCTCATCAATGAGCCCTACACCTGTGCCCACCACCGGATGGGACGCATCCTGTACGGTGTGCTGGTGGGCGTGGTAAGCATGGGCTTCCGTTATTACGGCGTGTACGAAACGGGCGTGTGCTTTGCCGTGCTGGCCGTCAACAGCATCTCGGCGTGGATCGACCGCACCGAGGTGCGGCTGTACCGTCTGCTGCACTACCTGCCCGCATCCGGTGCCGGAAAGGAGGCCGCAGAATGAGAAAAGCGACCGCAGAACTGATTTTGAAGGACCCCGACCGCTTTGCCCACCACGACCGCGTGTTCCTGAACAACCCCGTGGTCATGCAGGGCATGGGTCTGGCCCCGCTGGTGGTGCTGGCCACCACCGCCCATAACGGTGTGATGCTGGCGGCTGCGGTCACGCTGCTGCTGGTGCCCTCCCGCGTGCTGGCCTGCCTGCTGAGCCGTCTGTTCCCCCTGAACAGCGAGAATCCGGCCCCGGAAGAGCTGCAGAAAAAGCTGCTGCCCCGTGCGCTGGTGTACAGTCTGAGCGCGTCGGTGGTGTATCTGGCGGCCTATCCCATCCTGAATGCAATGTTCGGCACCAGCCTGCTGACCCTGGGCATCTACCTGCCCCTGCTGGTGGTGGAGCCGCTGCTGACCTACCGCTTTGGCCGCGTGCAGGAAACGCTGCATAAGGCCGTGTCCAAAGGCCTGCGCATCACGGTGGGCTATGCGCTGCTGCTGATGCTGCTGGGCTGCGTGCGCGAGTGGCTGGCACTGGGCACGGTGTTCGGCACCCCGGTGGGGCAACGGGCCGTGCTGCCCATGGCCGGGATGCCGGCGGGCGGCTTTATCGTGCTGGGCGTGCTGTGCGCCGTGTGGCGTGCACTGGCAGCCCGGCGCAAGGCCTATCTGGTACGGGAAGCGCGCAGCCTTGTGGATGTGCATGCACAGAAGGAGGCGGACGGCGAGCAATGAGAGATGTTGTGAATGCCTGGGTGGTGTTCTTTGGCTATGCGGTGCTGGCCGTGTTTGCCCAGAATGCCATCTTTACCCGCGCACTGGGCGTATCCCGTCTGGTGCAGCTGGTGGGGGATGACCGCACCAGCAGCTGGCTGTTCGGCCTGCAGCTGTGCATCACGCAGGTGCTGGTGGCCCCGCTGGCCTGGTATGCCGGCAGCTGGATCGTCCCGCTGGAAAACCGCGCCCAGCTGCGCCCGCTGGCGTATGTGGCTGCCATTGCCGTGGTCTGCACCGCCGAAGAGCTGGTGCTTGGCCTGGGCCGCCGGCTGCCCCTTGCGGGCAAGCTGCTGCGCATCGTGCCCGTTGCAGCTCTGAACAGCTGCGTGCTGGGCACCGTGCTGGTGGAGCGCACCCAGAGCTTTACGCTGATGCAGAGCCTGGGCTTTGGCCTGGGCAGCGGCGTGGGCTACCTGCTGGCTGTGCTGCTGGTCACAGAGGCCCAGCACCGCCTGCGCAGCAAGGCTATCCCCTCCGCGTTCCGCGGCCTGCCCATCACGCTGGTGTACATCGGCGTGCTGGCGCTGGCCATTTATGGCTTTACCGGCCATTCGGTGATCCTGTAAAGGGAGGTAAGTCAAAATGGCAAAGTATAAACGTCGGCCCAAGGTCAAGCGCTACCGCCGCAGCTTTTACAGCCGCGGCATGCGCATCCGCAAGATCGTGGGCATCGTCGTGCTGGTGGCCGTGGTGCTGGCCGCGGCATGGTTCGCCGCGCCCCATGTGCTGGACTGGGCTACCCACACCTGGTACACCGTGGTCAAGGACCGGGATCTGGAAGCCGAGAGCGCATCCCGCGCGGCGGCATCCTCCCAGGCAGCGGCTTCGGCAGCCGCGTCGGAGGCTGCTTCCTCGGCGGCATCGGAGCCGGAAGAGGACGTCTTTAACGGCAAGGCGATCGTTTCCGGCCGGTGGGCGGAGCTGGACACGGCGGCCCTCACGGACGATGACACCCTCCGCACCACGGCACAGCAGCTGAAGGCGCAGGGCGTGGAATACGCCGTGCTGACCCTGAAAGATGCGGCCGGAAACATCTACTATGCATCGCAGGCGGCGGCGGGCGGCATCGTGGCCGAACCGCTGGACGCCGGGCACATCGCGGCCATCCTGCGGGAAGAAAAGCTCATTCCGGTGGCGCAGCTGGCGGCCTTCAAGGACCCCATCTCGCCCCGCACCGACCCCTCCATGGCCATCCACTACAACGGCAGCGCCCTGTGGCTGGATGCCCAGAAGAACGGCAACCCCTGGCTGAACCCTTATTCCACGGCGGCAGTGGAGTATGTGGGCGACCTGGTGGAAGAGGTGCAGCAGCTGGGCTTTGAGCAGGTGGTGCTGACCAATGTGCAGTTCCCCAAGCTGAGCAAGAAGCAGGACTACGGCACCACCAACGGGGTCTCCCGTGCCGACCAGCTGAAGGCGGACATCGCCGCCCTGCAGGACCGTTTGTCGGGCAAGGTGACCCTGTGGTTCAGCTACACGCTGGATCAGTGCAAGAACAGCAGTGTGGCGCTGGACGTGCCGGCCCTGACCCTGGGCGTGCAGAACCTGCTGGTGACCTCGGACGCGGCCATGGATGCCGATGCCCTGCAGGCGCTGGAAACGGCGGCCACGGATGCAGGGGTGGAGAACCTGACCGTACACGCCGCAGACCGCTTTGAGACCGACCGCGTTTCGGGCTGAGTGATGCAGTAATTGTCTTTGATGATACGGGAAAGTGAGGAATCGACCATGAACACCACAACTTGCTTTGCACCTGCGCACATCCTTCTGCCTGCGGAGCAGATCCCGCTGGAACAGTGGGGCTGCATTGCCTGCGACCAGTTCACCAGCGACCGCGAGTACTGGCAGCGGGCCAAAGAAGCGGCTGACGGCAGCCCCAGCACTCTGAACCTGATCCTGCCGGAGGTGTATCTGGAGGACGGCGACGCGGACGCCCGGGTGGAGCAGATCCATGCCACGATGGCGGATTATGCACAGAATGTGCTCACCCGCGCCGTGGACGGCTTTGTGTATGTGGAGCGCACCGAGCAGAGCGGCCGGGTGCGGCAGGGTCTTGTGGGCAAGGTGGATCTGGAAGCCTACAGCTATCAGCGCGGAGCAAAGTGCACCGTGCGGCCCAGCGAGAGCACGGTGGAGAGCCGCATCCCGCCCCGCATGAAGGTGCGCACCGGTGCCGCACTGGAAACGCCCCACATCATGATGCTGGCCGACGACCCTCAGTGCACCCTCATCGAGCCCATCGCAGCCCGCAAGAACGAGCTGCGCAAAGTGTACGAGGGCGAACTGATGCTGGGCGGCGGCCATGTGGCCGGTTGGGCCGTGGAGGACCCGGCCATGATCGACCAGATCGAGACGGCACTGGCTGCGCTGGGCAGTCAGGAGGCCTTTGATGCCAAATACCCGGATGCTGCCCGCCGCGACCCGCTGACCCTGGCCGTGGGCGACGGCAACCATTCGCTGGCCACCGCCAAGGCCTGCTGGGAGGAGCTGAAAAAGACCCTGACCCCGGAGCAGGCCGAGAACCACCCGGCCCGGTGGTGCCTGGCCGAGGTGTGCAACGTCCACTCACCCGCCATCGAGATCGAGCCCATCCATCGGGTGCTGTTCAATGTGGACTGCGCTGCCGTGCTGCTGGCGCTGATCACCTGGAGCGACGAGAACATGGCAGGCTGCTGCTTTGGCGGCGAGAAAAAGCAGCCCTTTACGCTGGCCGGCCCTCACATGGCCAACGTGCTGAGCTTTGAGGAGCCCACCGCGCCGCTTACTGTGGGCACCATCGACGAATTTATTGAGTATTATCTGGAGCGTCACCCGGAGGGCCGGGTGGACTATGTACACGATGAACCGGCTGTGCGCGCGCTGTGCAAGAAGGGGGCTGTGGCCTTCCTGATGCCGCCCTTTGCCAAGAGCGACCTGTTCAAGGGTGTTGTGATGGGCGGCGTGCTGCCCCGCAAGACCTTCAGCATGGGCCATGCGGAGGAAAAGCGCTATTATATCGAGTGCCGGAAAATTACGGAATGAGAGAGCGCAATAGCCTTCCCCCTTGGGGGAAGGCTATTATAGGAGAACCATGACATTTGAAGAACTGAATCTGTCCGCCCCGCTTCTGCGCGCTGTGCAGGAGGCAGGCTATGAGACCCCGTCGCCCATTCAGGCAGCGGCCATCCCGCCGGTGCTGTCCGGCCGGGATCTGATGGGCTGTGCCCAGACCGGCACCGGCAAGACGGCCGCCTTTGCGCTGCCCATGCTGGATCGCCTCACTGCCAACCCGCCCCGCCGTAAGGGGGCCGTCCGCGCGCTGATCCTGACCCCCACCCGGGAGCTTGCCTTGCAGATCGGCGAGAGCTTTGACGCCTACGGCAAGTACCTGAACCTGCGCAGCACCGTGATCTTTGGCGGTGTGGGCCAGGCCCCGCAGGTGGAGGCCCTGAAAAAGGGCGTGGACATCCTTGTGGCCTGCCCGGGCCGATTGAATGACCTGATCGGGCAGGGCTTTATCGACCTGTCGGATCTGGAGATCTTTGTGCTGGACGAAGCCGACCGTATGCTGGATATGGGCTTCGTGCACGATGTGAAGAAGGTGATCGCCAAGCTGCCCAAGGTGCGCCAGAACCTGATGTTCAGCGCCACCATGCCCGCCGAGATCGAGCAGCTGGCCGCCGGCATCCTGCGGGACCCGGCCTTTGTCAAGGTGGACCCGGTGTCCAGCACCGTGGACCGCATCCAGCAGAGCCTGTACCATGTGGAGAAGGGAAACAAGAAATTCCTGCTGCCCTGGCTCATCAAGAACCTGCAGCCCCCGGTGGTCAACGCGCTGGTGTTCAGCCGCACCAAGCACGGGGCCGACAAGATCGCAAGAGACCTCACCAAACAGGGCATCCCGGCGGCGGCCATCCACGGCAACAAGAGCCAGACCGCCCGCGTGACCGCACTGGAGGACTTCAAGGCCGGTAAGACCAGGGTACTGGTGGCCACCGACATCGCCGCCCGCGGCATCGACATCAGCGAGCTGTCGCATGTGTTCAACTACGACCTGCCCGAGGTGCCGGAGACCTATGTGCACCGCATTGGCCGCACGGCCCGTGCCGGAGCCGACGGCACCGCCGTCAGCTTCTGCGCCCCGGAGGAGCAGGAGTATCTGGCCGGCATCGAAAAGCTGAACCGCCGGAAGATCCCAGTGGTGTCCGGCCACCCGTGGGACGGCGTGCCCGCCCCGGTGCGCCCGGAGCCGCCCGTGCGCGGCAAAAAGCCCAAAGCTGCCCCCGAACAGGCCGGGAAGCAGCCGGAACAGCAGGCAAAGCCCGCGAAGGCGGCCGCCCCTGCAAAGCCTGAAAAAAAGGCTGCTGCCGTGCCCAAAGCGCAGGCAAAGCAGCCCGTAAAACTGGAAAAAGAGGAACGAACCATGGATGATCCCAAGCGTACTTCCGGCGGGCGCAGCAATGACCGCCGTTCCAACAATAACAACAACAGCCGCCCCCGCCGGGAGCAGAACGCCCCGGCCCGCGGCAGCAATGCCCAGCCCAAATTCGACCCGCACTTTGTGAGCGCCCCGGAGGCAACGCCGCTGCGCTCGGCCAGAAAGGCCCCGGCTGCTCCCGCTGCCCCGGCCATCAAGACCGCGCAGGGTGCTCAGGCCGTGCAGGGCCAGAATGCCCCGAACGGCGACCGCCGCAATGCAGGCCGCCGCAGCGACCGGAACACCCCGAATGACCGCAATGTCCGCCCGGCTGCAGCCGGTGGTGCAGGCCGTGCTCCGCGCAGTGAACGCAATGAGCGCACCGGCAGCCCCCGCAGTGCCGCCGGCGGCGCAGGCCGCGCCCCCAAGGCCGACACCGGCCGCCGCAGCCGTCAGCCCGCTGCAAAGGACGAGGACCCGGGCCTTGTGCTCATCAGCCGCCGCCCGCCGCAGCAGAAGTTCACGAACTTTGAGGAGTACATGAACGCCCACGGCGGTGCCACCGCCCCCATTGAGGACCACAGCGACGAGGTATGAACCTGAACGAATTTGCCCCCTGGCAGTGCCCCCTGTGCGGCGCGCCGCTTGCCGGGGATGTGTCCCTGAAATGTGCCCGGAACCACAGCTTTGACCGTGCAAAAGAGGGCTACTGGCATCTGCTGCCGGTGCAGAGCATGCGCACCAAAGCCCCCGGAGACAGCAAAGAGATGGTGGCGGCTCGCCGCGCTTTCCTGAACGCCGGATATTACGGTATCTTCGGGCAGGCGGCGGGAGAGCTGTGCCTGGAATACGGCCAGCCTGCTGCCCCGGGTGCCGCACTGCATCTGCTGGATGCGGGCTGCGGCGAGGGCTGGTATGACCGCTGCATCGCGCAGCAGTTTGCCAAGGCGGGCAGGCCGCTGCAGCTGGCCGGGTTCGACATTGCCAAGCCTGCCGTGCGTCTGGCCGCCAAAGCATTGCCTGCCGCCCGGTACGCGGTGGCCTCCAGCTTCAGCCAGCCGGTGCGCACCGGCTGGGCCGACCTGCTGCTGAACTGCTTCTCGCCCTTTGCGCAGGAAGAGTTTTTGCGGGTGCTGCGGCCCGGCGGACGCATGATCTATGTGGTGCCCGGCGCGGAACACCTCTACCAGATGAAGGCCGTGCTCTACGATACGCCCTACAAGAACCCGGTGCAGGAAGTTGCCTACCCGGGCTTCCGGGCCATCGGCGAGCGGGAAGTACAGGGCACCATCACAGTGCCCCACGACCAGCTGGAAGCGCTGTTCGCCATGACCCCCTATTACTGGAAAACGCCCCGCGACGGTGCGGCCCGTCTGGCCGCCCTGCCGGAGCTGACTACCGACATCGCATTCCGGTTCTTGCTGTTTGAGAAGCTGTGACCAAAAAGCTCCCCTGACCTGTGGTCAGGGGAGCTTTTTTCATGCGTGATATTCCATCCACTTGCCCTTCCAGGCGTAGAGGATCATGAGCCCGGCACCCAGTGCCCAGGACACCGGGTAGAGGATGAACACCCCTTCGATGCCGGAGAAGAGGGGCAGCACCCACTGGATCCACACGATGCGGAACAGGCACAAGGACACCAGCAGCACCACCATGGGAGGGATGCTGGCTCCGGTGCCTCGCACCGCACCGGCCAGCCCGTGCAGGATGCTGAGCAGGAAATAGAAGGGGCAGAACCAGTGCATGGCGGCGGCTCCAAAGGCCACCACCGCCTCGTCCTGGGTAAACAGATGCAGAATGGCGTTTTGCCCCAGCAGCAGTAAGGTTCCGGTGATCAGGGTGTACACCACTCCCACCGCCAGGGTGACCCAGGTGCCTTTTTTGACCCGGTCCAGCCGGCCTGCGCCGTAGTTCTGGCCCACAAAGGTGGTGGCGGCCATGCTGATGCTGCTCACCGGCAGGATGTTGAAGCCGTCGATCTTCATGTAGGCGGCAAACCCGGCCATGGCGGCGGAACCGTAGCTGTTCACGCTGGCCTGCACCAGCACGTTGGAAAAGGAGATGACCATGTTCTGGATGCCGGTGGGCAGGCCCACCCGGATGATGCGGGCGGCCATCTTTTTGTGCAGGCGGATCTCGCGGGGGATCACCCGGCAGTCGTCGGTGGATTTTATCAGAAACCGCAGGCTCAGCACGCAGGACACCAGCTGGCTGATATCGGTGGCGATGGCGGCCCCCGCCACGCCCATGCGGAAGATCACGATGAACACCAGATCCAGCACGATGTTGGTCACCGAGGCCCATGCCAGATAGATGAGGGAGCGGCGGGAGTTTCCGGCGGCGTTCAGGATGCCGGCAGTCATGTTGTACACTACACTGAACAGCACGCCGCCAAAATAGATGCGGATGTAGATCACGGCATCCCCCAGCACCTCGGCGGGGGTATTCATGGCCACCAGCAGGGCCCGGCTGCAGGCGATGCCGCCCACGGTGAGCAGCAGGCCCATGATCACGGCGATGGCCAGCGAGGTGTGCACGGCCTCCTGGGCTTCCCGGTGGTCCTTGGCCCCCAGGAACTGCGACACCACCACGCCCGCGCCCACGGCCAGGCCCTGGCTGAAGCCGATGAGCAGGTAGATGGGGGAGCCGCTGGAGCCTACCGCCGCCAGGGCGTTGGCTCCCACAAAGTTGCCTACGATGATGCTGTCGGCGGTGTTGTACAGCTGCTGCAGCAGGTTGCCGAAGATCAGCGGCAGGGCGAACAGCAGCAGGCTCTTCACGATGCTGCCCTCGGTCATCAGATTGTTTTGGGATGGGGTTTTAACGGCGTTTGCCACGGGAGATCTCCTTTCGATGCAGTGGATGAGAACTATCTTTTACCATAACACAAAACCGGGCCGGACACAAGAGCAAAGGCCGCATGCTGCATAATTGCGGCACAGCGGCCCATACTCCCTGCAGAAAGGCAGGGGAGCAGGATGCATGCACAGCACGACCGGCACCGGGGGTGGAACCCCTTCTGGGCGGCACTGGGGGCGGCGCTTCTGGTGCTGGTGCCGCTGGTGGGCGGTACCGTACTGCTCAGTCGGCAGCAGCTCAGCCGCCAGCTGCGGCAGGCGGCCCGGAGCCAGCAGGGCGTGGCGGTACAGCTCCCGCGGGAGAGCGACCGCCTGACCGTGCTGGTGTGCACGGCGGGGGAGCAGCCGGGCTTTGTGCTGGCCTACCTGAACGCCAGCCAGAACGGTGTGCATCTGCTGGCGGTGCCCGCCGGGCTGCAGGTGACCTTTGCGGACGAGGACGCGGCGCTGGCCGACTGCTACGCGGCGGCGGGGCCGGCCCGCTGCCGACAGGCACTGATGGAGTGCCTGCCCCTGCCGGAGGATACCCGATACCTGGCGTTGTCGGAGGCCGTACTGGAGCGCATCACGGCCCGGTACGGGCCGGTGCGGGTGGGCTTTTCCGGGGCGATGACCGCCGGGGAGCTGGCCCGCTATGGCCGCGACAGCCGGGTGCAGGGACTTTCGGCGGCAGAAGCCCACGGCTTTCTGACCGGAATGGACGCGGACGCCGTTGTGCCGCAGGCCCACCGGGCCGCGGCGCGGGGCGCGGTGTGGGATGCTTTCTTCCGCCAGAACCTCGACCTGCTGCCCGGGGCCCTGCCGCAGGCGCTGCGGTCGGTGAGCGCTTCGCTGCTGACCGACCTAACCGCACTGGACCTTGATACACTGGACCGTACGCTGGAATTTCTGGCCAACAACGAAGCGCAGATCGAGACGCAGGTCCTGCCGGGCGACGAGCAGGCCGGGCGTTACACCCTCAACGAGGAGTCCCTTGCGGCGGTGCAGAGCTTTTTCAACGTTTCGCCCACCGATGGGCAGGCGTCATCCGCCAGCGAGCCGTAACCCAGCACAAAGGTGCCGGGGGCGGTGCTGCCGCTGCCGGTCAGGTCGTAGTCGCTGAGCAGGCTCAGCCGCACCCCCTGCGCCCTTGCTGCCGCGTGCAGGGCTGCATCCGGCGGGGCATTGCGCAGGTGTGCCAGCAGGTGCAGGCCGGTGTGCAGGCCGGTGAGGGTAAGTTCGCCGGGGGCAAAGGCAGCGGTCAGGGCAGCGGTCAGGGCGTCACGGCGGGCCTTGTAGGCCACCCGCTCGCGGGCCAGATGCCGGGTGAAATAGCCCCCGGTGATGAAGCGGGCCAGCGTCTGCTGCTCAAAGCGGCTCACGGTGCCGGAATACAGCCGGTATTTGGCGTGCCAGGCGGGCAGCAGATGTTCCGGCAGCACCATGTAGGCAATGCGGATGCCGGGCGCAAGGCTGCGGGAGCAGGTGGACAGGTACACCACCGGGCCGTCGGCCCCGGCCATGCCCTGCAGGCTGGGCAGGGGGCGGGTGTCAAAGCGGAACTCGGAGTCGTAGTCGTCCTCGATGATGTAGCGCTGGCCGGGGCGGCGGGCGGCCCAGTGCAGCAGCTCGGCCCGGCGGCCGGCCGGCATGGTGACGCCGGTGGGGAACTGGTGGCTGGGGGTAACGTAACACACGGCGGCCCCGGAGCGGTCCAGTGCATCCAGCGAAAGGCCGCCCTCGTCCACGGGCAGGCAGCAGCAGCGCATGCCGGTGTTTTCCAGCACCTGCAAAGCGCGGGGGTAGCCGGGGGTCTCCACGGCGGCGGTGCCGTGCAGCAGCGGGGCCAGCAGGCCCAGCAGATATTCCAGACCGGCACCCACCACCACCTGATGGGCACCGCACTGCACGCCGCGGTATTCGGCCAGATAATCCGCCAGCGCCTGCCGCAGGGCAAGGTCACCCTGGGCGTCGCCGTTGGTCAGCAGCTCCGGGGAGGAGTACAGCAGTTCCTTCTGCAGCCGCGCCCAGGTGCGGAAGGGAAACAGCCCCGGGTCCACGCCCCGGGTGGACAGGTCGTACCGCACCGGCGGTTCCGGCGCGGCGGGCTCCGGCACGGCCGGGGCGGGCGACGGGCCCCGTGCATCCGCCCCGACCTGCGGCAGCGCCAGATATTCCTGTACATAAAAGCCGCTGCGCTCCCGGGCGGCAAGGTAGCCCTCGGCAGCCAGCATCTGGTAGGCGGTGTCCACAGTGTTTACCGAGACCGACAGTTCCGCTGCCAGCCGCCGCTTGCCGGGCATCCGGGTGCCGGCGGGCAGGGCCCCGGTGCGCATCTCTCCGGCCAGACTGCGGTACAGCTGTTCGTACAGCGGCACCCCGGAGCCCGGCTCCAGTGCGGTGGTCAAATGGACCATGATCGTGTCCTCCTCTTTTTGCAGAATGCCAAACTGGCCCCATAAAAAAACTTTATTCTGGGTATTTTCATGAGGTCAGTTCCGCGTATAATAGGAGCATACCCGCCGGACACCCAAATGTCAAGTAGGATGGTGGGTAAGCGGCTGCGTGAGCGATCAAAACTCCGGTGGGGCTTTGAAACGAAAAAGTCCGGCGATGTTGAAATTTGGAGGGAAAGCAATCATGTCTACTACTGCAATGTGGCTGCTGCTGGCAGTCGTTGTCGTTGCCATCGTGTTTGGCAGTGTGCTGTACAAGCGCACCTTTACCACCAAGGAACTGGCCCTTACCGGCGTCATGGCCGCGCTGAGCCTGGTGGCCTACCTGTTTTTCCGGTTGCCGTTCTACGGCGGCTCCTCGTTCCATCTGGGCAACACCTTCACGGCCCTGACCGCCCTGCTGCTGGACGGTGTGTCCGGCGGTCTGGCCGGTGCCATCGGTCTGGCTCTGGCCGACATCCTGGCCGGTGACCCGGGCTACGCCATCACCACCTTTGTGCTCAAGTTCATCATCGGCATCACCTGCGGCGCGGTGGCCCATAAGGCCTTCAAGCTGCGGGAGCTGGACAAGCACAGCAGCGGTTACCTCGTCAAGGTGATCGTGGCCGCGGCCTCCGGCCTGCTGCTGAACGTGTTTACGGACCCGTTCCTGGGCTACTTCCGCAATGTGTACATCTTTGGCCAGGAATACACCGTGGCACAGGCCCTGACCAAGATCGCAGGCGGCGTTACCTTTGTGAACAGCGTGGCCTCCACCGTGTGCGTGGTGGTGCTGTACCTGGCCCTGCGCCCGGCACTGGAGCGTGCCGGGCTGCTGCCCAAGGGCGAAACCAACTAAGCCATCTCTCTCCCCTGATACAAGCACTGCCGCCCCCGTCTGCCGGACCCTATCCCCCGGCGGCCGGGGGCGGTGGTGCTTTTGGCCTGTGGGGCGGGAGTTTCTCCGGCGGATGATCCGAGGGTGGGACCCTGTTGCCGCAGGCAATAGGGCGGGAGCTGGAAGCCCCGAACGTCCGCGGAGAAAGCTCCCACCCTGCAGGCCGGTTCCGGCCGTTCTGCTTTGCATTCTGGCGGTGCGTGCGGCATAAGATGGAAAAAGAGCTTGCACATGGGGGCAAAATATGGTATAGTCTTTCTGTCGTGCACAGCTGTGCACAGAGAAAGAACTGGAAAGACGTGCGGGGAAGCATTGCCCTGCACTCTGGAGAAGCCCGCAGCAGCGGGTGCCGAAGGTGTAAGGCCGCAGGGAAAGGCGGCTGTATCTCTCAGGCAAAAGGACAGAGCCATCGTCTGATACGCACAAGGGCACCGCCGGGAATGCGGCGTGCCCGGCAGCGGAAAATGAATGCGCCTGAATTTTGCAGACAGAGCCTTTGGTGGGTTCTGTCTGCTTTTTTTGTTTTGTGTAAGAGGGGGAAATTTACCATGCTGGAATGGATCACGCAGATCAACAATGCAGTTAACGGAGTGGTCTGGGGCCCGGCGGGTCTGGCGCTGCTGTTCGGCACCGGCCTGATCATGTCGGTGCGCACCGGATTTTTCCAGTTCCGCAAAATGGGCTACTGGCTCCGGCACACCATCGGAGCCATCTTTACCAACAAGGACGTCACCGCCCACACCAGCAAGGAGGACATGGCCATCAGCCAGTTCCAGAGCATGTGCACGGCGCTGGCGGGCACCATCGGCACCGGCAACATCGTGGGCGTGGCCACGGCCATCGTCTCCGGCGGGCCGGGGGCCATCTTCTGGATGTGGGTCATGGCGTTGCTGGGCATGATGACCAGCTTTTCGGAAAACGTGCTGGGTGTGTACTACCGTCGCAAAAATGAAAAAGGCGAGTGGAGCGGCGGTGCTATGTACTACCTTACCGACGGTCTGGGCGCAAAGAAGGGCTGCAAGCAGCTGGGCAAGGTGCTTGCCGTGCTGTTTGCCTGCTTCTGCATTCTGGCGTCCTTCGGCATCGGCAACATGAGCCAGCTCAACTCCATTGCCGGCAACATGAATGCTGCCTTCGGGGTGCCCACCATCGTCACCGGTCTGGCCCTCATGGTGGTCACGGCGCTCATCGTCATCGGCGGCCTGAAGCGTGTGGCGGCGGTCACCGAAAAGCTGGTGCCGCTCATGGCGCTGTTCTACATTGCCGGTGCGTTGATCATCGTGGTGATGCACGCAGGCAACATCCCGGCAGCCTTCGGGGCCATTTTCAAGGGCGCCTTCAACCTGCAGGCTGCCGGCGGCGGTGCGCTGGGCTACGGCATCAGCCAGACCATCACCTGGGGCTTCAAGCGCGGTGCCTTCTCCAATGAGGCGGGCCTTGGCTCGGCGGTCATGGTCAATTCGGCGTCCAACGTCAAGGAGCCGGTGCATCAGGGCATGTGGGGTGTGTTTGAGGTGTTTGCCGATACCATCGTGGTGTGCACCCTCACCGCCCTGGTCATCCTGACCACCGGCGTGGTGGACCTGCAGAGCGGCGCTGTGCTGGCCAACGTGCAGGACAACGCCTTGGTGGGGCAGGCCTTCACCGCTGCCTTTGGCAGCCTTGGCCCCAAGTTCATCGCCATTTCCATCCTGCTGTTTGCCTACTCCACCACGCTGGGCTGGAGCCACTATGGCACGAAAGCGGTGGAGTACCTGTTCGGCACCACGGGCAGCCGCATCTATAAAGTGGTGTTCGTGGGCATGACCGTGGTGGGCTCCACCATGAAGCTGGGCCTTGCCTGGGACCTGTCCGATACCTTCAACGGCCTGATGATGATCCCGAACCTCATCGGCGTGCTGGCACTGTCCGGTACGGTGGTGGCCATCACGAAAAATTATCTGGACCGCCGGGTGAAGGGGCTAGATATCGAGCCCATGTGGTCGGCCTTTGAGGAGTACCAGAAACAGGAAGAAGCCGAAGCGGCCGCCGAGGAAGCGGCACAGCGCGGCCAGTAAGACCGGATAAAACGCGGCCGGGCCGTTCCACGATGCGTGGAACGGCCCGGCTTTTTTGTCAATGCTTCTTTTTGCGGGGAGGCTTCTGGGACGGTACAGCCCGGCGCGGTTTTGCCGCACTGCGCCCGGCGGCAAGGCCGCTGCCAAAGGCCCAGTGCAGGTTGAAGCCGCCGCAGCGGCCCACGCAGTCCAGCGTTTCGCCCACAAAGTAAAGGCCGGGGCAGCCCTTGAACTGGAAATCCGGTTCCAGCTCGGTGAGGGCAAGGCCGCCGCCGGTGACCTGCGCCTGCTTCCAGCCGCAGGGGGTCAGGCCGTCGAACCGCCAGTGTTTGGCGGTGTGGGCCAGCTTCTGCCACTGGGCGGCGGAGAGCCGGTGCACATCGGCGTCCGGCAGGCCGGCGGCCTGCCACAGGGCACGGCCCAACTTGGCGTTCAGCAGGCCCAGCCAGAAGTCTGCCGCCGTATCGCCCGGCAGCAGGGGGACGCGGGCGGCGAACAGCGCGGAAAGTGCGTCCTCGGCAACGTCCGGGAAGAGGTCCAGCTCCACGGCAGGGCTTTTCACCGCCGGGGTCAGGTGGCGGGTCAGGTCCATGATGCAGATGCCGGACAGGCCGTAGTCGGTGAACTGCACCTCGCCCCGGTAATCTGCCAGCAGGGTGCTGCCGCTGTACAGGGCGGCGTGGGCCTTGGCCCGGATGCCGGCCAGACGCTTGTCCGGCTTTGCACACTGCAAAGCGGTCAGGCAGGGGTACAGCGGGGCCAGTGCACCGCCGCACTGGGCGGCGAACCGGGGGCCGAAGCCGTCGGTGCCGAACTGCGGCCCGGCACTGCCGCCCATGGCACAGACCACGGCATCGGCCCGTAAGCTCTCGTCGGCACCGTCCGCGTTGGAGAACAGCACCACATAGCCGCCCCGGCTCTGGCTCAGGGTCTGCACGGTGCAGCCGGTACGCACCTCCACGCCGCAGCGGGCCAGATGATGCTCCAGCAGGGCCAGCACGTCGGCGGCCTGATTGGAGTAGGGGTATACCCGGCCGGTCTCATCGGTGCGGGTGTAAAGGCCCAGCGCACGGAACCAGCCCAGTGGGTCGGCGGCGTTCGCCGTGCGCAGCAGCGCGTCCAGCGCGGCGCGGTCAGCAGAAGAGTAGCTTTCCGGTGTGATGCCCTCGTTGTCGAGGTTGCAGCGGCCGTTGCCGGTGGCCAGCAGCTTTTTGCCCGGGCGGGGGCTGCGCTCCAGCACCGTGACGCGGGCTGTGGGGTCTGTCTGCGCGGCAGCCAGAGCGGCCGCCAGCCCGGCGGCCCCGCCGCCCAGAATGAGGATGTGTGCCATGCCGGCACCTGCCTTTCGTGGTTGGATTTGTGTTTATTGTAGCAGAAGCCCGCCCAAAACACAATGAAGGGGCAAAGAAAAACGGGGCGCGCCCGGCGGGATCTTTGCGCAGGTATAAATTCCCTTGGCTGACAGATACTATGGACACAGCCAATTGCAAGCAAAACCGGAAACAGGGAGGAAACACCGCATGAAAGCAACCGGAATCGTCCGCCGCATTGATGAACTGGGCCGGGTGGTCATCCCCAAGGAGATCCGCCGCACCCAGCGCATCCGGCGCGGGGACCCACTGGAGATCTTTACCACCGGGGACGGGGAAGTGATCTTCAAAAAGTATTCGCCCATCGGGGAGATGAGCACCGTAGCCGCCCAGTACACCGAGGTGCTCAACAAGAGCTTTGCCCTCACCGCCTTTGTGGCCGACCGGGACCACATTCTGGCCGTGAGCGGGGCAGGCCGGCGGGAACTGGCCGACCGCAGCATCAGTCAGCCGCTGGAAAAGCTCATGGACGCCCGCCGCCCCTACCGGAACGAGGGCGAGCCGGACCGGGCCCTGATGCCCTGCGAAGGGGCCGCCCGGGTGCTGCTGTGCGCGGTGCCCATCATCGCGGCGGGGGACGTGGCCGGTGCGGTGGGGCTGCTGACCGAGGACCGCACCGCCACGCCGGACGAAGCCCAGTGTAAGGCCGTGAGCGTGGCGGCGGCCTTTCTGGCAAAGCAGATGGAAGAGTAAAAGAAAACGAAAACTCCCTCAGTCGCCTGCGGCGGAAGCTCCTCCCTTGGGGGCTGGCATCGCGGCAGCGATGACTGGGGGAGTTTTGCTGGGTTTATGACAGAATTATGAATCTTTCAAAACATTTTTGCAAAGCCCTTGACAGCACCGGAAAATCGGCTATAATGGTCTTAGCACTCAGGAACAAGGAGTGCTAAACAAGAAAAGCCAAGCAAAAAGGAGGCAGGCGCTATGACGATGGATGCACGCAAACAACGCGTTTTGCAGGCGATCGTGGCGCTGTATGGTCTCGAAGGTGAGCCCGTGGGCAGCAGTGTGCTGGCCAACTACTTTGACATGGCTGTGTCCAGCGCCACCCTTCGCAATGAAATGGCGGCGCTGACAAAGCTGGGCCTGCTGGAACAGCCCCACACCAGTGCGGGCCGCGTGCCCAGCGCCAAGGGCTACCGTTATTATCTCGACAACCTGCTGACGGACGATCAGCCGCTGGACCGCGTGACCCGCGCCCGGGTGGATGCCGTGTTCGCCAGCCTGGATCATGAACCGGAAAAGCTGGCACAGGGTGCCGCCAGAGCGCTGGCCGCCATCAGCGGCTGTACCGCCGCGGTCAGCACCCCCTGCGCCGAGGACCTGTGCATCGCCCATTACGAGGTGGTGCAGGTGGGCCGCAGCGCAGCCGCTGTGCTGGCGGTGACCACCGCCGGTTACGTCCGCACCCGGGTGGCGCGGGTGCGCAGCGGCCTTTCCCGTGAGAAAGCCGCTGCCCTGGCCGCACTGCTGAACCACAGCCTGACCTTTGTGGCGCCGGTGGATCTGTCCGGCCGGATGCTGGCCGAGCTGTGCAGTCAGATCGACCCGGAACTGGTGCCCGTCATCAGCGCCGCCGCCGCCATCCTGCAGGACTCGGTCAAACCCCACGTCTTTCTGGGCGGCGAGCAGCACCTGCTGGACTGGCCGCAGCTGGACGGCAAGGTGGGCGACATCCTCACCCTGCTGAACGACGAGGAACAGGCCGCTGGCCTCATCGCACCCCCCGCAGACCGCAATGAGAGCGTGCTGCTGGGCGAGGATCTGGAGCCGCAGATCCCCGGCATGTGCATCGTGAGCGACCGGTATCTGGTGGGCGGAGGCCTGTGGGGCTCCATTGCCCTGATCGGCCCCACCCGGATGCCCTTCCAGAAGCTGATGCCGCTGCTGCATTACTTTGCAGACCAGCTGGGCGAGGGCATGAGCGGCAAACGAAAAGACACCCCACAGGCTGCCGTACCCCGGCGGACTGTGATCTATAAGGAGGATCTGGAATGAGCGAAGAAGCAAAAAAGACGGCTCCGGCTCAGGAAGCTGAGCAGCCCGAAACGGCTCCCGAGGAGAAGGCCCAGCAGGCAGCACCCGAACAGGAACCTGCTGCTGAAGCTGCCGACCCGAAGGATGATAAGAAGAAGGATGGCGGCTGGTTCAACAAGAAGGCCCGCGAGCTGGAAGCCGTAAAGGCAAAGCTGGACGCGGCCGAAGCCAACGCTGCACAGGCCAAAGACCAGCTGCTGCGCATGGCTGCCGAGTACGAGAACTACCGCAAGCGCTCCACCCGCGAAGCCGACCAGAAGTTCAACGATGGCATTTCCTTTGCAGTGAACCAGATCATTCCCATTCTGGATACGCTGGAGATGGCGGCCAACGCCCCCACCACCGACGAGAACTACAAAAAGGGTGTGACCATGACGCTGGACAAAGCCGCCAAGGCGCTGGACGTCCTCCATGTGGAGGAGATCGAAGCGCTGGGCAAGCCCTTTGACCCCAACTTCATGAACGCCGTGCAGCAGATCCCCGCCCCGGACGGGCAGGAGAGCGGCACGGTGGTCACCGTCTACCAGAAGGGTTACAAGCTGGGCGACAAGATCGTCCGCCATGCGACCGTTGTGGTGGCCGAATAACAACGCCTGAACTTCCGCAAGGGAGTTTTGAATATACCATCCGCTAAGCAAAAACTTGAGCATCACATAAACAAGAGTTGTTCTTTCGAGAGGAGTTTTCATTATGAGTAAGATCATTGGTATCGACCTTGGTACTACCAACAGCTGCGTGGCTGTCATGGAGGGCGGCGAGCCCGTTGTTATCGCAAACTCTGAGGGTGCACGCACCACCCCGTCTGTGGTCGGCTTTACCAAGACCGGCGACCGTCTGGTCGGCCAGGTCGCAAAGCGTCAGGCCATCACCAACCCGGAGAACACCGTTGCTTCCATCAAGCGTTATATGGGCACCGACCACAAGGTGACCCTGAACGGCAAGGAGTACACTCCCCAGCAGGTCAGCGCTATGATCCTGCAGAAGCTGAAGGCTGATGCCGAGGCTTACCTGGGCGAGCCCGTCACCGAGGCCGTCATCACCGTGCCTGCCTACTTCAACGACAGCCAGCGTCAGGCCACCAAGGATGCAGGCACCATTGCAGGCCTGAACGTCAAGCGTATCATCAACGAGCCTACTGCCGCTTCTCTGGCATATGGCATCGATAAGGAAGAGGACCAGAAGATCATGGTCTACGACCTGGGCGGCGGCACCTTCGATGTGTCCATCATTGAGATGGGCGACGGCGTGACCGAGGTCCTGGCCACCAACGGTGATACCCACCTGGGCGGCGATGATTTCGACCAGCGCATCATCGACTGGATGGCAGACGCCTTCCAGACCGAGAACGGCATCGACCTGCGCAAGGACAAGATGGCCGCGCAGCGTCTGAAGGAAGCTGCCGAGAAGGCAAAGATCGAGCTGTCCAGCGCAATGAGCAGCCAGATCAACCTGCCCTTCATCACTGCCGATGCTACCGGCCCCAAGCACTTGGATATGACCCTGACCCGCGCAAAGTTCAATGAGCTGACCGCTGATCTGGTCGATCGCACCATGGGCCCCGTCCGCAAGGCTCTGCAGGATGCAGGCCTGCGTCCCTCTGACCTGAAGAAGGTCCTGATGGTCGGTGGTTCCACCCGTATCCCCGCTGTCTACGATGCAGTCAAGAAGGAACTGAACTGCGAGCCCTTCAAGGGCATCAACCCCGATGAGTGCGTGGCTGTGGGTGCTGCCATTCAGGGCGGCGTGCTGCAGGGCGATGTGAAGGGCCTGCTGCTGCTGGATGTCACCCCGCTGAGCCTGGGCATTGAGACTCTGGGCGGCGTGTGCACCAAGATCATCGACCGCAACACCACCATCCCCACCCACAAGAGTCAGGTGTTCTCCACCGCTGCCGACAACCAGCCCTCTGTTGAGGTCAACGTTCTGCAGGGCGAGCGTGAGTTCGCACGCGACAACAAGAGTCTGGGCGTCTTCCATCTGGACGGCATTGCTCCGGCTCCCCGTGGTGTGCCTCAGATCGAAGTTACCTTCGATATCGATGCAAACGGCATCGTGAAGGTCAGCGCAAAGGATCTGGGCACCGGCAAGGAGCAGAACATCACCATCACTGCTTCCACCAACATGTCCAAGGACGACATCGACAAGGCTGTGAAGGAAGCTGAGCAGTTTGCTGCCGACGATAAGAAGAAGCGTGAAGAGGTCGATATCCGCAACGGTGCCGACCAGATGGTGTTCCAGACCGAGAAGATGCTGAAGGAGAACGGCGACAAGCTGCCTGCCGACGTGAAGAGCGAGGCTGAGGCAAAGCTGGCCGACCTCAAGACTGCCGTGCAGTCCGGCTCCATCGACGACATCAAGGCAAAGCAGGAAGCTCTGAGCCAGGTGTTCGAGAAGATGTACCAGGCAGCTGCTGCCGCACAGCAGGCTGCAGGCGCACAGCCCGGCCCCGACGCAGGTGCTTCCAACAACCAGCAGAAGCCCAACGATGACGGCGTCGTGGATGCCGACTTCAAGGAAGTCTGATCCATGAAATGAGCGGTGGGTGTCCGGCCAAACCGGCGGGCACGCACGCATGAATAGCAAAAGCCGCTCCGGTTTTGCCGGGGCGGCTCTTGCTGGTTATAGAGCGAGGAACCACCGGGAACAAGTCCCGGGTATGGACGTTCCCGGAGAGGTGAGTGGATATGGCACAGGAAAAACGTGATTATTACGAGGTGCTGGGGGTATCCAAAACGGCGACGGACGCGGAGATCAAAAAGGCCTACCGCAAGCTCGCTATGAAGTACCACCCGGACTACAACCCCGGCGACAAGGAAGCCGAGGAAAAGTTCAAGGAGGTCAATGAGGCCAACGAGGTGCTTTCGGACCCGAAAAAGCGCCAGCTGTACGACCAGTACGGTTTTGCAGGCGTTGACCCGGCCTACGCAGCCCAGAACGGCGGCGGCCCCGGTGCGGGCGGCTTTGGCGGTTTTGGCGGCGACGGTGTGGACCTGGGCGACATCTTCGGCGATATCTTCGGCGGCGGTTTCGGCGGCTTTGGCGGTTCGTCCCGTCGGGCCAATCCCAACGCCCCCCGCAAGGGTCAGGATATCCGTGTGCGAATCACCCTGAGCTTTGACGAGGCCGTGCACGGCTGCAAGAAGAACATCACCATCACCCGTCAGCAGGAGTGCACCGAGTGCCACGGCAGCGGCTGTGCCGCCGGTACCAGCCCCGAGACCTGCCCGGACTGCGGCGGCCGCGGCTTCGTGATCCGTCAGCAGCGCACCCCCTTTGGCGTGATGCAGACCCAGCAGCCCTGCTCCCGCTGCGGCGGCAAGGGCAAGCTGGTCAAGAACCCCTGCAAGGTCTGCCATGGCGCGGGCAAGGTGGCTACCAGAAAGACGCTGGAGGTGTCCATCCCCATGGGCATCGACGACGATCAGAGCTTTGCACTGCGCGGCATGGGCGATGCCGGTGCCAACGGCGGTCCTGCCGGTGATGTGATCGTCATGGTCACGGTGCGCCCCAGCGAGGTGTTCCAGCGCGACGGCTATGATGTGTGGGTCACCGTGCCCATCACTTACAGTCAGGCTGTGCTGGGCGACACCGTGCAGGTGCCCTCCATTGACGGCAAGGTGGAGTACACCGTGCCCGAGGGCACCCAGAGCGGCACCACCTTCCGCCTGCGCGGCAAGGGCATCCAGTACCTGAACGGCCGCGGCCGTGGCGACATGTACGTCAAGTGCGAGGTGGAGATCCCCAAGAAGCTGAACAAGACCCAGCGGGAGGCCCTGAAGAAATTTGAGGGCACCCTGAAAGAGGAAAACTACGAAAAGCGCAAGGGTTTCTTCAAAAAGCTGAAGGACATGTTCAACAGCTGAACATAAAAAGCATGGCATAACGCAAAAGCGGCGGCACTTCCCGGTTGGGAGGTGCCGCCGCTTTTTTGCTGCAGCCGCGATTTGCTGCAAATTTTACGTTGAATTTTACAGCATACTGCGGTATACTAAGGCTGAAAGGAGTGGATACCATGCCCAATATCAAACCGATCTCTGACCTGAGAAACTACAATGAGGTGCTGCGCGATGTAGAAGAAGGCTCGCCGGTGTTCCTCACCAAAAATGGCCGCGGAAAATACGCCATTGTGGAGCTGCGTGATTACGAAAAGGCGCAGGCGACCATCCGCCTGATGAGCGAGATCGCCAAGGGCCGCCGCTCCGGCGAAGAGGAGGGCTGGCTGAGCGTGGAGGAAGTGGAGAAATCACTTGGAATCACAAATGAATAAGCTACAATTATCAAGAGCGGCCCAAAAAGATCTTTTGGAAATAAAATCGTATATTGCTGTTGATTTGGAGAATCCCAAGGCAGCAATGGAGGCGATAAAACGCATCACAAAAAAGATCCGGCTTCTAAACGATAATCCGTTGATGGGAGCAGCTTTAGCATCAATCTCTGGAGCCAATAGTGATGAGAGATTTCTTGTTTGCGGAAGCTATATGGTGTTTTACCGTATTACGCGTGAGAATATTTTTATCGACCGTGTTCTCTATGGCCGCAGGGATTACCTGCGGGTACTGTTTGACAAAACAGAACTGCCGGAGCAGGAAGGATCATAAACAACAGGCGGCGGCACTTTCCAACCGGAAGGTGCCGCCGCTTTTTGCTTGTTCAGGGAGATACAGGGGGCGCTCAGGAGCCAAAGATGATCAGTGCATTGGGCACCAGACCGATGATGCTCACACAAGATGCAGCAAACCAGAAGCTGCATCCTGCATCGTGGATGGTGTTCAGAGAGCTCTTTTCAGCGTGGACGACCAGAGCGTTCATGCCGTTCTCCACCCAGTTGGAGTTGATGTTTGCCTTGCGGTAATCGTGGATTGTGGAAACAGCCTTATACCAGCCGTACAGCGGGAACCAGGCCATGACGGCCTGCACGACGCCTACGCCGCCCTCGGTGTAGGTCATCTCATCACAGGATAAAACATGGTATGCAGCGGGATACGTAATGGTGTTCGTCATAAAGCAAACTCCTTTGTTTTTGTATGGAAATAAAAGCGGCGGCTCTTCTCACGAAGAGCCGCCGCAAAAAGCCCTTTGGGATACTCCTGAAAGTTAAAAGTAGATAATGCCCAGAGACATAACAGCAGAAAAGCCAAAGCTGCTGATAGTCGATGCAGCATTCCAGAAGATCATGCCGGCATGGCAGAAGGTGTTGGTCACATTGCCCTTGCAGCCGACTTCTTAGTTCTGCTTGATAAAAAGCCCGCGGCCCTCTCTGGCGGAAAAGGCCGCGGGTAAAGGGGTCTTTGGTCTCTCCGGACGGATCTTATGAGCAGGGTCAGAGCAGGACGATGGCAGCATTGACCAGCAGGCCGACGCCGGTAGCGCTGGTTGCAGTGACCCAGACGATGCGTCCCAGATCACGCAGCATGTTCTGCGTACTGGAATCCATATCGCGGCTCAGAGCATCCAGACCGGTATCCAGCCAGTCGTTGGGGTGGCTCTTGCGGTAGCGGCGCATGGCGGTAACACCCATGTACCAGCCAATGGGCGGGATCCAGTTCAGCAGAGCTTCCGTAAAGGTAGCACCGCCCTCGGTGTAGGTCATTTCTTCGCAGGAAAGAACGTTGTAGGAAGCAGGCATCATGATCTTGTTTTCCATAATAACACTCCTTTGAATCAAAGATCGTATCAGCACATTCTATGCACTGTTCACACCAGATTGAACCATCGGTGAAGAGCAGCTGCTCTATATCGCCATTGTACAACACCCGTTGCATTTTTTCAAGGGGTGAATGGGCAGTCTGCGCAAAAACTGGAGAGACTTCCGAAAAGAACTGGAAAAATTTGTGGAAAAGCACTGCAATAAAATACACCCCTCCGCAAACCGCGCTGGGCGGCGGGCGGAGGGGTGTGTTCCTGTGCGGGAGAAGGCGGGTTTACCCCGTTACTCCGGCACGGTAGAGGTACGGGTCGCTCTTGAAGCTGTCAAAGCTGTACAGCACCAAAATCTGGTCGTAGCCGTTGTCGGCGATCAGCTGATCCAGCCCGTAGTTGTAGTTGCGGAAGTCCACCACGTCGATCTGGGCGTAGTTTGCGGTCAGGTAGGGCGCAAAGCAGTTGGCGTAGCTGTCCTTGATGACCAGAATGCGTCCGGTGCCATTACCCTCGATGCGGCTCAGGCCGTTGTTGCCGTGCAGGAACATGGCGTATTTGTCGTACACATTCAGCTTGTCAGTGTCGTACAGGCCGGTGGTCTGGCCGTCCGTCGGCTGGCCTGCCGCCGTCACATTCCAGATGGTCAGGGTGTTCGGCAGGTCGTAGTAGGTGATGGTATCCGGCACCGCGTTCCATGTGCGGGCCTTGGAGTAGTGGGTGCCGTAGAAGTTTTCGGCCGTCAGAGCGGTGTGGGCGGCGGGGTCGAAGGGGGTCAGGCTCAGCGCACCGCACAGCTGCTGGTAGGCGTAGTATGCGCCAAGGCTCGTCCAATGGTGGTCGGTGCGGTAGTAGATATATTCGTCCTTGTGCTCGGCAAGGGTCTGCCGCACGTCCACAAAGCGGCCGCCTGCCGCCTGCACGGCGGCAGAGAGCTGGTCGAGGTAGGCATCCTCGTCCAGCAGCGGCGCATTTGCAGGCACTTTCTCCGGATAGATCACCGATGCCGCCGGTGCCAGCAGAACATCCACCTTGCCCGGGTACCGCTGACACAGCGCTTCCACGGCGGCGGTGTTCTTGGGCAGGGTGCGGTTCTCGCTGTCCAGCAGGCCAAAGGTGCGGGGGAACATCATGTGCTCTTTGCCCAGCAGGATGCCGCCGTTCTGCTCCTTTTGCAGCAGGGTGGTCTCCACCACGCTCTGCAGGCTGATCCAGTTATCGCGGCCGAACACCTGATCCTTCACATATTTGGTGTAGGCGGTAAAATAGCTGTTCAGCCCCTTGGCGGAAAGCTGGGTCAGCGCCGGGCGCTGGCTGAGGGTGGTGTTCTCCATCTCGCTGTAGGCACGGTCCGGTGTAATAAGGTCCAGCGCGAACAGACCAATAAAGAACAGGCTGAACACCACCAGCACCGGGTAGTGCAGGAGCGAAGAAGATCGTTTGGAATGCTTGTCCATCTTCACGCCTCCTTAAAAGTTAAAGTAGAGGAACGGGCTGTTGGTGCTGCCCACCACATAGGCGGTGGAGATCACCAGCAAAGTCAGAATGGCGGCACAGCGGGTGACCACGTTCCTGCGCAGCACATCCCAGATCTTTTCAATGAGCGGGGTGCAGCAGAGGATGCTCACCGCCAGCAGCACACCGTAGTTGCGCAGGAAATACAGCGGAGAAACGCCGCCGGAGGGGATGAACAGCTTCTGGAACAGCAGGCCGAAGCTTACGCCCGTGTCGTTGCCCACGAACATGGCCCAGCCCACCACCACGAGGAACAGGGTGTAGATGTGGGGCCACACTTTGCCCTTTTTGAGGTGGGGCAGCAGGAACAGCTTTTCAATGGCCAGCAGCACAAAGTAGTACAGGCCCCAGCAGATGAAGTTCCAGTTGGCACCATGCCAGATGCCGGTGAGCAGCTCCACAATGAACAGGTTCATGATCTGCCGCTTCAGGCCCTTGCGGTTGCCGCCCAGCGGGATATACACATACTCCCGGAACCAGCCGGACAGGGTCATGTGCCAGCGACGCCAGAACTCGGTGATGGAAGCAGAGATATACGGGTAATTGAAGTTTGCAGGGAAGTCGAACCCCAGCATCTTGCCCATGCCGATGCCCATCATGGAATAGCCGGAGAAGTCGAAGTACAGCTGCAGGCTGTAGGCGATGATGCCCAGCCACACCAGCGGGGTGGAGGCGTTGGCCAGCCCCACAAAGGTGGTGGAAGGGCTGGCGGCCACGCCGATGATGTCGGTCCACAAGGCACCGATGGCGTCTGCCAGCAGCACCTTCTTGGCCAGACCGAAGGTGAACAGGGTCATGCCCTCTTCGATCTGCGACAGGGTGTAGCGGTGCTTGTAGACGTGCAGCTGATTCGATACATCGCGGTATTTCACGATGGGACCCGCAATGAGCTGCGGGAACATGACCACATAGGCACCAAAGTCGATGATGTTGCGCTCGGCCTTTACATCCCGGCGGTAGACGTCGATGGAGTAGGAAAGGGTCTGGAAGGTGTAGAAGCTGATGCCCAGCGGCAGGGTGCCGATGCCCTGGATCTCGGCAAAGGCCGTGCCCAGCAGGGCATTGGCGCTGCGCAGCACGAAGTTTGCATACTTGAAGTAGAACAGCATGCCCAGGCTGCCGATGAGGGCGATGAGCAGAAAGACTTTGCGCAGGGCGGGCTTTGCGTCAAAATGCTCAATGGCAAGGCCGCAGACATAGTTGATGAGGATGAGGGCCACCATGACCGGGAAAAAACGGACCTCGCCCCAGCAGTAAAACACAAGGCTGCAGAGGAACAGCACGGTGTTCTTGAGCTTTGCGGGCGCAAGGTAGTACAGCGCCAGCGTGATGGGCAAAAAGCGGAACAGGAAAATAATGGTGCTGAAAACCAAAGCGTCAGCCTCCTTTGTGCTTGCTCAAAAAAAGCCGATGCCGCAGTGGCACCGGCTCGGATAAGATCAGATCAGCTGTTCAGGGCGCTGTCCACGGTGCTGTCCAGATCGGCAGTGCACTCGTTGGAAGCGATGGCCATGACCACGCGGTTGTCCTTGTAGGCGATGACGGCGTTCTCCACGTTGCTCTGTGCCTGGGCAAACTCGGCGTAGTTGCCGTAGAAAGCCACCTGGTCCTGCTGGTAGGCGGTCAGCTGGTTGGCGATGTCCTCGGCCTTGCCGTCGGCAGCTTCGATCACCAGCACCAGGCCGGCGTCGCCGTTGTCGTTGCTCTTCACGCCCTTGTAGCTCACCACGTCCTCGGCCTGCAGACCGAAGTCGTACTCAATGTTCATGGCGGCGATCTCAAACTGGTTGGAGATGGGGTCTGCCTGCAGCAGGGCGTTGTAGATGCCGTCCAGATCGGATGCACCGTTCTCTTCGGCAGCGGCGGAGCTCACGACGCTGGAAGCTGCCTGCGAAGAAGCAGCCGGGGCGGCGGAAGAAGCCGTGGAGGAAGAAGCGGAGGAGCCGCCGCAGCCGGTCAGCACAGCGGCAGACAGGATGGCGCAGACAGCCAGAGATGCGATTTTTGTGCGGTTTATCATAAATTATTCCTTCTTTTGTTGAAATCATTCGTTCGGCTGCAGGTGTGTATGCGAACACCGGGCAGAACAGTATTATCTTACCATATCGGGGGGCAAAATGCAACGCGCAGGCACCCTTTTGCCGGCGGGTTTTACACATTCTTAACCTGTGACGGACTGCCCGGCGGCCAGCTTCTGCAAAACGGCAATGGCATCCTCAAAGCACAGGCCGCTCTGGCTGATAAGGGCGGCGTTTTCCGGCCCCACATAGCGCCAGTGCCACGGCTCGTAGGTGATCTCGGTGACGGCTTCGGCCTCCTTGGGGTAGCGCAGGATAAAGCCGTACTGCACCGCGTGCTGGCACAGCCAGCGGAAGGCAGCGGTATTCTCAAAGCCCTCGTCCAGGCTGGTGTGCTCCGGGGTGTTCAGGTCGGCGGCAAGGCCGGTAGCGTGCTCGGAGTAGCCCGGCGGGTTCACGATGGTGGCCGCTTTGGCCCGGGCGTCGGCTTCGCTGCAGCCCTGGTCGCGGTAATACTGGGTCTTGTTGTTGTAAAGCTTGGTCTGGTAGTCCACACTGCGGTAGCCGCTCTGCATCCGGATGTCCACACCGTCCTTAGCAGCGGCAGCCTGCATGGCAAAAAAGGCATCGGCGGCCTCGGTCTGCAGGTCCTTGTTGATGGCGGTGGAAGAACCGCATTTTTTGGTGGTGATGGTGTAGCCGTCCGCCAGCTTGTGGGTGTGGTTCACCAGCACCATGCGGGGGTCATCCAGCAGGGCCTGCGCCTGAGCGGCGGTCAGCATGCCGTTTTCAGTCTCGGCAGCGGAACCGGATGCGGCGGTGTCCGGCAGTGCAGATGCCGCCGAAGCGCCGGGCACCGCCTGCTTGCGGTGGAGCACAAAGGAGACAGCGCCCACGGCCAGGCAGACGGCTAAGGTCAGGCCTGCCACGCGGCGGATGGCACGGCGACGGCGGTGGTGGCGGCGCGAAGGATGAGCAGACATAGACTAGACAAGACCTTCTTTCAAAAAGGATAAAGTGCGGCCTGCCGGGGCAAGCTATGCCCGGAGGGGAGCACAATGAAGATGACAGCACAGGAATATGCGCGCCGGGTGCGGCGCACAGGGCCGCATTCGCCCCTGCTGGCCGACAGTGTGTGGGCCTTTTGCGTGGGCGGCGGTATCTGCCTGCTGGGCGAGGTGCTGCGGCAGCGGTTTCTGGCCGCCGGAATAGAAACCGAGCTGGCCGGGACCCTGACCAGCTGCAGCCTGATCGCACTTTCGGCGGTGCTCACCACGCTGGGCTGGTACCAGAAGCTGGCCGCCCGGGCCGGGGCCGGGTCGCTGGTGCCCATCACCGGCTTTGCCAATGCGGTGGTCAGTGCGGCCATCGAGTTCAAAGCGGAAGGGCGGGTGCTGGGCACCGGAGCCAAGATGTTCACCATCGCCGGGCCGGTCATCGTATACGGCACGCTGGCGGCGGTGGTGTACGGCGCGGTGCTGTGGCTGAAAGGGCTGCTCCCTGTATAATACGATGCAGCCGGGCCGCAGATTGCACAGCGGCTCTCTATAGTATAGCACAACCCGGTGGATTTTTTGCCGGAAAGGAGAAATTTTGTTCATGACACAACGATGCGGCGACACACTGCTGTTCCGCACGCCGCCCGTGATCGCTGCGCAGGCGGCGGTGGGCGGCAAAAAGGAGGGGGAAGGCCCGCTGGCTGCAGCCTTTGATGAGCTGAGCAGTGACAACCGGTTCGGCCAGAGCAGCTGGGAGGCGGCGGAAAAATACCTGCAGCTGCGGGCGGCCCGGCTCTGCCTGCAGAAGGCGCAGCTGCCCGAAGAAAAGGTCCGGCTGGTGCTGGCAGGGGACTTGCAGGCCCAGTGTACGGCCTCCGGTTATGCCATGCGGGAGTTGGGTGTACCCTTTGCCGGGGTGTTCGGGGCCTGCAGTACCATGGCGGAAACACTGGGTCTGGGGGCTGCGCTGTGCGCCTCCGGGGCGGCGGAGCACCTGCTGGCCATGGCGTCCAGCCATTTCTGTGCCGCCGAGCGGCAGTTCCGCACCCCGCTGAGCTACGGCGCTGTACGCACCCCCACCGCCCAGTGGACCGTAACGGCGGCAGGCTGCTGCCTGCTGCAGCCTGCCGGGCCGGGAGTGCCGATAGCGGCGGCCACCTTCGGCCGTGTGCAGGATTATCAGGTCAGGGACATCAACAACATGGGCGCGGCCATGGCCCCGGCAGCCGCGTCCACCCTGCTGCATTATTTTGCCGACACCCACACCGAGCCGCAGGAATTCGACTGCATCTACACCGGGGACCTGGGGCAGGTGGGCAGCAGCCTGCTGCGGGAGCTGCTGGCGGCCGAGGGCCTGCTGGTGAAGAACCATGTGGATTGCGGCTGCATCCTGTTCGACGCCGCGGAACAGCAGGTGAAAAGCGGCGGTTCCGGGCCGGGCTGCTGTGCCGCGGTGCTGTGCGGGCACATCCTGCCCCGCCTGCTGCGCCGCAGCCAGAAGCGGGTGCTGTTCGTGGCCACCGGTGCCCTGATGAGTCAGACCACTTTTCTGCAGAAGGAGAGCATCCCGGCGGTGGCGCACCTTGTGGAGCTGCGCGCGCCGGAGAAGGAGAGCGGAGCATGAATTATTTCTGGGCGTTCTGTGTGGGCGGCGGCATCTGTGTGGTGGGGCAGCTGCTCATCGACCTCACCGGCCTGACCCCGGCCCGCATCCTCACGGGTTATGTGGTGGCCGGGGTGGTGCTGTCGGCCATCGGGTGGTATGCCCCGCTGGCCGAGTTTGCAGGCTGCGGGGCCACAGTGCCGCTGCTGGGCTTCGGCCACCTGTTGGCAAAAGGGGTGCGCACCGCACTGGAGGAAGAGGGAGCCGTGGGCATCCTCACTGGCGGGCTCACTGCCGCTGCGGCCGGCATTACCACCAGCCTTGTGTGCGGCGTGGTGTGCTCCTGGGTGGGCAAGAGCCACGACCAGAACTGAAAAAAACGGCTTGACGGGACGGCGCGGCGGGTGTATGCTGAAGATACAGACCAGCGGTCTGTAAAGGAGGACGAGCAGATGCCGCGCAACAAATATCCGGAACAGACGGTGGAAAAGATCCTGGATGCCGCCGCCGCGCTCTTTGCGGAAAAGGGCTACCAGAGCACCACTTTGCAGGACATCATCGACGCAACGGGTCTTTCCAAGGGGGCGGTGTACCATCATTTCCGCTCCAAGGAGGAGATCGCCCGGAAGGTGGGCGACCGCATGGGGGATGAGATGTGGGAGCCGCTGCGCCGCATCCGGGAAGCAGCGGGTCTGACCGGCCTGCAGAAGCTGCAGGCAGTGTTTGCGATGTCCTTTGCAGGGGACCGGCAGCAGCGCATGGGCCGCACCCTGCCGCACCTGACCGATGACCCGTATTTTCTGGTACTGGAGTGGCAGAGCATCGAGGAACGTCTGGTGCCGGAGTGCATTGCGCCCCTTGTCCGGCAGGGCGTGGCCGATGGCAGCATCCATACCGGAGACCCCGATGCACTGGCCGGTGCGCTGTTCTTTCTGGCAGATTTGTGGCTGCCGCCCCAGAGCCGCCCTACGACTCGCACGCAGCAGCGAGCACGCAACCGGGTCTTTCAGCAGATGACAAGGGCGCTGGGGCTGGACCTGCTCACGGAGGAACAGGCCCTTCAGCTGGAAGAACTGTGCCCGGAGAAATAACAGAAAAAGAGTCGGCGGAGAAAGCTCCGCCTTTTTCAGACGATTTTACAGACTGACGGTCTGTAAATGGGAAAGAAAGGACGATACGATGGGACCATTTGTACAGGTGGTACTGGGGCAGATCATTTCACTGTTCGGCAATGCGGCGCTGCGGTTCGTGCTGCCGCTGATCCTGCTGCGACAGACCGGTTCGGCGGCGGTGTACGGTGCGGCGACTGCGCTGGCACTGCTTCCAGCGCTGACCGGGACACTGGCCGGAGGCGTTCTGGCTGACCGCTGCCGCAAGGCGCGGCTCATGGTGGTGCTGGACCTTGCTGCCGCCGGGCTTGCATTGGGTGCTGCAGCCTCCGCCGACGACCTGCCGGTAGTTCTGTGGGCACCGGCGGCACTCTGTGCGCTTTATGCGCTGCAGGGGCTGTATCAGCCGGTGGTGCGGGCCAGCCTGCCGTTGCTGCTGGCGGGAGACCGCCTTGTGCAGGGCAATGCGGTGATCCAATTGGTCGATACGCTGGATGAGCTGCTGGGGCCCTTGCTGGGCAGTGCGCTGTTGGGTGTGATGGGGCTGGGGCCCCTGCTGGTGCTGTGTGGGGCCTGCTTTGCCGCTTCCGCTCTGTTGGAGTGGCAGATCCGCATCCCCGGCGACCGGCCGCAGCCACGCACGCAAAGAAAACCGGATTTTGCGGCAGACCTGCGGGAGAGCCTTACTTATCTGTATCACAGCCGGCCGGAATTGCTGCGGCTGGCGGGCATCATGGCGTTGGTGAACCTTGTGGAGATCCCGGCGGTGGTAGTGGGCATCCCGGTGGTGATCGTGCAGTACCTGGGGCAGAGCGATGTCGTGCTGGGGGCCGTTCAGGCCGTGCTGAGCGTGGGCGGCCTTGCAGGCGGAGCGCTGGCAGGCCGCAGCCGACACCGACTGTCCGACCGGCAGGCCCTGGGACTTCTGCTGGGCATTGCCGGGCTGTGCGCCGCCATGGGTGCTGCGCTCTGGGTACCACCGCTTGCCTGCGGCGGGGTGGCCCTGTGCGGCTTTGGGGTGATGGCCGCCGCCATGCGGTTCAATGTGTGGTTCTTTGCCCGGTTGCAGGCGGTGCTGCCGCAGGCACAGCTGGGCCGGGTGACCGGCTGTACAATGGCGCTGGCCAGCCTGACCCAGCCGGTGGGGCAGGCCGTGTACGGGGTACTGTTCGATGTGTTTTCCGCCTGTCCGGCAGGGGTGCTGCTGGGGGCCGGTGCCGTGTCGGCGGTGTTTCTGACCGGCGCGATACGCCATGAGACCGAAAAACGCCCCGGCTGAATTGTCAGCCGGGGCAAGGGAAATCGGTCTGGCTGCCACTCTTCGCCCTGTTTTTCAACAGCTCTGCGCTAGAATGTGGAAAACAGGAGGCGATGAACGATGAAACACCGCTGGATGACCCTTTTGTGGGAGCTGTGGGCCGCGCAGGTGCTGTGCACGGCGGCGGCAATGCTGCCCGGCAGCCGGGTGTGCACGATGCCGGGGCTGGCGCTGCCTGCGCTGGGTCTTGCGGCGGCGGTGCCCACGGCCTGGTTTGTGTGGGGCGTGTGGGCGGAACCGCCCCTGCCGCTGCCGCCGGAACAGCTGCTGGAACCGCCCCGGACACTGGACCCAGCCACCCTGCTGGACCTGCCGGAGCCGGTGGCGTAAAAAACAAAAACCCCTGTACCGGGCGCTCCGGTACAGAGGTTTTGTTCGTCAATCAAACTGCGATCAAGCGTTCTTGTTAGCACGCTTTGCCATACGGCTGATCTTGCGGCTTGCGGTGTTCTTTTTGATGACACCCTTAGCGC
>OJPL01000053.1_pt1 | contig 44075 bp, 36 predicted proteins | sample 1598501 | NCBI WGS metagenome assembly OJPL01 (sample SAMN03922486, study PRJEB24848) | human gut metagenome | isolation source: stool sample | host: Homo sapiens | place: Germany | collected 2011-05 | reverse complement strand
GAAAATGTGAGAAAAAGCGAGTTAACAAGAGAAAAACAAAGATTATTATGGGAGGCAGCAGAATGCAGGAAAAGACAATGGTAGCAGATACTCTGGCCGGGATCAACGGAGAACTGACCCGCTATGCGGGAATGATCGCTCAGTCAGAGAACAAGGAATTAAAACAGACACTGAAGCAGTTCCGTACCGCCTGTGAGCAGTCCCAGGAGGAGCTGTATCAGATCGCCAGAGAGAAATCTTATTATGTGCCGGCAGAGAAAGCCACTGCGGAAGAAGTGGCACATGTGAGAAGCCTGTTCGCACAGGGAACTCTGTAAAAGAATTTGAGAGAATGAACCAGATAAGCCTTTCGGAAAAAATATTACCGGAAGGCTTATATTTGTATGCCGGGAAGAAATTTCGGATGGAAATGCAGGCATGGTAGGACATGACCGAAGGCGCGATTCGTATTTTCATAGGACATCCCGACATTCGCATATAGTGAAACGAAGGAATAGCAGGCGGTTTGGAGAAGATGCTTAACTATATCTGGGCAGGAATGATCCTGTTAGGTGTGATCTACGGAGTCTGTACCGGGCAGATGAGTGCATTGACAGGAGGGGCGCTTGACAGTGCCGGAGAGGCGGTGAGCCTCTGCATCACCATGGCAGGGGTCATGGCACTGTGGATGGGACTGATGGAAATCGCGCAGGAATCCGGTATGATCACGAAGATGACAAAGGGGATTCGGCCTTTTTTGAAATTCATGTTTCCAAGACTTCCGGAAGATCATCCGGCGGGGGAATACATAGCCACGAATCTGATCGCCAATGTGCTGGGGCTTGGCTGGGCGTGTACCCCGGCGGGACTGAAAGCCATGGAACAGCTGGCGAAGCTGGAGGAGCAGAGGAGAGAACAGCGGCAGATAGAGCAGCAGGGAATGCAGTCTGTGAACAGGCAGTCACGGCCCGGAACCGGAGAACGACTGGAGAGCGGACGGCACGGAACGAATGTGTCAGTTGCCAGCAATGAAATGTGTACGTTTCTGATCCTGAATATTTCGTCCTTACAACTGATCCCGGTCAACATGATCGCCTATCGCAGCCGATACGGCAGTGCCAACCCGGCAGTGATCATTGCTCCGGCACTGGTGGCTACACTTTTCAGTACTATCATTTCCGTCATTTATTGTAAATGGAAGGATAGGTGAGGATCATGATAAACGTATTGACACACATGTCAGATATTATGATCCCCATGGTGATCTTCTGGATCGTGGGCTACGGAATGGTCTCGGGGGTGAAAGTGTATGAGACTTTTTTGAAGGGGGCAAAAGAGGGGCTGCGCATTGTGGTGGAGATCCTTCCGACACTGGTAGGGCTGATGATGGCGGTGGGAATCCTTCGGTCCTCCGGATTTTTTGAATTGTTGGGGAAATTGATCGGACCGGCGACGCAGGCTGTGGGACTTCCGACGCAGCTGATCCCGTTACTTATTGTAAAAATGTTCTCTTCCTCTGCGGCTACCGGGCTGGTGCTGGATATTTTCAAGACCTGCGGCCCGGACTCTTATGCCGGGATGCTGACATCAATCCTTATGAGCTGTACCGAGACGATTTTTTATACCATGAGTGTGTATTTTCTGGCGGCAAAGGTAACGAAAACCCGCTACACGCTGCCGGGGGCACTGCTGGCAACGTTAGCGGGAACGATAGCGAGTATTTTCCTTGCGGGGAAAATGTGATGATGCCAGGGGCATCATGTAACTAAATCAATTGCAGACTCCGCAAAATGAACAAAAATACCGTCAGAGTGATGGAACTTAAAAACGTGGTGGCAACGACCACGCTGGAAGTCAAAGTTCCTTCGTGGTTCATGTTTTTCGCCATAATATAACAGCTTACGGTGGTGGGGGAGCCTAACATAATGAGGATCGCCACCAGTTTTTCTCCGGTAAAGCCAAAATGGACGGCAAGAGGCAGAAACAGTGCAGGCCATACTACCAGCTTTAACACGGTTGCCACTCCGGTGGGGGCTAAAAGCTTCAAGGCTTTTTTACCCTCGAATCCGGCACCGAGGCCGATCAGGGCCAGAGGGGTAGCCAGTACGGCAACATTGCTGATGGTCTTGGAAATGATCACGGGATAATGGATCCGGCAGGCGCTGGACAGCATGCCCAGGGCGATACTGATAATGATCGGGTTCGTGATGATCCCTTTTAAGGATTTCAGCAGGGATTCTTTATCGAAGCCCTTCGCATCAGGTCCGGTGAAGGACAGGATCAGTACGGCAGCGATATTGTACAGGGGAACCGTACCCACGATCATCAGGGGAGCCATGCCGGAGTTTCCGTAGATGTTCTGTATAAAGGCGATACCCAGGACAGCGGCACTGCTGCGGTAGCTTGCCTGGACAAGCTCTCCCAGGCGGGATTTGTTTTTATAAAAAATGCCTGCCACGACCCAGGTGATGACGATGCAGAACAGGGTCACGAAGAAGCAGAACAGCACGTAACCGGTATCCCATACACTGTAAAAATCTGCAGTGGACATGTCCTTGAACAAAAGTACGGGCAGGGTGATTTTATAATTGAATGAATTCAGGGTTTTGACAAAAGAGTCGTTGGTAACATGCAGCTGCTGTAAAACATAACCGATCACCATGACCAGGAATACGGGGATCGTTGCATTCAAGCTGAATAATAGTTGTTCCATGGGAATTGTATGCCTTTCTGTTATCGGAAGCGGAATATAGGAAGCGAAAAGCCTCTCTCCTTTTGCAAGTATAGAAAAGGAGGGGGGCTTTGTCAAGTTATGGTCTTGTGTTGTTTTACAAGGCTGCTCTATTTTACAGTAGCTCCTCCAGCAAGGAAAAATCACAGCAACCATTTTCCAGATAAAATGTGTGAAAGCGAAGGTCACAATACCCGTCACCCCAATGGGACCGGGCAGTTTCTTGTAGCTTTAAAATCTCCAGATAGCCCACATAATACTTCGGATAATTGCAGGGCTCCTCCGCAATATAAGTGTAGATCGCTTTGCAGACTTCCGGGGAATCAATGCCAAACTTTCCAAGGAATGTGGCAGTCTGATCGTATCCGGCACCTTCCCCGTGGATCAGAAGGTCCAACAGAGTATACATGCACAGCTGAAGGCTCCGGGTATGTTTTTCCAGGAGAGCGGCCTGTGCGGCATCCGACTGTCCGGACTGTTCGAGCAGATCTGCCGCATAATCATAGGAAATAAATTCCACATACAACGCCCAGCCCTCCAGATATCCGCCGTACCAGACAAGCTTTCTGGCAGGATCCGTGTTTTTATCTAAAAAGGCACGGTTACTGTACACGGTCTGATAGAGATGACCGGGAAAACCTTCGTGTGCCAGGGTCGTATAGAGCTCCAGCCCCATGGGAGAATTGCGGCGGTTTATATAGATGACATTATTGTCGGAATCGCCCAGGGGAGTCGTCAGGTAAAAAGCCGGCGCACTGTAAGGCTCCAGACTGGGAACGACATCCTTGACAGTAAAGGAGGGAGTGGGATTACTGACAGGAAAGTCATTTATCATGTGTGATTGTAGATCGGAAAGCATTTCTTCCGGTTCCGTGATGGGAAAATCTTCCGTGATCCCTTCGGAAAGCATGGAAAGCAGAGAAGGGGACTGCTTTGCCAGGTTGCGGATGGCAGACTGTTCCTCCTGAAATTGCGCCAGAAGCATCTGTACCAGTTCTTTTTCCGAACGAGAGGAACCGGTCTCGGCGAAAAGCAGGTGGTGATAGTAAGTCTTCCCGTCCGGCAGCAGGGCGAGACCTTTTGGCAGGGCGCCGGATGTATCTATGATCTCGCCGGAAGTCTCCAGAGAGTACAGTCCTTCGGATAGTGTGTCGTAGGCAGGCTGTACTACCGTGGTGAGCAGTCGGTCATTTTCCTTAAGAAAGGAAGAGACAGCTTCAGCAGATAATATGCCCTGTGCCTGCAATTCCACCAGCCGGTCTTCAAAGGTAGTCTGCAAAAAGTGAGTTCCCTGCGTCAGTTCTTGTATGGTGACGATAGTGTCACATTGTTTTCGGACTTTTTCCAGGGAAATATCCGGCATGAGGAAGCCTGCGGCAGCTTTTTCCTGCTCATAGAGGAGCAGGGAGGCAAAATAATCGTCCACCTGGTCTAAGAGTGCCAGGTAGTCTGTCACATCCCGCCCGGTGCGGAAGGTGTATTCTGCCAGCAGGACAGGAAGCTGTGACTGCATTCCCGAGGACGGGGACAGCGGTTCCTTGTAATAGGGGAACTGCGCCAACGCCAGGTCATTTTCCAGGGATCGCTGTATGAGTGTATAGGTGAAAGCATTCTCCGGTGAGAGCTTATCGTAAGCAATACAACTTAGTTGCCTAAGGAGCGCAGAACAACGTTCCTCACTCGCGTCCGGCTGACCAGAGGTATAGAGGGGAAGGACAGGCTCATAATCCGTGATCCCAAAGGCGGCGGGATCCGCAATGGTGTAGTGCATGTTCAGGGTGCTGGCAGTCATTTCCTCCCGGAAAACCTGAGAGGTGAATTGCTCAAAGCGCCTGTCTGCGGAAGTACAACGGGACAAAAGAGCCATAGCGCCGGTGAGGCCGCAAAGGAGGCAGATACACAGAAGCAGTTGGGGGAAGGAAAGGGAAGGACGTTTTCGCACGATAGTTACCTGATGACAGAGAGTGTTGGTAAAAGTATATGTGAACAGCATCTAGGATAGACTTACCCGGTGCACAGGGCACCCTGACATCCTACGGATAAGTGATTTAGAAAACGGAGTTGTGCACTATACAACCATGAAAATGTATCTACAAAAGACAAAAGATGTATGGACTTTGAAGCATTGTCTTATTATACTGAAATTAATTGATACCAGGGTAAAAAGGTCTAAGCCCACATGAGCTTGCTCATATGTGGGTGAAAGACCTTGGGACCCGCCCCGATATGAGCATAAAAGTGGGATGATAATCCCACGATATGCGAATATTGGGTAGGGTGCTATGTGCCAGTGGCACATGTTTAGCACGGACCGAAGCGGAGCGGAGACGTGGTAGTGCGTAGCACGAAGCAATCCGTAGGTATCAAAGTCGGGGCTTTTGTCCCTGACATCAGTAATTATAGGGTAAAAAGATAGCAGAGTGTAAGAGATAATGAAGGAAAAAGGAAGCAGAAACGATATAAAAGCATAAGGAGAAATTAAATGAACGAAACAGCAAAAGAAGCCATCAAAGCAGGAAAGGCGGTTCTGGGTATTGAATTCGGTTCCACCAGGATCAAAGCGGTACTGGTAGATGTTAGCCACACCCCCATTGCCATGGGAACTTACGACTGGGAGAACCGACTGGAGAACAATATTTGGACATATAGCCTGGAGGACATCTGGAAAGGACTGCAGGGCTGTTATAAGAGCCTGGCAGATGATGTGGAGGCAAAATACGGTGAGAAGCTGACTATGCTGGGGGCACTGGGATTCAGCGGAATGATGCACGGCTATATGCCTTTTAATGCAGAGGGTGAACTCCTGGTACCTTTTCGTACCTGGAGAAATACGATGACGGAAGAAGCCTGCAAGAAGCTGATTCCGGTATTTCACTTCAATATCCCCCAGAGATGGAGCATCGCCCATCTGTATCAGGCAATCTTAAGCGGAGAAGAGCATGTAAAGGATATCGCATTTTTCACCACCCTGGCAGGCTACATTCACTGGAAGCTGTCCGGTGAAAAAGTACTGGGCATCGGTGAGGCAGCAGGCATGTTCCCTATTGATTCCACCATTATGGACTTTGATCAGAAGATGTTAGACCAGTTCGATGGATTACACAATTTTGACTGGAAGATCCGCGATATTCTGCCCAAGGTACTGGTAGCCGGAGAGCCTGCCGGTGTTCTGACCGCAGAGGGTGCCAGATTACTGGATCCCACCGGAACCTTACAGCCCGGTGCACCCATGTGTCCTCCCGAGGGTGATGCGGGAACCGGAATGGTAGCTACCAACAGCGTGGCTGTCCGCACCGGTAATGTCTCCGCCGGAACCTCTATTTTTGCCATGATCGTACTGGAAAAGGCGATGGAAAAAGTACACGAAGAGATCGATATGGTCACTACTCCCGACGGTATGCCCGTGGCAATGGTACACTGCAATAACTGTACCTCTGATCTGAATGCCTGGGTGAACCTCTTCGGCGAGTGTGTAGAGAGCTTCGGCGTGAAAGCAGACAAGAACGAGCTGTATGGTGTGCTGTACCGCAAGGCCCTGGAAGGTGCTGCGGATTGCGGCGGCGTAACGGCATATAACTATTTTTCCGGAGAACCCATCACCGGTCTGGATGCCGGCCGCCCTATGGTGGTAAGAACTCCCGATGCAGACTTTTCACTGGCAAATTTCATGCGCTCCCACTTGTACAGCGCAGTTGCTACGTTGAAGATCGGTATGGATATTCTGTTAAAAGAGGAGCATGTGGCAGTGGATTCCTTGATGGGACACGGCGGCTTTTTCAAGACTCCCGTGGTGGGACAGCGTGTCATGGCAGCAGGCATGAACGCACCGATCACCGTTATGGATACGGCAAGCGAAGGCGGTGCCTGGGGTATTGCCATTCTGGCAGCCTTTATGAAGGAGAAAAAAGATGGCGAGCCCCTTTCTTCTTATTTGAATGACAAGATCTTCGCGGGACAGACCGGAACCACATGTAATCCGGACCCTGAGGATGTGAAGGGATTTGAGGCTTTCCTGGAAGAGTATAAAAAGCTCCTTCCCGCAGAGAAGGCAGCGGTTGCCGCAAAATAATTTTTCAGACGCAAAATTATGCCTGCACGACACTTATGTGTCTGAAGGCTTGCAGGCTGTGAAAAAAATGAGGTTTAGGATATGTTAGAAGAATTAAAACAGAAAGTATATGAAGCAAATATGGATCTGCCTCGGTATAGTCTTGTGACTTTTACCTGGGGAAATGTCAGCGCCATTGACAGAGAGAGCGGATTGTTCGTCATCAAACCCAGCGGCGTGGATTACGACAAGCTGACACCGGAGATGATGGTAGTCATGGATCTGAACGGCAATAAGGTAGAGGGGAACTTAAATCCCTCTTCCGACACCGCTACCCATCTGGAGTTATACAAGGCTTTCCCGGAGATCGGCGGTATCGTACATACCCATTCTTCCTATGCCACCAGCTGGGCGCAGGCGGGAAGAGACATTCCCTGCTACGGAACCACTCATGCAGACTATATCTATGGCCCGGTTCCCTGTGTGCGCTGCCTGACAAAGGAAGAAATTGAGGACGCTTACGAGGAAAATACCGGACACCTGATCGTTAATGAGTTCAAACGTCTGGGTAAGGATCCGAAAGCAGTGCCTGCCGTTCTGTGCAAGAACCATGGGCCTTTTGCCTGGGGCAAGGATGCCAAAGAGGCTGTCCACAATGCGGTAGTACTGGAAGAGGTGGCAAAAATGGCATACCGCGCCGAGATGATCAATCCCGGGATCCAGCCGGCACCGCAGGAGCTGCAGGATAAGCACTATAATCGCAAGCATGGAAAGAATGCATACTATGGTCAAACAGTTCAGAAATAGAATTTGGCTTATAGTGCGAGGGTGCTTGCACACAGAGCACTATATGACAAATTCTATTAGCGGAGCGCACCTCCATGAAATGAATTTGTGAGTGGAACGAACAAATTTATGAATGGAGGTCTGAACTGCATGCTGGAATTTGCCATCGCAATATTTTACGGTAGAAGAGCAATTCTTTTACTAGACTAGCATCGGGAAGTATGCTAGTATAACAACGTAAATTGCAACAGATAAGCCAATATGGCGGAATGGAGGAAACAATGAAGAATTTAGAACTGCAAAAGCGTGCCAATGATGTCCGCAAGGGCATTGTGACCGCAGTTCATAGTGCGAAAGCAGGACATCCCGGCGGATCCCTGTCAGCCGCAGATATTTTTACATTTTTATATTTCGAGGAGATGAATATTGATCCGAAGAATCCCGATATGGAGGAGCGCGACAGATTCGTGCTGTCCAAGGGTCATACAGCTCCCGGACTCTATTCCGCACTGGCTCACAGAGGATATTTCCCGGTAGAGGATCTGCCTACTCTGCGTCACTTAGGTTCCTACCTGCAGGGTCATCCCTGCATCCATATCCCCGGCGTGGATATGTCTTCCGGTTCTCTGGGACAGGGCATTTCCGCAGCAGTCGGCATGGCACTGGGTGCTAAGATGGACAAACGTGATTTCCGTGTATACACACTGCTGGGTGACGGTGAGATCGAGGAAGGACAGGTATGGGAGGCTGCTATGTTCGCGGGCTTCCGTAAGCTGGACAACCTCTGTGTTATGGTAGATAACAACAACCTGCAGATCGATGGACCCATCGATCAGGTATGTTCTCCGTATCCCATTGATAAAAAGTTCGAGGCATTCAATTTCCATGTGATCAATGCTGATGCACATGATTTTGATGCGATCCGTGCAGCATTCAAGGAAGCAAGAGAGACCAAGGGCATGCCCACCTGTATCGTATTCCACAGCCTGAAGGGTAAGGGCGTCTCCTTCATGGAGAACAATGTGGACTGGCACGGTAAGGCTCCCAACGATGAGGAGTATGCAGTGGCAATGGCAGACCTTGATAAGATCGAAAAAGAATTAGAGAAAGCAGGTGAGCAGTAATGGCAGAGAATACCGTGAAAAAGATTGCAACCAGAGAAAGCTATGGTAACTCCCTGAAGGAACTGGCAGAAGAATTCCCCAATCTGGTAGTATTGGATGCTGACCTGGCAGCAGCTACCAAGACCGGAATTTTCCGTAAGGCATATCCCGACCGTCATATCGATTGTGGTATTGCAGAGGAAAATATGATGGGTGTGGCAGCAGGACTGTCCCTGGTAGGCAAGATTCCCTTCGTAAGCTCATTTGCAATGTTTGCAGCAGGACGTGCTTTTGAGCAAGTACGTAACTCCATCGGTTACCCGCATCTGAATGTGAAGATCGGTGCTACCCATGCAGGTATCACCGTAGGTGAGGATGGCGCTACCCATCAGTGTAACGAGGATATCGCCCTGATGCGTACCATCCCCGGCATGGTAGTAATGTGCCCTTCCGATGATGTGGAAGCAAGAGCTGCTGTTCGTGCCGCTCTGGAATATGAAGGACCTGTATACATCCGTTTCGGACGTGCCGCAGTACCCGTGATCAACGATCATCCCGGTTATCATTTCGAGATCGGTAAGGGAACAGTAGTCCGTGAAGGTAAAGATGTCACCATCGTAGCCACCGGTATCTGCGTAGATTCCGCTCTGGGTGCAGCGAAGATGCTGGAAGAGGAAGGCATCAGCGCAGAGGTTGTAAACATCTGTACCATTAAGCCTCTCGATGAGGAGATCATCCTTAACAGCGCGAAGAAGACCGGCAAGGTAGTCACCGTGGAAGAGCATTCCGTCATTGGCGGATTGGGAAGTGCAGTCTGCGACTGCCTGTGTGCACATTACCCTGTACAGGTGAAGAAGGTCGGTATGCAGGATGTCTTCGGCGAGTCTGGTTCCGCTGCTGCTCTGGTAGAGAAGTACGGTCTGGATGCCAAGGGTGTTTACAAGTCTGTAAAAGAGTTCCTGTAAGGAATAAATGATATCAAGGAGAAGCCGCCAGTTATGTGAAAACAGAGACTGGCGGCTTTTTTTGCGTCGTGGTATTATAAATGCACTGTGATTGCCTGCGAGTAAATAGGTTTGTTTTGAGGGTGAAGTGGATACGATCGCAGTTATAAACTGTAGATTACGGAACATCCGGAAGGAGTATGGTTCGGCTGTTCCGGGACGGCAGAAAGGGAAGGTTATCATCATGAAATACGCAATTATCGGAGCCGGAGGAACCGGCGGAATTTTAGGATTTTATATGACAAAGGCCGGCAGGGATGTCACCCTGATCGCCAGAGGCAGACATCTGGCAGCCATGCAGGAGAAGGGACTTGCTGTGGAGAAAATGTGGGACGGCACCACCGAGACCATCCCTGTAAAAGCTACGGATATGGAGCATTATGATGAGCAGCCGGATGTGGTACTGGTCTGCGTGAAAGGATATTCCCTGGAGGAAACCATTCCTTTTATTCAGCGCATGGCGAAGCCTTCCACTATCGTGATCCCGGTGTTAAACATCTACGGAACCGGTGCAAAGCTGCAGGAGAAGCTGCCAAAGCTTCTGGTGACGGACGGCTGCATCTATGTTTCTGCCAATATTAAAGAACCGGGTGTACTGATCCAGCATGGCAGGATTCTACGGGTAGTATATGGTGTCCGTAATATGAGTTCTCAAAAAGTAACCGTTAAAGGGGCACATTCAGAAGAAATAATGGATACTCTGAAAAATATCAAAAAAGATTTTGATGACAGTGGAATCGATGGCATGCTCTCCGAAAATATTCAAAGGGATGCCTTGGAGAAATTCTCCTATGTATCGCCCATCGGTGCGGCGGGACTTTATTATCATGCCACCGCAGCGGACTTCCAGAGAGAAGGCGAACAGCGGGAAGCCTTCAAGACCATGATCCGCGAGATCGCCGCACTTGCAGAAGCTATGGGTGTTCCTTTCGAGCGTAATATGGTGGAAGTCAACCTGAACATATTGTCTACCCTGGCTCCGGAAGCCACTACTTCCATGCAGCGAGATGTCATGGAAGGGAAAGATTCCGAGATCGATGGACTTGTGTACGAAGTCGTCCGTATGGGAGAGAGATACCATGTGCCCGTGCCCATGTATGCGAAAGTAGCGGAAAAATTACGCGAGACGTTGTAAATAGAAAGTTAGTGAAGGAATGCTATCGAATCCCCGTAGCTCCTGGCAGGGTATAAGAAACGCGACACGCTCTCGCTCTGTCGCAGAGCGTAGCGGTACATAAGCGGTCAAAGTACGACCGCTAAGTACCGACGTCTGCTTACGGTCTGCTTATTCTTATACCCAGCCGGGGCTACTTTTTTCACTGGCTTCCTGGACGCAGAACGCCCACGGTGAACGGAACATCCTTCCGAGGATGTTTGTCGGGAGGTGGTGACATTTTCTCGAAAAGTGCTGAAAATCAAGGTGGAGCGAACAGGACGTTCGCGACAGGCGGATGTTGCCACGGATGGCAACTGGAGCCGTGCCCGTACGGATTAGAACTGCTACTCACTTTTCGTCAGAAAATTCCCACCGGGAGACTTTACACCGAGGAAGGATGTTCCGTTCACCGTGGGTGTTCGTGGCTTCTTCACTAACGCTCCATTCAAAACAATGTCTGCTGCACGTATCTCTCCGGAAATTCATGCAGGTAAGTAAAGCATTCCTTCGGGGAACACAGTATACCATTCGCTGTGCAGGTGTTTTGAATCAGTGTCATAAGCTCTTTTGCATAAGGACTGGGAATATCGTAGGCATTTCCATAGGTGCTGACATATTTTTGCCGGATGCCGGGGAAATCACGATCCAGCGCCTGATAGAAATATTCCCGGTCGCCTTCCCGCAGCGTGACACCAACATCGAACACCAGAATTCCCTGAACTCCTGCCTGCAGGCAATAATCAAGCAAGCCTTCTATATTCTCCCTGGTATCGTTAATAAAAGGAAGAATCGGTGTCATCCACACAAGAGTCGGTATTCCCAATTCTTTACATCTCATCAACACTTCAAAACGCTCTCTCGTAGTAGACACATTCGGTTCAAGCTTCCGGCACAGATTCTCATCATAAGTAGTGAGCGTCATCTGCACGACTGCTTTGGTCTTCTTATTGATAGATTGCAACAGATCGAGATCCCGAAGCACCAGATTGGATTTTGTGAGTACCGTGACACCATATTCATATCGATCGATCAGTTCCAGACATTTTTTGGTCAATTGAAGCTCTTTTTCAGCGGGAAGATACGGATCGCACATGGCACCTGTACCGATCATACACTTGTGGCGCTTGGAACGAAGCGACCGTTCCAACAGTTCAGGAGCATTTTCCTTGACCTCGATATCTTCAAAGGCGTGTGTAAAACCGTAACATTTGCTGCGGCTGTCACAATAAATGCAGCCGTGGGAGCATCCACGATAAATATTCATTCCGTTATTCTGAGATAAAATGCCCTTGGCCTGTACAAAATGCATGACAAATAGCTCCTTTATAAAGACTGTGTGGCTGCATTCATGGTAACATATCATGACGGTCAATACAACGAAGCATAGAAAAAGAAAATCAGGTAAATCATGATGGTGAGAAAAACTATACGGAAGAGAAACGGTGTGATATGATTCGATATATGCAGATCATGCAGACGGTGAATTCCTGCAATTGCCGGAGCCGAAGTACCGGCTGGAATTCGTGGGAGACAGCATTACCAGCGGGGAAGGTACGGTGGGAGCCGTCTATGAGGAAGATTGGATCAGTGCCTTTTTCTCTGCGGAAAATACGTATCCCCGTATGGTGGCAGATGCATTATCCGCGGAGTATCGTGTGATATCCCAGAGCGGCTGGGGATATGCCATAATACTTCGTGAAGAGTTCAGTTGCCTTGAATCTATCACGAACAGGGACACGATCAACTGGATTCTGAAAAATGAATACAGGAGGTCGATTATGGAACATTTACCGAAACGAATCACCGAGAACGGCATTGACTATATACTGGTCGGTGACTACTATATCCCTGACCTGCGGCTGCCGGAGGAATCCCGTCCTATCGGACGCTGGGGACGGATGCACCGGGATTATCTGAAAGAATGGCGTCCGGTCTTGTACAATGACCTGCTTTTGTCCGGCAGGTTCTGGACGTACCTTGCAGACCTAAACGAACAGGCACAGAACCGGCTGGAGGTAATCACCGAGCAGATGAAAGCCGCCAGTATGCTGCCATTCAGGAACTGGACGAAGCCATGCTGCACCGTCTGATCAGCCGGATTGTAGTCGGCGAAATGAAGAAAGTGGATGGACAGAAACAGCAGGAAGTGAAAATCATCTACAACTTTGTGGGTGAGATACCGGAATAAGCACCGCAAAACCATAACAAAGCAGCCCGTCTGAAAGGTATAAGATTATCTTTCAGACGGGCTTATTATATTTGTTTGATTTTCTTTTCCTTATCAATACCTCATAAATTGCTTAGAGTTTCAAATTAGCTTTTCACTCGCTTTTTACTTTATTTCTGTTTTTCGATATACCTGATACAGAACAGGTAAAATAATAAGGAATAGAACGGAATAAATTGTTAAAATAATCGGAACTGATCCTATCACTTTCCCACCAATTTCATAAAGAGTAAAGGTTTTAATTGCCATATTTATCTGCAAGAGCTGGTCTGGCAAAAGTCCTAATACATCTGATAATACTGAAAATCCACCCAAAAAGGATTGAATGAATAACAGTACGAATGGAATTGTAACAGCTAAAACAGTTGTATGTGTCTTGGCAGATACCAGCATGGAAACAGCTAAAATGAATAATGCTCCCACATATCCACCAATCACGGTTAAGAGGTATGCCTGCAAATAGGTAATATTGTAAAAACTTTTCCAGAAAGCCCAGCTTGTCTGAATAACACAATTTGCACCGCCAATACCTGCAACACTAAATACTACTGCGGAATATATCAGAATTACCAACCAGTAAACTCCGGTAATAACAATCAACCCAGCCGCTATTTTAGAAAAAGTCCCCCTATTTCTGCCATACCTTGCGGAAAAGAAAACAGAATCCGCTTTCCACCCAAATTCGTTTGAAAAGATACCTGCTACAAAGAAACTCATAATCAAAACGGTCAGCATAATGATTGTGGGTGCATAGACCAAAGCAGCAGTAAAACCGCCTGCATATTCATAATAAAAAGGAGTCTCCAGTTTTTGATATTGACTAACCAGAAATGCTTTTTCCTTTTCACTGAATTGGTCTTTTGCTTCATCAGAATTAAGCCATTTCTCCAGATTTAAGATGCGGTTATCATAAAGCTTTCCAACCTCATCCTCTGATAAGCTGTCTGCCCGATAGTAATTATGTTCTCGGAACTCGGAAAATCCAGAGTTAATTAAATCCCTAATATCAGAAAATCCCTGTTTTTTGGAATAGCCAATGTTGCTGGTTTTAATATCTGTCGGGCTGTCAGGATAGGTTTCGTTGATTAGCCGATTTTGCCGAATGACCTCTCGAAGCACATCTTCTGTGATCAGGCCTTCCCATTCCGCTTTTGTATCACGCAAGTACCTTGCTGCCGCAATTCCTGTGTGTGTATCCCCCTCTTCATCCACATAGTCCATGGAAGATATTGCAAAATAGCAAGTAACAGCGATGGCTGCCAGCAATACGATCAGACCGATTTTATTTGCAGTTTTTGAAAATATCTTTTTTATTTCAAATCGAATCATTCCATGTCACCACCCTTTCCTCCAAAATAATACAAAAAGACGTCTTCTAAATTAGGGCGCACAAGTCTTGCATGTTCAAGCGGCTGCCTGGCAGAAATAATTCGTAATTCAACAGTACCATTTTCTGATTTCATATTAGATACTTTATATTGTTTCATCAACTTTGCTGCTTTTTCATGGGAAGTCTGACAAGCCCATACTTTTTGCGGCATGGAAGATACGATTTCATCTAAATTCCCTTGCTGCAAAATCTTACCGTCTTTCATAAGCCAAATATCCTTTGCAATATACTCCACATCCGAAACAATGTGAGTAGATAATATAACAATACGGTTTTCTGACAGTTCACTGATTAGATTGCGAAAACGTATTCTTTCTGCGGGGTCAAGTCCGGCAGTTGGTTCATCCAAAATCAAAATTTTAGGGTCATTCAGTATCGCTTGTGCAATGCCAGCCCGACGTTTCATGCCTCCGGATAATTTCCGCATTTTTTTATTAGCAGCTTTGGAAAGTCCTACCTGTGCAAGTAGTTTGTTTACTTTTTTCTTTGCCACAATCGGGCGAATCCCTTTTAAGGCTGCAATGTATAAAAGATAATCCTTTACCGTAAATTCCGGATAAAATCCAAATTCCTGCGGCAAATATCCTAAAAGATTCCGGTACTCGCCGCCCATTCCCCCAATATCCTGCCCGTCACATAATATCTTTCCACTTGTAGGGGTCAGCAGTGAGCATATCATTTTCATTAAAGTGGTTTTTCCAGCACCATTGACACCTAAAAGACCATACACACCATTTGAAATCGTAAGATTCAGGTTGTTTACTGCTCGAAAATTTCCAAACTCTTTTGTCAGATTAACTAATTGTAGTTCCACTTAAATCCACCTCCCAGAATTTATTACAATCAAATATGGTTTTATAAATTGCACCAATCAGAAAAACAACAGCAGTTCCAAACAAAGCATACCAAACCGGAAGTGTAATGAGAACGTAAATGGTTTCGTTATTGATAATGAACCACCATATTCCGCTCCATAACAGGCAGAGAATAATAGAAGTTCCCTCATTTACACGACTATTGCTGCACAACGTACCAAAGCAAATGCAAGCAGTCACCACGGCTGGAAACAAAAACTGGATGACAATTTCTGATAGCGCGAGATTGACACTTCCTCTAAGTGTGATACAAAACAGGCTTATCATAAATAAATCGACAATTCCAAATAGAAAGATTCTGGCTGCATATATCTGTCGCAATGAATAAAGGCAGGTCGCTTCTATCTGCATACAGTCACAAGATTTGTTTTTCCAAAATTCCGGTATCATCAGAACAATAAAGAGTACCCCTATCATACCTAACATTCTTATCACATACCTATTGTCTAAAAGATCTGGCAAAAGGGTTGCAGCAGTCCATAACAAAAGCATTTGCAGCAGCCACCACCGCTTGCGTATAAGATGTAACTCTGTCCATAAAAATTCCCAATACGTTAGTTGCTTTTCCTGCTCAACGGAGCAATAACTTTCTATTGATTTTCTTACGGTTTCTTTTATGTGCTGTTCATCAGGAATAATATTCTGATTTTCCCGATACCTTTTGAGTTGTTCTTCAATATTCACAAAATCACTCCTCCCTTAGCAGTCTTTCTAAATGTGTTTTTGCCTGTTTTACCCGGTATTTTACTAATGGCAAACCTATTTGTAAGGTGCTGGATATTTCTGTAAGTTTCAGTTCCTGAAAGTAATACAAGATAATAACTTCCCTTAATTCAGCGGGTAATCTATCCAGAGCTGCCTTAATCGTCAGCCTGTTAAGAAGCTCGTCTGTTTCAGGGGGATGTAAACAATCTTGAATTTCTAAAGACTGTTCCTCTAACAAACTTTCTCGGATTTTTTTATAGGAATCCCTGCAAAGATTTCCAGCAATCGTATACAAATAATTTTTGGTTTTTCCCATATAACGGTAGTCAGACAATTTCTCGAAGAAGCGCAAAAAAGTTTCCTGTGTTAAATCTTCTGCGGTTGATGTATCAGGGCAATGATAGTTACAATAGTTCAATATTTCCTTATAGTATTTGCGAACAAATACATCAAAAGCATTTTCGTCTCCACGCTTCATTCTTTGTAGCAACAAAAAATCTATATCCACGAAATCCTCCTTTCCCGTTATTGAAAGTCAATGCGCATTTCTCTTTCTACCATGTATAACGAATGAACACTGTAAAAAGATAGTGTGGCTTCATTTTTTATAAAAATTAGTTTTATAAAAATTTTTTCCAGATAGATTGCTTATCCCTATTTATTATATTGAATTGCCCTTATAGCTTCAAGATAGATAATTTGACACCAATTCATCACTTGACATTGTGGCAAAGAATTGTCACCGGATGGGATGGAAATGTGGAGAATAAGATTCCTCCGTTTTACACACAGGTCTGTGGATTGCTCACTGGGGAGAGGAATGCTTCTTTGGGAGCGTTGGAAGACTATGATTTCGAAGCATGGCAGCCGCCTGCATCCCGGCGTGAAAGCCCATCAAATTACCGCGAAAGAGATCGAAACATATCTGCAAGAACTGTTATAGAAGAAATTTATAATTTCTTAAGAAAAATGTGACGTAAAATGTGACAACTCCGCGCTATATTGAAACCCATAGAAAGTAATTCATTTGGAGGGGCTGGCAATATGACGCAGGAAAATCGTTCAAGCAGACAGACAGAGATCCATATAACGCAGATGCGGAGAAATCCGTATCTGGTGGATTATCAAACCGGGAAAAATACGGGCAGACATACAGGAAGGCACACAGAACGGTCACAACACAGCACACCTGCAATGTCTCAGGAGGGCACAAGAACATATCCTCAGCACAGTGTAGCGCCTCGGCAGGAAAATAGAACCCACCAGCAGAAGCAACGAACTGCAGATGCGGTATATGGGGAAAATGTATACAAAGACAATACCTACAATACCCGTGCCAGGCACCGTCTGGCGAGGGCGGAGAGACAGCGCCGCCGCAGACGGGCAAGAATCCGCAGATATATCCGGCTGACTCTGCTTAGCGCAGGAATTCTGGTAGGAATCATTGCGTTGACAAAGCTTCTGAATGTGCCTGCCGGTACTGCGGAGGCCAGCACACCGATGGAAGCAATAGACATGGCGCAGCAGGTGGAAAAAGGGATTGAGAATACTATAGGAACCCGGATTCAGGGACTGTCGGCGGAGACTTACGCAGCGCATCCTGACTGGACAGAGGATTTCCTCACGGTAAATGAATATTCCAGACCGGGAGATCCTTTGACGGAGGTGAACAATATTTTCGTGCATTATACTGCCAACCCCGGCACCAGTGCGGCACAGAACCGCAGCTATTTCGAACAGCTTAAGGACAATCATGAGCGCAGTGCCAGTGCGCATTTTATCATCGGATATAACGGGGAGATCATCCAGTGCGTTCCTCTGGATGAGATTGCTTACGCGGTGCAGACCCGTAACGAGGATTCCATCTCTATCGAATGCTGCTATAAGGCGGACAACGGACAGTTCACTCAGGAGACCTACGATTCCCTGATCAGGCTGTTGAGATGGCTGATCGACGCCTATGAACTGAAACCGGAGGATATCCTCCGCCACTATGACTGTGGTGGGAAAAAATGTCCCATATACTATACGGAGCATGAAGATGCCTGGGACCGGTTAAAAGAGGATGTCAAAAATCTATAGAAAAGAGGAACTTTTCCCGAAAGGAAAGGTTCCTCTTAGTTTGTCTTGTTTTAAGAATGCAAGTTTGTTAGAATAGACGCATACGGAATACGATTTCCTTGTCAATGGAAAAAGTGTTGCAGACAAGGCCCTAAGGGCAGAAATGAGGAGTATCATGAATATTTTATCACCTTCAATTCTTTCGGCGGATTTCTGGAAGCTGGGAGAGGATATCAAAGCTGTGGAAGGAGCCGGCGTGCCCTGGCTGCATGTGGATGTGATGGACGGGCTGTTCGTGCCGTCAATCTCTTACGGAATGCCTGTCTTGAAGGCAGTGAGACCCCACACAGACATGTTCCTGGATGTGCATCTGATGATCGAGAAGCCGGAGCGCTATGTGGAAGAGTTCGCTGCCTGCGGCGCGGATCTGGTGAATTTCCATCTGGAAGCCACAGAGGATGTGAAGGGATGCATTGATAAAATACGTGCCACCGGCAAAAAAGTCGGCATCACCATCAAACCTGCCACCCCGGCAGAGGCAGTGGAGCCTTACCTGGAACTGGTGGATATGGTACTGGTGATGACCGTAGAGCCCGGTTTCGGCGGACAGAAGCTGATCCCGGAATGCCTGGATAAGGTAGCGGTGATCCGGAAAATGATCACGGACAGAGGACTGGCTACCGATCTGGAAGTAGATGGCGGCATTAATCTTGACAACGTAGCGCTGGCACTTGATGCGGGAGCTAATGTTATCGTGGCAGGTTCTGCTGTATTCAAGGATAACATCGCGACCAATGCGAAGGCGTTCATAAATAAATTGCAATAATATCGAGAAAACGATTGCCTGCGTAGTGACGAAGGCATAAAAGCGTGAATGCCTAGTGGACAGCGCAGACTGCCGGCAGACGGTGACGGAAGGATAGACAGCCGTCTGTGAATGGAGAAGGGAGCAATATGGAGTTACAGATATTACACGCAATACAGGGAATCCATCAGGAGTGGCTGACGGAGGTCATGCGTCTTTTTACCACCATAGGAGAAAGCGGGCTTGTATGGATTGCCATCGCCATCGTCCTGACATGTATACCGAAGACCAGAAAATGCGGTCTGACTATGATGATCGCAATGGCTATTACCTATCTGGTGGGGAATCTGTTTCTGAAAAATGTGATCGCCAGACCCAGACCCTGCGCAGTCGACAACAGTGTCATATTGAAGATCCCGTTTCCTTCTGAATATTCGTTCCCTTCGGGACACAGCTCCAATGGATTCGCCGGTGCAGTGACGATCTTCTGCTATTATCGCAGAGCAGGACTCTTAAGTCTGCTCATGGCGGCACTTATTGCATTTTCCAGACTTTACTTCTTCGTTCATTACCCGACGGATATCCTGGGTGGAATCTTATTGGGGACGCTGGATGCGCTGTTGGCGGTCTGGCTTGTGAAACATCTGGAGAACCGGGCAGATGCGCAGTCTGGATCGAACGCAGATAAAACCGTACGCGTGCAGGAAAAATAAAATAATGGGACAGAAACCGGGATCAGACAGAAAGGGCAAAAACGGTGATGAACAGCAGAACGTTATGGAATGATAATTGGTATTTTGCCAAAACGGAATTAGGTGTGAACTGGGAAGACAGGCAGATCTGGGAAGCCAAAATGCAGCGGGTGGATCTGCCCCATGACTGGTTGATCTATGATACGAAGAATCTCTATGAAGACAGCATCGGCTGGTATCGGAAGAACTTTGCCTATGCCCCGGATAAAACAGGAAATGATGACCGTGTCATCCTCCGCTTTGAAGGTGTCTACATGGATTCTTCTATTTATGTAAACGGTGAGCACCTTGGTGACTGGAAATACGGCTATTCTACCTTTGACTGGGATATTACGGATGCTTTACATGAGGGAGACAATGAAATCGTTCTGCGTGTCGTATTTCAGGCGCCCAACAGCAGATGGTACAGCGGTGCCGGAATCTATCGGAATGTGTGGATGACCAGGCTGCCCAAGACACATATTCCTCTGGACGGCATTTATACTTCCTCAGTGGAAACGGAAAAAGGCTATGATCTGACTATCGATACCGAGCTGGAATGGGGAACGGACAGCGGAAATTATGAGCTGGAATATTGCCTGTGTCAGGTTGGGGACAGCAAAAGACTGGCAGAAGCGGAAGCAGAAAGTCCGGAGATTTTCCGGGTAAAACAGCCTCTCACCTGTGGACAGAACAAGATATCCATAACGATCCCTGTGGATAACCCGAGGAAATGGGACATTACGGATCCTTATCTGTATGATCTACAGGCATGCCTGTGGAGAAACACACCGCAGGAAACCGGTAGCGTGGAGACGACTGGTAACAGTGCGTCAAAGGGCACAGAACAACGATCGGTGCAGGAGACCAACAGCCGGGAACTATGTCAGCAAGAACATTTCCGTATCGGCTTCCGCACCATACAATTTGATCCCGACAGGGGCTTTTTATTAAATGGCAGGAAGATCTGCCTGAACGGTGCTTGTGACCATCATGACCTAGGAGCACTGGGCGCGGCTTTCCACAAGGAAGCCATGCGCCGTAAGTTCAAACTCATGCGTTCCATGGGGGTCAATGCCCTGCGGACTTCCCACAATATGCCGGCGGTAGAACTGATGGAGCTGGCGGACGAGATGGGATTTCTGGTATTGTCTGAAGCCTTTGACATGTGGGAGATGGCGAAGAATCCATATGATTACGCCAGATTTTTCAAGGATTGGATGGAGAAGGATGTCCGCAGCTGGATCCGCAGGGACCGCAATCACCCCTCTGTTATCATGTGGAGTATTGGCAACGAGATTCCGGATACTCATGCGGATGGCCATGGACAGGAGATCACCGAAAGCCTCATTGCTGCGGTTAGAAAGTGGGACTACCGTAATGTGGCACCTGTGACCATCGGTTCGAACTATATGCCCTGGGAAAATGCCCAGAAATGTGCAGATATCGTGAAACTGGCGGGATATAATTACGCGGAAAAATATTATGAAGAGCACCATAAAAAGTATCCGGACTGGATCATTTACGGAAGTGAGACTTCTTCTGTCGTACAGAGCCGCGGCATCTATCATTTCCCGCTGGATCGGGCGACACTGATCGAAGCAGACGAACAGTGCTCCGCTCTGGGCAACAGTACTACCAGCTGGGCAGCCAAAAATACGGAATACTGTATCATTATGGACAGAGATACCCCCTATTCCTGTGGACAGTTCATCTGGACAGCCATTGACTACATCGGTGAACCGACACCTTATCAGACGAAAAACAGCTATTTCGGGCAGATGGATACAGCGGGATTTCCGAAGGATTCCTATTATCTCTTCCGCGCAGAGTGGACAGACGTGAAAAAAGATCCCATGATTCATGTCTACCCTTACTGGGATTTCAATCCGGGGCAGCAGGTGGATGTGCGGATCACCAGCAATGCTCTGGAGGTGGAACTGTTCGTAAACGGTGTATCACAGGGAAGACAGCAGATCGATCATGAAAAGGGAACGGTGTTGCAGCCTTCCTGGAAAGTACCTTATGTGCCCGGCAGCATCTGTGCTGTGGCTTACGATGAGACCGGTAGAGAGATCGCAAAGCAGGAGAGACATTCCTTCGGCAACACCGATCATTATGTATTAAAAGCAAACAAAACCACTCTGCGAGCCGATGGCGAAGATATGATCTTCCTGGAGATTGCGGCAGAAGATAAGGACGGTTATTCCGTGGAAAATGCTTCCGATTATGTGAGAGTGACCGTGGAAGGTGCCGGAAGACTGATAGGACTGGATAACGGTGACAGTACGGACTACGATGCCTATAAGGGAACTGTGCGTAAGCTGTTCCAGGGGAAGCTGCTGGCAATGATCGCTGCGAAAACGATCCCCGGAGAGATTCGTGTGACCGTGGAGGACGCATGGACAGCCACGGCGAGCATGAGCGATGAAACCGTCACCGGAACAGCCCCAGCAGTAGTCGAGATGCCGGACAATACACTAGCTGCCGGGCACCGCACGGCGACAGTGACGCTTCATGCTATCGAAGCACCGATCCGTCCCGGCATCTGTGCAACGGAAGAAAACAGAGAATATCCGCCTGCCTTCGTGGAACCCGGATTCGTGCCGGTACGCAAGCTGGAACTGAGCGCAGCCACAACGACGCTGACACCGGAAAACCCTTCTGTACTACTGCATACCCGTATTTATCCTATGGAAGCCACTGACCGTAAGCTTCTGTGGAGCATTACGGATGCCACAGGTATTCCCAGCCCGATCGCAAAGCCGGAAGAGCTTCCGGACGGCGAAGGCATCCGTATCACAGGCATCAGTGACGGAAGTTTCCAGGTGAGATGTATGTCCTGCAACGGTACACCTTCTGTGAAAATGATCTCACAGCTGGAGTTTCAGGTGGAGGGAATGGGACAGACGTTTCGGTCACCTTATGAACCGGTTACTGCTATTTCCTATGACACAAGCTTTGGCGGGGACGTGAGCCGCGGTGTGGAGAACAGTGCCGGAACGGATAAAGCACAGCCTACCGGTCTGGTTTATAGATCCGTAGATTTCGGCGAATTCGGAAGTGATGAGATCACGCTGGCTATTTTTGCCAACGACAATGATCCACACAGGATCCGGATCTATGAAGGAGAATCCGACGGTAATGCATCCTGTGAGTCCGGAACACTTGTGGGAGAGTTTACTTATCAGAAACCGGGTATCTGGGAAGTATTCCAACCGCAGACTTTTACACTGCCAAGGAGATTGCATGGGGTAACCAATCTGACAATTGTGTCGGAAGATAAATTTTTCCTGAAGGAGTTTCATTTTACCAAACAGGAGAAAGCTTATGCGAGACTGTCTGCCCTCACAGACGGCGTTACTTATGGAGACAGCTTTGTGAGAGCCGCGGATGCCATTGAACAGATCGGCAACAATGTCTCCCTGGAGTTCAGTGATATGGATTTTGGAACAGAAGGAACTGACAGCATCGTCATATGCGGAAGGACACCTCTGCAGCACAATACGATACAGTTACGATTCAGTAATGGGGAGACGCAGGTACTACCCTTCCCGCATAGCGGGGAATATCGTGAGATGCGATTCCTGATACAGAAAGTGACGGGAGAACAGAAGGTGACATTTGTCTTTCTGCCGGGCTGTAATTTTGATTTCAAATGGTTCCGGTTTGAAAAAAGTGGATCGGAGGAGTAAGAGAAAATGATGAGCAGATGGAACAGAAAATTATGGGCATTGATACTTGCAGCAGGGATGACGGTATCTCTGGCTGCCTGCGGAGGAAGCGACCAGGCAGCAGGCGGCGCATCCGCGGGTACACAGGATGGGACTGCCACCCAACAGAACCAGAGCACGGGCAGCAACACTGACAACACAGGCAGTGCTGTATCGTTAGCGCAGGATGGTCGGGCGTTACAGATCATAGACGACAACTACCGCACCTACTACGAGATTCTTGTCTATTCCTTCTATGACAGTGACGGTGACGGCATCGGCGATCTGCAGGGAGTCCTGGACAAACTGGACTACCTGAATGATGGCGACGATACGACGGATACGGACTTAGGGATCAACGGCATCTGGCTCATGCCGGTAATGCCCTCCACGACCTATCATAAATACGACACGACGGATTATGAGAATATCGATCCGCAGTACGGTACTCTGGATGATTTTCAGAAGCTGCTGACAGCCTGCCATGACCGTGGAATCCGTGTGATCCTGGATCTGGCGATGAACCATTCTTCCAGCAGGCATTCATGGTTTTTACAGGCAACGGAATATCTGAAAAATCTGCCGGAGGGAGCACAGCCTGACCCCTCAGAATGTCCTTATGTAGATTATTACCATTTTTCAAGGGAAGCCCAGAGCGGATATGCGCAGGTAAATGGGACAGACTGGTATTATGAAGCAAGATTCTGGGACGGCATGCCGGATCTGGATCTGCAGAACGAAGCGGTGCGCCGGGAATTTGAGCAGGTGGCGGACTTCTGGCTGGATATGGGCGTGGATGGTTTCCGCCTGGATGCGGTGAAGGAATACGTCACCGGCTCTGTGGAAGACAATGTCGAGATTTTAAGCTGGTTTGCCGATTATGTCCATGGCAAGGACCCGGAGAATTATCTGGTGTGTGAATGTTGGACAGATCAGAATACCTATGCGCAATATTACGCGAGCGGCGTGGACAGCATGTTTGATTTTACCTTCGCTGACAAGTCCGGAATCATCGCAAATGTGGTAAACGGCAAGGCATCCGCGGCATCCTATGCAAAGAATCTGGAAGCGGAGCAGGCTATGTATGCGCAATACAATCCGGATTACATCAATGCCCCTTTTTACACGAATCATGATATGGGGCGGAGTACAGGCTACTATGCCGGGGAAAACAGTGAGGCACAGACAAAGCTTGGCAATGCCCTGAATCTGTTGTCCGGCGGAAACGCCTTCCTTTACTATGGTGAGGAACTGGGAATGAAGGGTTCCGGCAAGGATGAGAATAAGCGGGCTCCCATGTACTGGAGCCAGGATGACAAAGCGGAAGGCATGTGCAAGGGACCTGCGGATATGGAAGATTTTCAGATGAAATTCGACAGTCTGGAAGAGCAGCAGGAGGATCCGGATTCCATTTACAATTATGTAAAGCAGGCGATCCGTATCCGGAACCAGAATCCCGCTATTGCCAGAGGCAACACCACTTATCTGGAGCAGTATTCCGGCGAGCAATGCTTTGCACTGACAAGAAGCTATGAAGACAATACTTTATTACTGTTGGGAAATACCTCTGCGGAGTCTGCAAGTGTGGATCTGACCGGACTTACCGTTGGAGATACCGCAGCAGAGGATATGGTACTGCTTGGAGAGCTTTATACCGGAGAGGAGAGCGCCAAACGCGAAGGAACTGCGGTCACACTTCCGGCATATTCCATTTTGATACTGGGGGAAAAAGAATAACTGCAATGAGCAGTAATGAGACAAAACTGCATTGACAGTCCGGATTTCCTGTGCTACTGTAAGAATACGCAAATGCAATGAGGAAGAGAGTATTTATCATAGAAGTTTTACAGAGAACATTCCGTATGGCTGAGAGGAATGGAACGGACAGATAGAGAAGATGGCTTCTGAGCGGCGCACCGAACGGATACCGGAACAGAACAGGAACGGTAGAAGCAAGGCTGCGACAGGATCCGCCTGTTACAGCGGATAGGGTTACGGACCCGAAGAGGTCTGTGCTGTGAGGTACAGACGAAGAGAAGTGGTAACACGAGATTATGCTCGTCTTCTTGAAGAACTTCATGTTCTTTCAGGAGACGGGCTTTTATTTTTTAAGAAAAGGAGAATCAGATTTATGGAAAGCAAAGGAAAATATTATCTTACAACTGCCATTGCCTATACATCCGCCAAACCCCATATCGGTAATAACTACGAGATCGTACTGGCTGACAGCATTGCGCGTTTCAAGAGAAAAGAAGGTTATGATGTTTTCTTCCAGACCGGTACCGATGAGCACGGCCAGAAGATCGAACTGAAGGCAGAGGCAGCCGGTATCACACCCAAGGAGCATGTGGACAAGATCGCCGGTGTGATCCGCGGACTGTGCGACCTGTTAAATATTTCTTATGATAAGTTCATCCGTACTACCGATGAGGATCATGAGAAGCAGGTACAGAAGATATTCAAACGTCTCTATGATCAGGGTGATATTTACAAGGGGGCCTATGAGGGAATGTACTGTACTCCCTGTGAGTCTTTCTGGACGGAGTCCCAGCTGGTAGACGGCAAGTGCCCGGACTGCGGCGGTGTGGTAAAGCCTGCCAAGGAGGAGGCTTACTTCTTCCGTATGAGCAAGTATGCGGACAGACTGATCAAGCACATTAATGAGCATCCCGAGTTCATTCAGCCCGTATCCCGCAAGAACGAGATGATGAACAACTTCCTGCTTCCCGGCTTACAGGATCTGTGCGTATCCCGTACTTCCTTTACCTGGGGTATTCCGGTGACTTTCGATCCCAAGCATGTCATCTATGTATGGCTGGATGCGCTGACCAACTACATCACCGGTATCGGCTACGATGCAGACGGCAACAGCACCGAGCAGTACAAGAAGCTGTGGCCCGCAGACCTGCATCTGATCGGTAAGGATATCATCCGGTTCCATACCATCTACTGGCCTATTTTCCTGATGGCACTGGGCGAGCCTCTGCCGAAGCAGGTATTCGGACATCCCTGGCTTCTCATGGGCGGCGGCAAGATGAGTAAATCCAAAGGAAATGTGGTCTATGCGGATGATCTGGTAGATTATTTCGGCGTGGATGCGGTGCGTTACTATGTACTGCATGAAATGCCCTTTGAAAACGACGGTAACCTGACCTGGGAGCTGGTGGCAGAGCGTACCAATTCCGACCTGGCCAACACCCTGGGCAACCTGGTGAACCGTACCATTTCCATGAGCAACAAATACTTTGGCGGTGTGGTAGAGAATAAAAACGTTCAGCTGACCGAGAACGACGCGGCAGTGGATGCGGATCTGAAGCAGACCGTGACCGGTACCTATGCAAAAGTTGTGGCAAAGATGGAAGAACTGCGTGTGGCAGATGCCCTGACCGAGATCTTCGGTATTTTCAAGCGCTGCAACAAATATATCGACGAGACGGAGCCCTGGGTACTGGCGAAGGACGAAGCCAAGGCAGACCGCCTGGCAACCGTACTGTATAATCTGGTGGAAGGCATCATCATCGGAGCTTCCCTGTTAGAGCCCTACATGCCCGAGACAGCTGAGAAAATTGCAAAACAGCTGAACACCTCCCTGAGAGACTTTGACCAGCTGGAGCAGTTCGGTCTGTATGAGAGCGGCAGCAAAGTAACCGACCAGCCCGAAATCCTCTTCGCACGTCTGGATATGAAGGAGGTAGCGAAAAAAGAGGCAGAGCTGGAAGAAGCCATGATCAAGGCAGCAGCGGAACATGAAGCACAAGAAGCAAATGCAGAAGCCGAAAAAGCAGAGCAGGAAGCCATTGATATCGAGCCCAAGGCAGAGATCGAATATGACGATTTCGCGAAAATGCAGTTCCAGGTAGGTGAGATCATCTCCTGTGAGGCAGTGCCTAAGTCCAAGAAGCTTCTGTGCAGCCAGGTGAAGATCGGCAGTCAGGTACGTCAGATCGTCTCCGGCATTAAGGCTCATTACAGCCCCGAGGAAATGGTAGGCAAAAAGGTTATGGTACTGGTGAATCTGAAGCCCGCGAAACTGGCAGGAGTATTGTCCGAGGGCATGATTCTGTGCGCAGAAGACGCCGAAGGCAACCTCGCTTTGGTAACCCCTGAGAAAAATATGCCGGCAGGAGCAGAGATCTGCTAAAACAGTTCAACCATGAACAACGGGGATGTAATAGTTACTATTTTACAAAAAAAGCAATATAGGACTTAAAATTTTATATAAAATGATATATAATGAATAGGACGCAGAAGCATATGACTGTAAATTGACATTTGTTTTATGCGTCCTATCATTTTCTGCAACCAAGGAGGTCTTATGATCAAGGAAGAATTCTACTTTGACTCCCGGGACGGTGAGAACCGTATCCATGCAGTGCGATATACACCCGATGACGGTAACGTAAGAGGCATCGTGCAAATCGTGCACGGAATGGCAGAATACGTGGAACGCTATGAGAATCTGGCAGAATTTCTGACGAAGAGAGGAATCCTTGTCACCGGTGAAGATCATCTGGGACATGGAAAATCTGTTTCAGAGGGTGGATCTTTCGGTTACTTTTGCGAGCAGGATCCTGCGACGGTAGTAGTCCGGGATGTACATCGTCTGAAGAAGATCACGGAAGAACAATATCCGCAGGTGCCTTATATTATTCTGGGACATAGTATGGGATCTTTTATTGTGAGGAACTATCTGTGCCGTTACGGCAGCGGAATCGACGGTGCGGTCATCGTAGGTACGGGAATGCAGTCGTCGGAGCTGATTTTTGCCTCAAAAGCCATGGCGGGAATACAGAAGCTGTTCTGCGGTTCGAAGCATGTCAGCCATTTTATTGACAAGGCTGCCTTCGGAGGCTATAACAAACGAATTGATTCTCCCAGAACTTCCAGCGACTGGCTCAGCCGGAATACGGATAATGTGGACCGCTATATTGCAGACGAACTGTGCGGATTTACCTTTACCGTAAACGGTTTTCAGACTCTGTTTGAATTGATACGCAGATTGCAGAAGCAGGAGAATCTGGAAAAGGTTCCCCAGAACCTGCCGATTCTTATGGTATCCGGAGCGGAAGACCCCGTGGGAGATTACGGTAAGGGTGTTCATAAGGCATGTGACTCTCTGAAGAGAGCCGGAGTGAAGAACATTATCGTGAAGCTGTACGAGAATGACAGACATGAACTCCTGAATGAAGACGACGCTGAGACGGCGATGGAGGACATCTGGCAGTGGATCTGCAAGGAAGTCCCGGGGATTGTCTGAGAACAGAGACTTCCCTGATCCTGAATCGGAGAGGCGGTGCAGTATGGCGGAGATGGTGAATGGCTACGAGATCAGATGGGCAGAGGACAAAGACTGGATCCCTGCCATGCATATGATCTGGAAGACTTTTTTGAAATATGAGGCGGTGGATTATACAGAGGAGGGGATCCGTAATTTTCATGAATTCATTACGGATGAACACCTCTATAAGTCGTTCCGGCAGGGAAGATATCAGATGATGGTGGCTTTGGATGGCGCCAGGATCATCGGAGCGGCTTCTGTACGGAACTACAATCATTTGTCACTTCTTTTCGTGGACGAAGAATATCATCACAGAGGTGTTGGACGGAGTCTGATGGGAAGAATGTGCGAATATCTGAAAAAAGAGGCGGGGGAACGGTATATGTCGCTGAAGGCAGCTCCGTATGCCGTGGATTTCTATCGAAAGCTTGGATTTCATGCAGTACATGCAGAGGAAGCTTTTTCGGGGATCCGCGTAACACCGATGGAGAAATTTTTATAAAACACAGAAAAGGATATGACGTAAATGAAGATTTTTGACCTGGACAGCCCGTTAATGAATGTACTCAATAAAATGGCAGACCTGATGTGGCTGAATATTCTGACTTTGATCTGCTGTATTCCCATTATTACCGCAGGAGCGGCATTTACCTCCATGCATTATGTGGCACTGAAGATCGTGCGTAATGAGGAAAGTTATATTACCAGAAGCTTTTTCAAATCATTTAAGACTAATTTCCGCCAGGCTACTCTGATCTGGCTGCTGATCCTGCTGATAGCAGCAGTACTGGGTGGAGATTATTACATTATTACCAAATCCGGAATACAGTTCAGCAGTGTACTGGTGATTCTGATCATGGCTGCGGCAGTACTTGTGATCTGTACGGCACTGTATGTATTCCCGGTACTTGCCAAATTTGACAATACGATCATGGGAACCATCAGAAATGCTTTTATTATGAGCATTCTGCAGCTGCCCAAGACAGTTGTGATGTTTGTGATGGCATTTTTCCCGCTGATCATATATCTGGTGTCTTTACGACTGATACCGATCATCTTCCTGTTTGGCTTTTCCCTGCCGGCATATGCCTCCGCAATGCTGTATAATAAGTTTTTCCGGAAACTGGAAGACCAGCTTCTGTCAGAACAGGAGCCGGCACCGGAAGTATCACCGGAAGAGGATGAAAGAGTATTTCATGATGAGATCGATGAAAGCATTAAGATAGAGGATAAGTAGCAAGGTTATCTGCCGGGCCGGGGCCTGATGGCGGAGACTCTAAAGACAGCAGATAAGAGGTGTTCAGAGTATGCAGAAGAGAAAAATATGGGAAAATTTCCTTCAATGGGTTCTGCCATGTGTATTGTTAGTCGTCGCACTGGTCCTGAGCATATATGACTTTGATAATAAGATGGACACAGCAATACAGACAGTTGTGGACGATCAGGCAGAACAAATCGGACTTTATTATGCTGCCGGGGTAGAGGATAGGCTGAAAGCTTTGGAAAATATCACGGATGCGGTTGCGTCGATCATGGCGAGCCGCCCGGACAGAAGTGATGCGTTTCTGAATGAGAAGCTGGATACACTGATGAAGGCCAGTGATGCATACATGGTTGTATACTGCGCAACCAACGGTACGGGCTTTCTGAATGACAGACGGCAGATCGATATGACAGAGCTGAATTATTATGACAGTATCCTTGGCGAAACACCACATTATCTATTTACCAAAACGGATGGGATCAACGGACAGTCAGCCTTCATCTATGTATGCCCTATTACAAATCCCGGAAATGTGAACGGATACCTGCTCAGTTATATGGAGCCGGCAGAGATGTCAGATTTCTTTGAAAATTCCGTATACGGAGATAAGGCATTTTTCTCTCTGGTCAATCGTAACGGTAGTATTATGGCAAGCTATGGTGCCACAGATCAGACCACTATTCTTAAAAACGATTTCTGGAATTCCTTAAAGGGGATAGCGGAGAGCCTTGGAAGCTGGACACTGTTTGACAGACAACAGCAGAAGGGCGACAATGGGATACTGCATGTCAATGAGAATGGCGTAGGTAAGATTCTTTGTCATTTCCCCATTGCGGACACAGAATGGAATCTGGTGGTAGGCATTGATGAATCCTATCTGTCCGGTATTCAGCAGTCCTTCCGCGAACCTATCGTGGATCTGATCGTCAAGATCAGCATATCGATTGCAGCAGCCCTGATTGTGATCACGGTGATCAATGTACTGGTACGCATAAAGGCCTCGGAACACAGCAAAGTCCTGGAGGACAAGGCAGATACCGATCTGCTGACCGATCTGAACAACAAGATGGCCACAGAACGTAAGATCCGTGAATATATGGAGCAATATCCGGATAAGCAGGGGGTATTGTTTGTTTTGGATGTAGATAATTTCAAGAAGATCAACGACACCATGGGACATGCCTTCGGAGATGAAGTGCTCCGGAACCTGGCAGTGCGCCTGCAGTCCATGTTCCGTGCAACGGATATTGTGGGCCGTACCGGTGGTGATGAGTTCATGGTATTTCTCAAGGACATCCGTGATATTACCATGATCGAACGGGAAGGGAAGAAGATCGAGCAGTTTTTCCATCAGTTTGAAGTCGGAGAATACGTGAAGTATTCTGTTACAGCCAGCGTGGGAGCAGCAGTGTTCCCCAGAGACGGCAGAACCTTTGAAAATCTGTACAAATCCGCGGATAATGCGTTATATGTGTCAAAAAGACATGGCAAGAATCAGCTTACGTTCTACAAAAAGCCGGAAAAAGAGACAACGTAGAGGTCCACTTGTGGAAAATGTCCAAGAAATAGAAACAGATTTGTTCAATCTGACAAGCATTTTCAAAAAAAGAAAAGTTTATAAGCAATTCATACAATATGATTCAAAATCTTTGTGAAATAGTGGTATGGCACATTTTCGTGAATTTCGTTATACTGATTTCAGATTCAAACGAGACATATCGTTTCACAATGAGAGAAAGTAACATTGTAAATATGAAAGGAGTATTTTCAAATGGCAAGTTTATCTTTAAAGAATGTCTGCAAAGTATATCCTAACGGTTTTGAAGCTGTTAAGGATTTCAACCTTGAGATCGCAGATCAGGAGTTCATCATTTTCGTAGGTCCTTCCGGATGTGGTAAGTCCACCACTCTTCGTATGATCGCAGGTCTGGAAGATATCTCTTCCGGTGAACTGAAGATCGGTGACAGAGTAGTTAACGATGTAGAGCCTAAGGATAGAGATATCGCAATGGTATTCCAGAACTATGCTCTGTATCCTCATATGTCCGTATATGACAACATGGCATTTGGTCTGAAGCTGAGAAAAGTTCCCAAGGATCAGATCGATAAGATGGTTAAGGAAGCAGCTAAGATCCTGGATCTGACTCCGCTGCTTGATCGTAAGCCCAAGGCTCTGTCCGGTGGTCAGAGACAGCGTGTTGCTATGGGACGTGCAATCGTTCGTAACCCTAAGGTATTCCTGATGGATGAGCCTCTGTCCAACCTGGATGCTAAGCTGCGTGTACAGATGCGTATCGAGATCGCTAAGCTGCATCAGAGACTGGGCACCACCATCATCTACGTTACACATGACCAGACCGAGGCTATGACCCTTGGTACCAGAATCGTTGTTATGAAGGACGGCGTTATCCAGCAGGTAGATACTCCTCAGAACCTGTATGAGAAGCCTTGCAACCTGTTCGTAGCAGGATTCATGGGATCTCCGCAGATGAACTTCTTAGATGCTACTGTTAAGGTAGAAGGCGATGTCGCTAACCTGGTAATCGCAGGCCACAGCATTCCTCTTCCTCCCGCTAAGTCCAAGAAGCTGATCGATGGCGGTTATGATGGAAAGGTTGTTACTTTCGGTATCCGTCCTGAGGATGTATATGATTCCGAGATGTACATCGAGACCTCTCCTCAGAGCGTATTTACCTCTACCATCAAGGTTTACGAGTTACTTGGTGCAGAAGTATATCTGTACTTCGATCTTGACGAGTTCCCTATGACCGCAAGAGTAGATTCTCGTACTACTGCAAGACCTGGCGATACCGTTAAGTTTGCTCTGGATGTTGAGAAGATCCACGTATTCGACAAAGAGACCGAGCAGGTTATTACCAACTAGTCTTAAACTCCATAAGAGATTACAAAGCCCTGTCTGCAATTGCAGACAGGGCTTTTTTCTGCTTTTCGCTTGCACCGGATGCGCAAATCCTTTATACTAAGCATATATAGTGATGATAATCCCACGATATGCGAATAGAGGGGAAGGATTGTGGGAGTGCGTAGCACGGAACAATACGTAGGCATCACAGTCGGGGGCTTTTGCCCCCGAGATCATATAGCGTGATCATAGATAAAAAGCAAGACTGTCTGCAGAGGGAGCTTTTTATCTATGAGTAGAGCAAACGGATATGGAATATTACAGAAAGGCGTGGACAATATGATTACAGGCCAGATTATACAGACAAGCATTGATGAATTAAAAGCAATTACGAAAGTAGACCTCGGAGTCTATGATCTGAACGGATCTGTCGTGGCATCTACCATGGAGAGAGATGACATCACGACGGACCTGATCAGCGGATTCGCAGCATCTCCTGCGGACAGTCAGGTGATCGGAGTGCATCATCTTCTGAAGATCCGTGATGAGGCAGAACTGTTATATGTGCTGGTTGCCCGTGGGATGACAGATGACGTATATATGGTAGGCAAGATTGCAGTCAGCCAGATTCAGAACCTGGTCATTGCCTATAAGGAACGTTTTGATCGGAACAATTTCTTCCAGAATCTGTTGTTGGACAATTTATTGTTGGTAGATATTTACAACAGAGCGAAGAAGCTTCATGTGGAAGTCAGCTGCCCGAGAGCGGTATACCTCATTGAGACCAAGGATGAGAAGGATGGTATTGTATCGGAAGTGCTTAAGAGCATGTTCTCTCCTCAGGCGGGAGATTATGTGACTGCGGTAGACGAATCCAGCCTGATCCTGATCAAGTCGGTAGAGAATACTACAACGCCGCAGGCATTGCACGAACTGGCAGAGACTATCGTAGCAATGATGAATGCGGAAGCTCTGCTGGATGTTAAGGTGGCTTACGGTACTGTGGTACAGGAACTGAAGGATGTCTCCAAATCTTACAAGGAAGCTAAGATGGCACTGGATGTAGGCAAGATCTTCTATGCAGAGAAGAAAGTAATTGCGTACAGCACGCTGGGCATCGGACGGCTGATCTATCAGCTACCGGTGAATCTGTGCAAGATCTTCATCGAAGAGATCTTCGGTGACAATGTACCTTACGACCTGGACGAAGAGACATTGAATACATTGAACAAGTTCTTTGAGAACAATCTGAATGTGTCGGAGACTTCCAGACAGCTGTTCGTACACCGCAATACACTGGTGTATCGTATTGAGAAGATCCAGAAGAGCACCGGACTGGACCTGCGCAGCTTTGATGATGCATTGACCTTCAAGATCGCATTGATGGTCGTTAATTACATGAAATATCTGGATAGCCAGGAATATTAAGGACAACCCCCTGCATAAAGATAGTTAGAATACTATATGCGGGGGGATTTTTATGCCATATCGGAAACAGATCAGCTATTTGGAATTACAGGAAAACGGGCAGCGGATCAAAACAGCGGGATTTGCAAGGCTGGAAAGTCTGGAAAAAGAGGATGTTTTGACGGTGCTGCTGAATGAACAGGATATCCTGTCCGGTAAGGAGGTAACACTCTATCTGCAGCGGGAAAGCGGAGAACAGCCACTTGGTGAAATGAAATCAGATCGGGGAGAAGTTTCCGGTGAAATGCGGATTCCGGGGAAAAAGGAGCGGGAGCCGATATTGGGAGTACGTATTCCACTGGAAGAAAATATTGAGATCATAGGACAGTTTGTGAAAGGGGGTGTCGCGAAAAAAGCTTCTACACCGGAGACGGACAGACAACCCTGGGAACAGACCAAAAAAGCGGCAGAAACCGTAGTGGTAAACGGGGAAACGGACTGTGTACCGGGAGTGCAGAAGCTCAGTGAATTTCGAAATAGCAGAGATATTGAAAAGCCCGACAGTCTTGTTCCATCGCAGGCGGCCCGAATCTCAAAAAGATCCGTAACGGAAAATACTCTGCACATGAAGGATACCAAATGGGAGCAGTTAAGCAGTATTTACCCACACATTCATCCCTTCCGGGATGCCAGAGAATTCCTCTCCGTCGGGCCGGAAGATTTTGTAGTACTGCGGGAGCGCTGTTATCAGATGACGCATAACAGCTTTTTACTGCATGGCTATTATAATTACAGACATTTATTGCTGATGCGGCAGGAGAACTCTGGTGAAGCAAAATATTACATAGGAGTTCCGGGAAATTTTTACGAGAGGGAAAAACAGGTAGCCGGAATGTTTGGCTTTGAGAGCTTTGAAGGTGCCAGGGAACCGGCATGGGACGGGGATTTCGGATATTATCTGATCTCGGTGGAGTTGTGAGAGGATCACAGTCCCCGTTCATCAAATTCCGGAATGAAACTTTCACTGGCGGAAGATCCCTCCTGGCGAAATCCCCGTTCAATGCCAATCCGTTCGGCAAATCGTAATACACGGTCATATTCCTGCTGCGTCACGGTGCGATTCAATGCTTCGATGCCTGTTACCTGCGACAGCGGTGTATACTGATTCATGATGCTGATATAGATATGATCCCCGTAGGTCTCGTGGAGATAGCGCAGGATCTTTTTAGAGTCCTTCGTCTGTCCCGGAAGAAGGAGATGACGCACAATCATACCCCGCTGCATCAGACCGCTATCCGGGTCGATGACGGGATCCCCTACCTGGCGGTACATTTCCGCAATGGCAGCACAAGCGATTTCAAAGTAATCCGGAGCATGAGAATAAGCAGCGGATAATTCTGCAGACAGATATTTCAGGTCTGGGAGATAGATATCCACAAGCCCCTCCAAGTGCCGTAGTGCATCCACCGATTCGTAACTTCCGGTATTATATACAATAGGAAGATGAAGCCCCCGGCATTTTGCCTGTTCTAAAGCAATGGCAATCTGCGGCAGAAAATGGGTGGGAGTTACCAGATTGATATTATTTGCGCCCTGCTCTTGTAGATTCAGAAAAATCTCCACCAGATGCTTGGGGGTGATCACGCGACCTGCTTTTCCAAGGGCAATATTATGATTCTGACAGAACACACAGCGCAGATTGCAGCCGGAGAAAAAGACGGTTCCGGAGCCGGAAATGCCGGAGATACATGGTTCTTCCCAATAATGCAGGGAAGCTCTTGCTGCCATGAGCTCAGCGGTCTGCCCACAGTACCCAGTCTGCCCGGCGAGACGGTTAACATGGCAGGCACGTGGACAAAGCACACAGTCGGACATGACATCACGGAGCCAAACGTCAGCGTTATTATTCGAAAAAGCAGTAGTTCCTGAAGCCATAACTGTACCTCTTCCTTTTATTCCTATCATATTCTATAAATCCTATAACTACTCAGACCGCTCCATTTGGAATATAAATCATGTCAAATGAAAGCATTCGATGTACATACGGATTTGATTTGCATGGCTCTGAACAATTACAAAAATCAAAACCGCATACGCCGGACCACACAGTAGCTCCACCCAGTTTCCTCACGGCACATGGAAGGTTCTACTTAGTGCTGCTTTGTTCCCAACCTGACACGGTTCGTAGATTTCCATTGCGTAAGACCGAGTTTCATCACCACTGCATGGCAACCCGACATATACGGCTTTTTAAGTTTAGCGTGTTAATCTCTTTTTGTCAAGTCTCTTTGCCTTGATGGAAGCGTGGAACCGTGCTATTATGAAAACAAAAAACATCTGTTGTTGGAGAAAAGCAATGAAGAACGATCGAAAAGGTACGACCCTGCTGGGATGGATCATAGGAGCACTGCTACTGATATATCTCGGGGTATTCTGTTATCTTAACCTATACAAATATGCGCAGCATGTGGATTCGGATATTGCTGCAGAGGCGTTGCTGGCGAGGGAAATCTGGACAGAGAAGGACATTGCTCCCGATGACTGGATCTCCAGCACGGAGCGTCGCATTATTGGTATGCCCACGGTGGCGTCTGTATTTTACGGCATGACAGGCAGCATGCAGACTGCTGTGGGCATTACCTGTATCTTGTTGGGAGCAGCGTTTCTGGGCACTTTTTACTATTTTTTAAGAAAGCTGTCACTGGGAAGACCGGCGGCAATTACGGCACTGCTTGTATTGTGCGCACTGCCGGCGAACGGATGGCGTAATGAAGGGCAGATGGTGCCGTTTGTAACGTTGTTATTGTTTCTGTTTGCCGAGTATTATGTCTTTCATGGGATTTTCTTATTTTTCAGTATTCTATTTTACATGAAATTACGGGAAGAACGCAAACTCACGAAAAAGGGACTCCTTTCATGGCTGGTTTTATTTGTAGTGGCTGTATTGTTAAACTGCGGAGGACAGCGTTGTCTTCAGGTAGTGATCCTGCCGTTGGCTGTAACAGAGGTGATAGCTTTATTTCTGGAATCCGGACATCTGCGGGAGAAGCTTCCCGGTGGACGTTATCTGGCGACGGGATACATCGGAAGTCTTGTCATCGCATTTTTGATATCCTGCCTGTATGGCGGCAGAGGGGATTATGCAGTATATCTGCTAAATCCAAAAGAGGCGGTGGAGAAGCTGCTCATAACTGTACCGGCGGCAATTTTGGAGAATTTTGGTCTGGCGGGCAATGCGAAGGTAGGTAGTTTTGACTCCCTGATCCAGCTGCTTTTGTGGGCGTTTCTCATCCTGCTGGGATACGGCATCTGGTATATTTTCCGTAAAAGGTCCGATGCCTCCGACAGGGAGAAACGGACTGTTGGAATCTTGCTGACATCAGTGGGGGTTACGGCATTTATTATCGGTATTACTTCCGCAGAAGCAGCGCACTATTACTTTTTCATGACATGGTTTGCTGCTGCGGTGATTGTGGCGGTCCTGGTGGAACATCTGACCGGAAAACAGTCTGCTTTTGCTGCTTTAATCCTGCTAGCGGTAGCGGCTTTCTCTGTATTGAATCTGAAATACACTTATTACGAAGCGGTAACGACCCGGGATAACCTGCAGGAATACCGGGAAGTGGCGGATTTCCTGACAGAAAATGATATTTCATATGGCTATGCGGAATTCTGGGATGCGGAGAGAATCTGCCTGATCACGGACGGAGAAGTTACCATGGGACATTCTTATTCTATGGGGAACCTGGCAGGTTACTGGTGGCTTACCAGTACAAAATGGTATCCCCCCACACTTCCCACTGACATGCGGACCGCTTATGTGGTGCGGATAGATATGCAGGAAGCCTTTGAACAGCAGTTCCCGGAGGGCGAAGCCCCCACGTTGGAATATCAAAATGAAAAACTGGCGGTATACATAGGCAATCGGAATTATGTGAATTTGTAGAAGATAACCGCTTCGAAAAGGATACAAAGCGATGAAAGGAAAAAGAGAACAAATATATCAGCTGCTATTGGGAATACTTCTGGTCTGCGCGCTTCCGGTCATGGCACTGCTAGGTTATTGGGCATGCCGTTATTCCTATTACGGAACCGTGGATTACAGCATTCGGAATATTCTGGTCAAAGATACTGCCTGGAAGCACATTCTTGTATTTCTGCTGGCGGTGGCAGCGGTCTGGGGACTGGACAGAATGCTGGCGAGAACCAAGCGCGTGCAGCAGGAGAAAATATGCCTGGGAGTACTGATGCTTACCGTTGTGGCGGCATTTATACTGGGAATTTTGTATATCTTGAAGAATCCCTATTTTCCGGAAGGAGATCAGATCGGCGTGGCAGCGTTCGCAGCATATGCCAGAGAGGGCAACTATGTCATGCTGGGGCCTGGTGGCTATGTGGGAATGTACCAGCAGCAGAAAGGACTGGGGGCACTGTATGAAATTCTGTTCACCTTTTTCGGCAACTTTAACTATACTTCAGCGAAGATTGTACATGTGATCTGGTGGCTGTTTGCAATTCTGACGGGTTATGGCTTCTTAAAACTGAACACAGATCGGGCAGTATTCCGTATTCTTTATTGCGCGATGCTGCTTGGCTGCATGCCGTTTCTACTCTATTTACCTTACATCTATGGAGACATCTTAAGCGTCAGCTTCTGCATGATCCTGTTCTGGGCAGTCAGCGCTTATGAACACTATGAGCAGAAGAGGTATCTGGCACTGGCGGCATTTGCAGCAGCTATGGCGCTGCTTGCCCGGAAAAATACATGGATCGTCCTCATCGCTGTGGCAATTTATGCATTACTTGTGAGTCTGAAGAAAAAGAAGTGGAAATTCCTGCTGACAGGAGTAGTCATATTATTGACTGCTACGATTTCGGTGAAAGCAGTGGATGTAATGTATGAATACCGTTCCGGATATCCGAATGACATCGGTATCCCCAGTATTCTCTGGATCGCTATGGGAATGCAGGAGACAGACGGCATGGCGGGCGTCTATAATCGTTATCAGCAGTCCGTGTTTGAAGACAATGATTTTCAGCCGGAGCCTTCTGCGCAGATCGGAAAAGAATATATCCGCGAAAGAATACAGGAATTTAAGGAAAATCCGTCGATGACGGTGGAGTTTTACAAAAATAAACTGGAAGACCAATGGCTGGAACCGTTGTTTTCCAGTCTGAAGGCAACACATTCCTTCCCGGAAGGAACGGAACTGCCACCTGTAATTTATAGTCTGTATTATGGAAACTTGCACGAAATGGTATGGAAATACGCCAACTATTATCAGAGTATCGTATATCTGGCAGGTGCGTTTATCGTGATCGCGTCCTTCGGAGCATGGTATCAGAAAAAAGAGCTTCCGGCGGCGTTGTGGCTGCCATTCATCTCCGTAATAGGTGGATTCCTGTTCAGTATCCTGTGGGAAGCACAGTGCAGATATGTATTCCCCTATTATGTGTTTCTGATTCTGTATGCGCCTATGGGACTTTACGCGGTGGGCAGAATGATCGGAGGATTGTGGAATCTGCACAAAGGAAATAGGATCAGGAATCAGGCAGACACGGACGAAGAATTACGTGAGATCGCTTAAAGCTTTTCTTGCAGCTTTCTCCTGTTTGTTCCGGATGCGGAGCTCTTCAAAAAAGGTCTTCAGCATCTGACTGCAATCTGCCTCTAAAATGCCCCGGGTAACCTTCACCTGATGGTTAAACTGGGGCATTTCCAGTATATTCAGGATCGAACCGGCGCATCCGGCCTTGGGATTCATGCAGCCCATGACAACTTCCGGGATTCTGGCCTGGACGATGGCACCGGCGCACATCTGACATGGTTCTAAAGTTACATAGAGCGTGCACTCTTCCAGCCGCCAGTCGCCGATGACCTTGCTGGCTTTGTTGATCGCTGTGATCTCCGCATGCGCCAGCGTATTTTTATCTGTATTACGACGGTTATAACCCCGGCCGATGATCTTTCCCTCGTGTACAATGACACAACCGATGGGAACTTCTCCCAGAGCGTAGGCCTTTTTTGCCTGTTTCAGGGCTTCTTTCATATATTTTTCTTCCACACTTTTGATCACAGCCATAATATCTGTTACCTTCCTGTATCTGTTGATTAGCTGATAGATATTGAAACGGAAAACCTTTTCCAAAAATTAGCATCATATTTCGTAAATGCTGTACATTGACGAAATCATCATTAAATTATAGTATAGAGAATATATGAGTAAACGTCAAATGGAATAAGACTGCATTCCGTCGCGGTAATAGAGAAAAACGGGCGCAGGGATCTGCGGCCGGAACGGGGGATTTATGGTATCAATCAAAGAAGTTGCAAAACATGCCGGCGTGGCAATTTCAACAGTATCCAAGGTCTTAAACGGCTACCCGAATGTCAGTGAAGAGACGAAGAAAAAGGTACAGGACGCCATCAAGGAGCTGAATTATATTCCGAATTCCATTGCTGCGGCGCTTTCCTCCAAGCAGTTCGGAAGAATCGCGCTGGTGCTGGATCCCAACAGACAGACCCAGGCTATCGACCAGATCTTCATGCAGTATCTGGTAGGAGCACTGGACAAGGCGAAAGAACTGAACGTGGAAGTCGTGACAATCTTCCCGTCCATGATCGTAGGAATGACTGCGGAGGAGATTACGAGATATTTTCTCTCACAGAGTATCTCAGGTCTGGTGATCTACGGCATGTCCAAGGAGGACAAGGTACTGCAGAAGCTGATTCGGGAGAAGCAGTTCGCCTGCGTGGTCGTGGATGCACCGATTGTCAATGCCAGGACCACATCTATCAGTATCGACCAGGAACAGGCACAGTACGATGTGGCGAAAAAGACGGTGCTGGACGACAACTGCAGGCGGGTTCTTTATATCGCTGGCAGAAGAGACGGCTATGTCACGGAACAGAGATTAAAGGGTATGAAACGTCTGGTGAAGGATCTGGATCTGACCATGATGGTGAGACAGGGAGATTTCAGTGAACTGACAGCGAGAAACGTGGCATTGAAATATGCAAAAAATAAGGACGTGGTAGTCTGCGCCTCCGACCTGATGGCAATCGGTGCAATGAACGCCCTGATCGATATGGACATTTTCCGTCCGGTGTGTGGTTTCGATGGCATCACCCTGATGGGATATGTCGGTAAGCAGATGAATACTATCAGACAGGATTTCTACAGTATCTCCAGCAGGGCCGTGGAAGAAGTACATCAGCTCATGAACGGCGGCGAGGGACATCAGGTAGTCATGCCCCATAGTATCGTGAAAATGTACTATAAGGACATTATCTGTTAAGCTATTTTGCACAAAAATCTAAGAAAATCAAAGAAAGGGTTGCGGAAAACGTTTTCCTATGATATTCTGTGTATTGTAAGAGAAAGATATACACAAAATCTTAGCATTGCGAGGGTATGGAGAGCGGAAAAATAGGAAATACCCAGAGATCAGCTGAGATAAGGGTATAGATACCAAAAAGCAAGTATAATACCCAGACAAAGAAAAAGGATATGAAAAATGAGTGTGGCACGGTACATTCGTTTTGGCAAAAATAAAACTATCGTGCAGAATGGAGTTTGAAATGAATTTAGAGCAGACTTTAAACGAAATCACCGGCAAAATGTATGGAAAAAATATCGGTGCCTGCACCGATGCACAGCTGTACACCGGAGTACTGCAGCTGACCAAAGAGAAGATGGCAGAGACTCCCGCAATCACCGGAGACAAGAAAGTATATTACATTTCCATGGAGTTCCTGATCGGTAAGCTGTTATCCAACAACCTGATCAACTTAGGAATCTATGAGGAACTGAGTGAGATCCTTAAGAAAAACGGTAAGAACATCGCTGACATCGAAGAGGCAGAGCCGGAACCTTCTCTTGGTAACGGTGGACTTGGAAGACTGGCAGCATGTTTCCTGGATTCCATCGCCACGCTGGGACTTCCCGGAGACGGTATCGGTCTGAACTACCACTTCGGTCTGTTCAAGCAGGTATTCAAGGATCATCTGCAGAATGCTGAGAAGAACGACTGGATCCAGAAGGATTCCTGGCTGAACAACACCGGCACTAAGTTTGAGGTAGCTTTCGGTGACCGCAAGGTGACTTCCGTATTGTATGATATTGACGTGGTAGGCTATGAGAACGGACTGAACAAGCTGCATTTATTTGATATTGAGACCGTGGATGAGAGCCTGGTAAAGAAAGGCATCACTTTCGATAAGGAATCCATCGAGAAAAACCTGACTCTGTTCCTGTATCCGGATGATTCCGATGAGGCCGGTAATCTGTTACGTATTTACCAGGAGTACTTCATGGTATGCAACGGTGCCCAGCTGATCCTGAAGGAAGTAAAGGAAAAAGGCTATGATCTGCATACTCTGCCTGAGCACGTGGCAATCCAGATCAACGATACCCATCCTACCATGGTTATCCCTGAACTGATCCGTATCCTCACCACTGAGGAAGGCTTCACCATGGACGAAGCCATTGATGTGGTAAGCCACACCTGCGCGTATACCAACCACACCATTCTGGCAGAAGCTCTGGAAAAGTGGCCTTTGGCTTATATTGAAAAGGTAGTTCCTCAGCTGGTTCCCATCATCAAGGAGCTGAGTGACCGCGTGGCAAAGAAATATAAGGACGAAAAAGTTCAGATCATCGACAAGGACAAGAGAGTGCACATGGCACACATCGACATCCACTATGGCTACAGCGTCAACGGTGTGGCAGCGATCCATACCGAGATTCTGAAAGAGAGTGAACTGAATCATTTTTACAAGATTTACCCTGAAAAGTTCAACAACAAGACCAACGGTATCACCTTCCGTAGATGGCTGCTGTCCTGCAACCATGAGCTGGCTGCGTTCCTGACCCAGACCATCGGCGACGGTTACAAGAAGGATGCCGAAGAATTACAGAAGCTGTTAGAACATAAAGACGATCAGGCGGTACTGGATGCCATCTATGATATCAAGAAGACCAAGAAAACCGAACTGGTATCCTATATCAAGGAGAAGGAAGGCGTGGAGCTGAATCCCGATTCCATCTTCGATATTCAGGTAAAGCGTCTGCATGAGTATAAGCGTCAGCAGATGAACGCACTGTATATCATTCACAAATATCTGGAGATCAAGGGCGGCAAGAAGCCTTCTACACCGCTGACCTTCATCTTCGGTGCAAAGGCCGCACCTGCGTATGTGATCGCTCAGGATATCATTCATCTCCTGCTGGTAATGTCCGACATTATCAATAACGATCCCGAAGTCAGCCCTTACATGAAGCTTGTTATGGTAGAGAACTACAACGTGAGCTATGCCGAGAAACTGATCCCTGCCTGCGATATCTCCGAGCAGATCTCTCTGGCATCCAAGGAGGCATCCGGAACCGGTAACATGAAGTTCATGTTAAACGGTGCAGTAACACTTGGTACAAGTGACGGTGCAAACGTAGAGATCCATGAGCTGGTAGGCGATGACAATATCTACATCTTCGGTAAGGACAGTGACACTGTTATCAAGCATTACGAGAAGGCAGATTATGTCTCTAAGGACTACTACAAGAAGAGCCCTGTAATCAAGGAAGCAGTGGACTTCATCGTCAGCAAAGAAGTGCTCAAGGTCGGCAAAAAGGAGAATCTGGAGCGCCTGTACAACGAGCTGCTGAACAAAGACTGGTTCATGACCCTGCTTGACTTAGAGGACTACATCAAGGTAAAGGATCAGGCATTTGCTGATTACGAGGATCAGCAGAAGTGGAAGAAGATGATGCTAGTGAACATCGCCAAAGCAGGCTTCTTCTCCTCTGATAGAACCATCGCAGAGTACAACAGAGACATTTGGAAATTAAAATAACAGATACAAACCCCCGGTGTGAATGCACCGGGGGTTTATGATAACTTGAAAGTTACGCGGGCAATGAGCCGCGCATAGGCAAAATAAGAACCGTGA
>OJPL01000051.1_pt1 | contig 44670 bp, 34 predicted proteins | sample 1598501 | NCBI WGS metagenome assembly OJPL01 (sample SAMN03922486, study PRJEB24848) | human gut metagenome | isolation source: stool sample | host: Homo sapiens | place: Germany | collected 2011-05 | reverse complement strand
CCAACCACTTTCTGTGGCTGTGTTCAAAATGAACACGACCACATCTTGTGGATGGTTTCAAACCAATCCACAAAATCAGTGAGATTTGTGACAGAGAATATCATGTTTCGCAAGGTGCGTCAAGATGATTTTGAAAAATTTATGACGGTAAAGCATAAGAAGTCTTACTATTTGGCTCAAATTGAAGTCTACTTGACTTTTTTATTGAAGAGATGTCCGTTTTATGCTGCTGCATCTGTAACAGCCTGACGATAAGCACTTGCAGCGTTGTTATTTTATTCAACTGGCTGGGGGATAGTCCTCTGCATCGGGCGAAGTATTCCTCAGTACGGTTTCCACCGCGCACAGAGCAATCTTGGCAAGATTCAGCGTGGTATGGGGATTCATGGCGGTATGCCTCCGTCTATTTTTCTGTGTATAGAATACCACATAAACAAAAAGAGAACGGACGGTCGTTTCTGTTTACGAATTGAGCGCCTGCCACAACGCATCTGAAGCATCAAACACTGCCACGCTGTACCCGGCAAAGCGGCTCTGGATATCAACAGTCTGGCTGCCATCGGCGGCAGTGTTGTAGCTGCCCAGTTCCAGCCCGGAAAGGGCGGGCTGGCTGCGCCACGGGATAAGCTTTGTCTGCCATTCCGCGCCCAGCTTTTCGCTCAGTGCCCCATAGGCCTGTTCGAAGCCCTCCGGGTCATCCAAGATCCAGATTTTGCTCTCGCCGTTGGCAAGGTCGGTGTTCATCTGGGTGGCACCGGCCATCTGACCGTTCATGTCGGTCAGGGCGGCATCGGCGCTCCATGTGTAGTTGTTCACCTGCACCACCACAGTCCCGTCGCCGTTGGCGTCCTCCGCATAGTCTGCCAGCGCAGTCTGCAGGCGCTGCACGGCCTCGTCCGGCAGGGCCTCCGCCGTGACTACCGCCACGGTGTAGTCCGGGTCTACGGTAGTCAGCAGGCCGTGCGCCACATACGCTACGCCCACAATGACCATTGCCGCCACCGCCACGATGCCCCAGTTGTAATACCACCAGTTGGCGCGGGAGCGCTTTTTCTGCTCCTGTGCGGTCAGGGGCTTATCCGGCGCTGCCGGGCGCGGGATGCTGCGCACCTCTACGCCGTATTCCTGCCGCAAAACCGGGAACAGGGTCTGCATCGCTGCCAGCCCCGGCAGCCAGAAGCCGAACAGCACCGCCCAGAACACGCTGACCGGGAACAGCAAGATCATGCCGCCGATGCCCGCCAGCATGAGAACGCCTGCCAGGACGCAGCGCGCCGGGGCGACAGCCAGCAGCCTGCCCGCCCGGCGCAGCAAGCTGTCCGGGGCGGGCAGTTGCAGCGGCAGAACGGCAGCGCAAAGCGTAGCCAGAACCGCCAGCACCAGAAAATCCAGCGCCAGAAAAACGAGAATGGCAAGCCCGGGGTAATACCCCTGCTGCGCGGCGGCTTCAAACACAAAGGCCGATACAAAGCACAGCAGCCCCAGCACCAGCGTGCCAATGCAGCCAAAGCCGCAGGCGGCTTTCCAATGGGCGGCTAGGGTCTGCTTTGCCCGGGGCAGCCACTGGGAGGGGTCGTTCTGCAAGCTGCGCAGAGCGCAGTCTGCCAGCAGCACCATGGCAGGGCCGGTCAGCAGACCGGTGACCGCACTGCACACCACCGTCAGCGGCAGGGAGAGCAGGGTCACGCCCAGCGAGACCCCCAGTGCGGCAGGCAGGCAGAGCACGCAGACCATCAGGTTCGTGCCCAGCAGCTGGCCGAGGTCGCGGCCGACCATCTGGCAAAAGCGTGCAAAGCCTTTTTTCTCCGGCTCGTTTGGGCCTACGCCGTGGCCGTCCCGCCCATAAAGGGCATTGTAGATGCTCATTTTACTTCACCTCGGTGCCAAAGGCTTCGATTTGGGTCAGCGCCGGGAAGGGGGAAGTCCCCTCGGCCTGAATCAGATCCTTCAGCACAAGGCTGCGCACCCGCTTGGGCTCAAAGGCCACGCTCTGGGGTTTGGCGCTTTTCACCAGCGGGATGTCCAGCTGGCTGCCATCAGAAAATTCCACCGTGGCCTTTACCCAGTAGTTGTCGTGGGGGAAATCTGCCCGCTCGGTGATGCGCAGCTCATCCAGCAGTACTTCCCGGCCAAAATCCAGCGTCAGGGCTGCGTTCGGGTCGCGGTTGATGCCCCAGCTCTGGTAGGGATACTCGCCGTGGGCGCTGTTCTCAAAAATGCCGTCGATGGCGTTGCGGGCGGCAAACACCGCCTCGCCGCGCGTTTCTACGTTGGCGCTGGCGTGGGGATAAAAACCGGTGTCGCCATGCTCGTCATAGCAGTTGAAGGCCAGATTCCGCCGGGCGGCAATCTCTTCCGGCAGTGCCAGCCGTGCCCGGATAACGTGACGGCTGCCCGCAAAGCTCTTGGGCGAGTAGGTGATGGCCTGCTCCCCGAAGGGAATGTGGAAGTTGATCTCCCGCTTGACCACATACACAAGGGCTTCGGGCATGGTGTCCTCGAACTGGATGACGCAGTACTGCCCGGGATGGTCGATCTCCAGCGCCACCCGGTCGCCGGGCTTGTAGCAGTTGGTGTAAACAAGGGATACGGCGGTGTCAGCGTCACAGGTCATCAGGGTGTGGCCGGCTTCGTCCAGAATTTTCAGCTTGATGGTTTCCATGGCAGTTCTCCTTAGTACAGTTCGAGCTTCAGCATTTTTTGGAAATGCAGGGTGATCTTATAGATCGTTTCCGGCCATGCGGTGCGCAGGCGCGGGTCGGTGATAGGCACCGCCGTAACAGCAGCCGTTGCGGCGTCCGGGTCAAAGCGGATGCCGCCCAGTGTGCCCACCGCAAAGCCGTCCGCAGTGGGGACGGGTTGCTGCTCGGTGAGCAGGGTCAGGTCTACTGTGCCGGGATAGTCTGTTTCGTCCCGCAGGGTGATGCCCTGTTCGCTGACAGATACGCTGCGGCGGTAGGTGGTAAGCCCCGGGATGGGCGGGTACGCGCCCGCCAGTTCGCCGGTGATGCTATTTTCCTCGGTGCACACCTCCCGGGCAGCGTATTCCGCGCCGGGCAGCTGCTGCACGCCGTCAAAGGTGGGCAGGTTGTGCCATGCGCTCTGCATCGTCCAGATCTCATACCGCTGAGGGCTGAAGGTCTTTTTGGTGTAGCTCTCCACTCCGATATCGATGAGAAACGGTCTTCCGTCCTTGTACACGGTAATGCTGCCGGTATCGTTGTGGTTGTGGCTGTCGCCGTTGGAGCCAAACTTTGCACCCAGCACCCAGCTGCCCTGCCGTGCGGCATAAATGCCTACACTGGGGTACCATACTGCAGAACGATGCTGGGGAACTGCGGCGTATTCCATCAGTTCCTGCTCGGCAAAGGCGGTGGTCAGCCGGTACCACAGGTTGATGTGGGTGCTGCCGTCCGGGTTCTGCAAATGGTCGGGGTCGGCATCGGCGCGGAAATCTGCCGCCGCAAGGGCCTGCAAAGCATCGCTGCCTACGGCCTGTCCAAAGCGGTATTCCCGTGCACCGCAGCGCCCGGCCAGGGGGCTGCAATCGCCAAAGTTCAGATAGTAAGGTCCTTCCACATGGACATTGCAGATGTACTCCGCGATATTTTTGATCTTTGTTTCTCTGAATAGCGGGCGGAAGGCCTCCGGCGCAACGTTGGATAAAATTTCAAGACAGCCCCACAGGGTCAGTCCGGCGTGGCGATAATACTGCGCACCCTCGTTGCAGCAGCCGTCCGCGCCGTAGTCCTTCAAAAAGCAGTCGAGGCTGTAGGCTGCCTGCTTGACGGCAGCTTTTCGCTGCTGCTGGGTGGTGGGCAGCAGAAAAACGGTGAGCAGCACATTCTGAGTGCACCAGCTCGTCCAGTTACACATAGGCTCTTCGCCGTTGCCCATCCACCAGAAGTGGCTTGTAAAATAAGGCGTCAGGATGCGGGCGTCCAGCTCCCGCTCCATCCTCGCCGTGATGCCCGGCGCGGCAGTATCCAGCTCATCGGGCAGTAAGTACCGGGTCAGCGCCAGAAGCGCGCCGGTCTCGGCGGCAAATAAATCCACGATGGGGCGGGTGGTGTCCGGCAGGGGCAGCTGCGGGGTGTCCCGCACATAACTGTTGTGGGCGGGCAGCTGCCATGCACTTTCCTCGCAGATCGCCCATACGGTATCGGCAATTTCATCCAGAAAGCGCCCTTTGTGCTCCACACACTCGGCACTTACCAGCGCGCACAGCCGCGCCCGGCGGGAAAAGTAAGCCGTCTCCCATGGGGTGCGCCGCCCAGTGTGGGTGAAATCCAGCCAGAGCGAGAGCGGCAGGGACGCAATGGGCGTTTGCAGCGCGGCTTCTCCCGCCTGCAAAAAGCGCTGCTTTGCCCGCAGGGGCAGCCCCTGCCATGCGGTACGTTCCTTGGCAGGAGGGAAGGGCCGGTAATCGGGAAGAAATTCCGGCAGAAAAGCAAGTTGTTCCTGTATCATAAAAGCCTCCGATTTTAAATACTTTGCTGGTATTCCCGCGGGCTGAGCCCCGTGACCTTTTTGAACACCTTGGAAAAATAAAAGGCGCTCTCGTACCCCAGTTTCTCAGCGATCTCGTATACTTTCAAATCGCCCTGTTCCAGCATCTCTTTCGCCGCAGCGATGCGGGTCTCGGTAATGTACTCCACAAAGCCGCTGTCGCCGTATTTGCCAAACAGCTGGCTGAGGTAGTTGGGCGAAAAATTGAATACCGCCGCCACATCGGCCAGCGTCAGTTTTTCCGAAAGGTGATTCTTAATATACTCCTGCACCTGTGCCACCACCTGCATCTTCCCGGCGGTGGCGTCGCCTTCGTTGACCTCCACGAACTGGATGGGCTGCTCCACCGTGAGCAGGGGCTGCAAATGGGCGTTTTCCCGGCAGCAGCGCGCCAGCCCCAGCAGGGAGCCGGTGGGGCGGCCTACCGCCCAGAGCAGCCGTACCGTGAAATAGTTGTATAGAATTTGGCTGGCGCGTTCCAGCAGCGGGCGCAGCACCGTCCGGTAGTTCTGGCACTGGGCATCGGTCAGGCAGAACAGCACATTGCAGCGCATGGCATCTGCCCCGGTCACATAGCAGGGCAGGTAGTTTTGCAGGGTGGTCTCCAGCATCCGCCCGCAGGAAAAACTCAGCTTCAGCTGCTGGGCGGGGGTAAGGGCGGTGTTGGCGATGATCTCGCAGCTGGCTACAAGATAGGCGTCGCTTGCAAGGTTCAGCTCCATGTGCTGCAAAGGCTGCTCCAATGCGGCTTCGTCCGGGAACAGCCCGGCGTACAGCCGCACGAAAAAACGCTCCTGATAGCTGCGCACACTCTCGGCAAGGTTTTCCTGTGCCGACAATTCGCCCAGCAAAGCGCGCTCCTTTTTTACCTTTTCGGCGGCCTTGGCAAGGGCGGTTTGCAGGTTCTCGGGGGTCAGGTCCAGCTTGACCAGATAATCCACCACCCCGGCACCCATGGCCTGCTTGATGTAATCAAATTCTTCAAAGCTGGTCAGCATGATAAAGGCGGGCAGGGCGCTGCGTTCCCGGCAGGTGCGGGCAAGGGTAAGCCCGTCCATCACCGGCATTTTTACGTCGGCAATGACAATATCCGGCTTCTCCCGCTCAATGAGTTCCAGCGCCAGCTTGCCGTTGCGGGCGGTGCCGCAGACGGTATAGCCCAGCTTTTCCCATTCCAGCATCCCCTGCAGGCCGATGAGCACCAGCGGCTCATCATCCACCAGTAATATCCGCAGCATGGGGGTCTCCTTTCTGTTGATAGGGCAGCCGGATGGTGACCTCGGTGCCCACGTCCTCTTCGCTTTCAATGGTCAGGCCGTAGCCCTCGCCAAAGGAATACCGGATGCGGCGGTTCACGTTCCACAGGCCGACATGGCGGAACTTTTCAGCCTTTTCGGCACCCTCGGCGGGCTCGTCCAGAAGGTGAGCCACCAGCTCCGGCGGCATGCCCACGCCGTCATCGGTAATGCGCAGCAGTACGTCTCCGGTATCCGGGTCGGTGGAGATATCCAGCAGCACGCTGCCGTGGCCGCCCTTTGGCTCCAGCCCGTGGAAGATGGCGTTTTCCACCAGCGGCTGCAAGGTGAACCGGGGGATCAGGCAGTCCCGGCAAAGGGTCTCACTTTCAATGCGGGAGACCTCAATTTCCAAGTCGCCGCCGTAGCGGTACTGCTGGATGGTAAAGTAATCGTTGAGCAGTGCCAGCTCCTCCTGCAAAGGTACCAGCTTCTGGGTGCCCTTGGAGATGCTCTTGGTCAGCCGCGCAAAGGCGGTGACCATCTCGGCAATGCCGGGTGCGTGCTGGATGGTAGCCATCCAGCGGATGCTGTTGAGGGTGTTGTAGATAAAGTGCGGGTTCACCTCGTTTTGCAGCATCCGATATTCCAGCTCCTGCTTGCGGCGCTCGTCCTCCACCCGGCGGGTCATCAGGCTGTCCACGTTTTCAGCCAGCTGGTTGATGCCCCGGCCGATGTCGCCCAGCTCGTTGTTCCACTCCACCGTGCGGTCCGGGGCAAAGTTGCCGCTGCCCACGGTCTCGATGCGCTTTTGCAGCGCCTCCACCGGGCGGGTGATGACCCGCTCCAGCCAGTGCTGCATCAAAAAGCTCAGTCCCCAGATGATGGCAGTGCCAAGGGCGACCAGCCACAGGTACACGCCGTAGTGCAGCAAAAAGGTATTTGCGGGCAAAAGCTGCACCAGCGCCGCGCTGCGGCCGTTCAGTGTTACCTTGACTACATAATACTTCTGGTCGTCCAGCTGCACCTTGCCCTGCCATGCGGTCTGCTCTGTCACGCCGTTATTGCTGCCGGTGCGCAGGGTGTAGTCCACCTCCCGCAGGCGGTTCTCAGTCTCGGTCAGGCTGCCGTTTTCGATCTGCCACAGGCGGCTGCCCATCTCCCAGTACAACGCGCTGCCGTCGGTCAGGCTGTAGCCCGCGGCCGGGTCGGTGATAATGGCGGTGTCCAGCGCAAGGTAGGTGCTGCCCCGGTGCAAGGTGCCCTTGCCGCAGCGGACAGGCTGGCTGAGGGCGATGCAGCCCGGACTGCCGGGCAGCAGCGGGTCGGTAGTGAACTGCATCCCGTAACCCTTGGTGAGAAACTGCTTTATGCTGGTGCGGTTGAGCGCCGCCGAGGCGTTCAGCGGGCCGAACTGCAAATGCCGGTCGTTCTCATTGGTAACAAAAAAGCGGAGGATATGGCTGTACAGGGTGCTGGAATAGTATTTTTCCTGCATGGCTTCGTAGGCGGCAATGGTCTGGGTGCCGTTGATATTTTCCTGCGTGATGTACCGCCGCACGGTGCTGTCGATGGAAGCCCAGTTCAAAAGAGCATCGGCGCTTTCCAGACTGGTCTCGATGGAGGTAGCCACCAGCCGCAGGTTGAACTCTGCCGCCTGCAGGGAGTTGGCACGCACATATTGGTTGGAGAGAATGAACAGCGCCGCGCCCACGGCCAGAGAGGTAAGAAAGGTAAAAAAGCGCATTCCCCACACGATCTGCCGCCGCAGCGGGAAACGGTGGCTGCTCTTCATAACGGTGCCTCCTTTCTGGTGACAGTTTGCATTCTTTCCTTTATACAGTACTGATTCCGGCGCGGTTTGTCAACGACTTTTTTCATGGAAATTGTGTACTTTATACGCTTTTTTCTTGTGCCATGGATGTAAACTGTGCAAGAGAACAAGAAAGTGCAGACTCCAGTGTAAGAAAGTGCATCTTTTTTTAAAAGATACAGAAAAACTGCAACTCTTCCCGGAATTTTTCCATTCCGGTTTTTGCGTTTGTGCGGTATCCTAGTGTCAACAAAAGCGAGCGGCTCCCCGGCACGGGGGAGAACGCTGCACGAAATACACACACTGCCCTGAAGGAGGACACACTTATGAAAAAGATCTCTCGTCGTTCGTTCCTTACCGCTGCCGCAGCCTGCGGCGCTGCTGTTGCCCTGAGCGCCTGCGGCGGCTCTTCCGCAAGCTCCACCGCTGCTTCCTCCACTGCCGGCTCCACCGCTGCATCCGCAGCCGCAGGCCCTGTTACCCTGCAGTGGTCGGTGTGGGATAAGGAGTCCACCCCCTACTGGCAGGCCATGGCCGACGGCTACATGGCAAGCCACAAGGACGTGACCATCGAGATGGTGGATCTGGGCTCCAGCGATTACATGACCGTTCTGGCCACCCAGCTGGCTGGCAGCGCCGATCTGGATATCGTGACCATCAAGGATATCCCCGGCTACGCAAACCTGATCAATTTGGACTACCTCAAGCCCCTGAACGAGGTACTGACCCGCGACACTGGCGATTTCAACGGCACCATCGAGCAGCTGACCACCGACGACGGCAACTTCTACGCCGTGCCCTTCCGCAGCGACTTCTGGGTGCTGTACTACAACAAGGATCTGTTCGATAAGGCCGGTGTGGAGTATCCCTCCAATGACCTGACGATGGAAGATTACGATGCTCTGGCACGCAAGATGACCAGCGGCTCCGGCGACACCAAGGTCTATGGCTGCCACTACCACACCTGGCGCTCCGCCGCTTCTCTGTTCTCCATTCTGGACGGCAAGAACACCATCATCGACGGCAAATACGACTTCATGAAGCCCACCTACGATATGGTCATTGCCCAGCAGAAGGACGGCATCTGCATGGACTACGGCTACCTCAAGACCTCTTCTCTGCACTACTCCGCAGCCTTTGAGAACCAGCAGTGCGCAATGGTCAACATGGGCAGCTGGTTCATTTCCACGCTGGAAGCTTACATGAAGGATGCTGAGACCAAGTTCAACTGGGGCATCGTCAAGTATCCGCACCCCGCTGGTGCAGAGGCTGGTTCTACGCTGGGCACTGTGACCAGCCTGGCCATCAACGCCGATTCTCCCAAGGCAGAGGCCGCTGCCGACTTCATCAACTGGTGTGTCTCTGAAGAGGGCGCACAGGCCATTGCCAAGACCGGCACCTTCCCGGCCTGCGGCTCCGCTGCTACCGCCGAGATCATCAAGTCCACCGAAGGCTTCCCCGAGGACAGCAACTCTGTGGATGCACTGACCACCAGCAACGTTTATCTGGAGATGCCCTACACCCAGTACGCATCTGATATCGAGACCATTCTGAACGCCGAGCACGATGCCATTATGACCATGAGCGAGACCGTGGACGAGGGCATCCAGAACATGAACGATCAGGTTCCCGCAGTTCTCGGCTGATAAAGCGTTTTCCGCAATGGTTTGCGGTTCTCCTTCTTCATTGTTTTCAATCCCCATTCATTTTCCGATGACGAGCATCGGAAAAAAGCCCTGTCCGAGCGGGGCGGGTATGCACAGCGCCCGCCCCGCTCATTTTTTGGAAAAACTGTTATACTTCCGGGAAAGGAGGCTCTTTTATGGCGAGTGCTGCTGTCCAGAATAAAACTCCCCGTAAAGTGCTAAAAAAATCGACCCGCGATTCCCTGATCGCGTATTCCTTCATTGCGCCAAACTTCATTGGCTTCTGCGTGTTTACGCTGGTGCCCATGGTGTTTGCCATTGCGCTGGCTTTCTGCGCATGGGACGGCCGCCACGCCATCGAGTTTATCGGTCTGAAGAACTTTGTAAAACTCTTTACCACCGATAAAATTTTTCAGGCGGCGCTGAAAAATACCATCGTCTACGTCATTGGCACGGTGCCGCTGACGCTGGCCTGCTCGCTGGCCATGGCTGTGCTGCTGAACCAGAACGTGAAGCTGCGCAACTTCTTCCGCACCGTGGCGTTCTTCCCTTACGTTGCTTCGCTGGTGGCGGTGGCAGCGGTGTGGAACATGATCTTCAACCCCTCCATGGGCCCCATCAACATGATCCTGAACCAGTTCTTTGGCGTGGCGGTGGAAAACCTGCCCCGCTGGGCTGCCGGTAAGGACACCGCTATGATCACGGTCATCCTGTTCAGCGTGTGGAAGAACATGGGCTACTACATGGTCATCTATCTGGCAGGCCTGCAGGGCTGCAACCCGGACCTGAACGAAGCCGCCGAGCTGGACGGTGCAAACCGCTGGCAGCAGTTCTGGCACATCACCCTGCCGCAGCTGCGCCCCACCACCTTCTTTGTGGTCATTATGCTCACCATCTCCGGCTTCAAGGTCTACGACCAGATGTACATGATCACGCAGGGCGGCCCCGGCACTGCTACCATGACGCTGGTGTACTACATCTATAATGTGGCCTTCGTCAATACCCCGAAATACGGCTACGCAAGTGCCATTGCCATGGTGCTGTTCGTACTGGTGCTGATCGTTACCATCATCCAGTTCCGCGGCTCCAAGGGCGATAACTGAGAAAGGAGGAAGAAACCATGGCAACCGCTGTTATTAAAGACCACGCTTCCCAGAAGCGCCGCAATTTCATCTCCAAGTTCCTGATCTATTTCTTCCTCATCGTCATCACAGCTTGTATGCTACTGCCTTTTTTGTGGATGCTGTCCTCCTCCTTTAAGCTGAATAAGGACGTGTTCGGCTTCCCCATCCAGTGGATCCCCAAAAATCCCCGCTGGCAGAACTATGTGGACATCTGGACCCAGATCCCGCTGCTGACCTTTGTGAAAAACACGGTCAAGATCACCGTGGTGGTCACCCTGTTGCAGCTGTTTACCTCCTCCTTTGCAGCCTACGCCTTTGCAAAGATGCAGTTCAAGGGCAAAAACGTGCTCTTCCTCGGCTACATTGCCACCATCGCAGTGCCTTGGCAGGCCTACATGGTGCCCCAGTTCATGATGATGAGCTCGTGGCATTTGAACAACACCCATCTGGCCATTATGTGCCTGCAGGCCTTCAGCGCCTTCGGCGTGTTCCTGATGAAGCAGTTCTACGAGGGCGTGCCCACCGAGCTGTGTGAGGCTGCCCGCATTGATGGCCTGAGCGAGTACGGCATCTGGTGGCACATCATGCTGCCCCTCAGCCTGCCCGCCCTGTCCACCCTGACCATCTTCACCTTCGTGAACACATGGAACGACTTCCTTGGCCCCCTGATCTACCTGACCAAGACCGAACTCAAGACCATCCAGATCGGTCTGCGTATGTTCATCACCCAGTATTCTGCAGAGTACGGCCTGATCATGGCGGCCTCTGTGGTGGCACTGATCCCGGTGCTGATCGTGTTCCTCTCCCTGCAAAAGTACTTTGTGCAGGGCGTGGCATCCACCGGCATCAAGGGCTAAACAAATCACCCGTAAGCGGGGCGTGGGCAGTACCCGCGCCCCGCATTTTTTGCAGAAATAGAGGGAAAGCGTTATGTTATATCCTGAACAGAATGAAGCGCGCTTGAAGCTGAGCCTTGACGGCACATGGGCGTTTGCGCTGGGCAGCTGCGTGGAAGACCAGTTCGACCCCGCAAAGCCCCTGCCGGACGCCCAGCCCATCGCGGTACCTGCCAGCTACAACGACCAGAACGACCAGACCACCGCCCTGCGCCGCCACTACGGCTGGGTGTGGTATCAGCGCAAGGTCACCCTGCCCGCCTTCTGCGCCGGGCAGCGGGTGGTGCTGCGGTTCGGCTCGGTGACCCACACGGCCAAGGTCTGGCTGAACGGCCAGCTCATTGCGCAGCACAAGGGCGGCTTTACCCCCTTTGAAGCGGACGTCACCGCTCTGCTGCAACCCGGCGAGACCGCACTGCTGACCGTAGCCTGTGACAACCGGGTGAACCACAGCACCCTGCCTGTGGGCAACGAGGACGGGCAGCTGGCCTTCTTTGGCTCGGACAACGCGGGTATCCCCAGTGTGGAGGCTGCCAAGCGTGCCGCCGCACCCCAGAACCGCCCCAACTTTGACTTTTTCAACTATGCGGGCATCCATCGCCCGGTGGTGCTCTACACCACCCCTAAAGAGTACATCGAGGATGTGACCATAGTGCCCGCCGTGGACGGCACGGTGCAGTACGCGGTAAAAACCACCGGCAGCGCGCCTGTCCGTGTCACGGTGCTGGATGCTGACGGCAACGCCGTTGCAAGCGCCGAGAGTGCAGAAGGCACGATCACCATCCCGGAAGTGCATCTCTGGGAGCCCAGACCCGGCACGCCCTACCTGTACACCCTGCATGCCACCTGCGGGGCAGATGTCTACGACCAGACCTTTGGTGTGCGCAGCATTGAGGTGCGGGGCACACAGGTGCTTTTGAACGGCAAGCCGCTCTATTTCAAGGGCTTTTGCAAGCACGAGGACTTTACCGCCCATGGCCGAGGCTTTGACCCGGTGCTGAACGTGAAGGATGTGAACCTGATCCACTGGGCAAACGCCAATGCCGTGCGCACCAGCCACTATCCCTACGCCGAGGAGTTCTACGACCTGTGCGACCGGGAGGGCATTCTGGTCATGGACGAGACCCCGGCGGTGGGCATCGGCGGCGGGGCAGCGGTGAACCCCTATAAGGAATACCCCCTTGCGGAGCATCACCGGCAGGTGCTTGCCGAGATGATCCATCGGGACAAAAACCACCCCTGCGTGGTGCTGTGGAGCCTTGGCAACGAGCCGGATCTGGAGCACTTCCCGCAGGATGCCTACGACTACTGGCACCCGCTGTATGAGCTGGCGCACCAGCTGGACCCGCAGGACCGCCCGGTCACCCTCGTCTGCTGCCAGAACGACTACACCAAGGATATCACCACCCGCACCATGGATATCGTCTGCATCAACCGCTACTACGGCTGGTACAACCTTTCCGGTGACATGGACGCCGCTTGCTACGGCCTGAATCAGGAGCTGGATTTCTGGGCAGAGCAGCACAAGCCCGTGATGATGAGCGAGTACGGTGCGGACACCGTGGCAGGGCTGCACACCGCCGGAGCCGAGATGTTCAGTGAGGAGTTTCAGGTGGAGTTCTACCGCCGTCTGGATGCAGAGTTTGACAAGCGCCCGTGGTTTGTGGGAGAATTTGTCTGGAACTTTGCAGACTACGACACTGTGCAGGGCCCCATGCGGGTGGATGGCAACAAAAAAGGTCTGTTCACCCGGGATCGCCGCCCCAAGCTGGGCATGCACTTTCTGCGCCAGCGGTGGGCAGAGATACCTACGTTTGGATTTAAGGAGTAATCATGATGAAAACCTACCAGAACCACGCTATGACCGACGCCGAGGCACGGCAGGCACTGGCCGATGCCTGCAAACAGGTGGAGACCAATCTGCCCCTGTACACCTACCAGTGCCAGAACCATTCCAGTGTGAACGATATCTACCCCGGCTGCGCCAATAACCAGTGGACCTGCGGCTTTTGGCCCGGTGAGATCTGGCTGGCCTACGAGGCCACCGGGGACGAAAAATTCAAGACAGCCGCCCTCATTCAGGTGGACAGCTTTGCGGACCGCATTGCCCGCAAGGTGGAGGTGGACCACCACGATATGGGCTTTTTGTACAGCCCCACCTGCGTGGCAGCGTGGAAGCTGGTGGGCAGCGAAACCGGCAAAAACGCCGCCATTGCCGCCGCCGACCAGCTGCTGACCCGCTACCAACCCAGCGGCCGCTTCTTGCAGGCATGGGGCACTATGGACGACCCCGGCAACTACCGCTATATCATTGACTGCATGCTCAATGTGCCGCTGCTGTACTGGGCAGCGCAGGTGACCGGTAGCGACCACTACCGCGAGATCGCCGCTGCCCACACCGCCACCACGCTGGCAAACTCCTTCCGGCCGGACGGCAGCACCTACCACACCTTCTTTATGAACCCGGACGGCACCCCCAAGGGCGGACGCACCTGTCAGGGCTATAAGGACGACAGCTTCTGGGCACGGGGACAGGCGTGGGGCGTGTACGGCAGCGCCATTGGCTACACCTACACCCACGACGAAAAGTTTTTGGATGTGTTCCGCAAGGCGCTGGAATTTTACCTTTCCCGCCTGCCGGAGGATATGATCCCCTGCTGGGATATGCTCTTTGCCCCGGAAAGCGGCGAACCCCGGGATTCCTCCTCCGCTGCCATCGTGGCCTGTGGATTGCTGGAAGCGGCAAAGTATGTGGACGAAACAGAAGCTGCCCAGTGGCGCACACTGGCACGGCAGATGCTGGCCAGCCTTGCCGCAAATTATGCGGTAAAGCCTGGTACCCTCGGCTCCGGCCAGCTGCTGCACGGCACTTACAGCAAAAAGAGCCCCTACAACACCTGCACCCCGGAGGGCGTGGATGAATGTACGAGCTGGGGCGATTATTTTTACATGGAGGCGCTGACCCGCCTGACCAAAGACTGGGAGATGTACTGGTGATGAACTTGCAGACCAAAGCGGATTTTACCGCACTGATGCACAAATTTCTCGACCCCCTCAAGCCCTGTTATTCCGCAGGCTGCGCCCGGCTGCATCTGGGCGAGACGGGTGTGACCTACAACCAAAATGCCATTGAGCTGGAAGCCTTCAGCCGCCCGCTGTGGGCGCTGGTGCCCTTCTGGGTGGGCGGCGGCTCTGACCCGGAGTTTGAAAAAATCTACCGCAAGGGTCTTGCCGCCGGCACCGACCCGGAAAACCCCGAATACTGGGGCACCACCGGGGAATACGACCAGTGTTATGTGGAGATGGCGGCTATTGCCTGCGGCATCCTCACCGCACCGGAAAAGCTGTGGACCCCGCTTTCTGATACCGAAAAACAGAACCTTGCCGCATGGCTGGGGCAGATCAACGCCCACACCATCCCGGACTGCAACTGGCAGTTTTTCCGCATCCTTGTAAACCTTGCCCTGAAAAGCGTGGGGATGCCTTACAGCCCGGAACTGCTGGAGGATGGCCTTTGCAAAATTGACAGCTATTACAGCGGCGACGGCTGGTCCACCGATGGCGCCTCCGTGCAAAAGGATTACTACATCCCGTGGGCCATCCAGTATTACGGACTGCTCTACTCTAAATTTGCCGCCGACACCGACCCCCGGCGTGCTGCACTCTACCGCCAGCGCGCCCAGCTGTTCGCGCAGCAGTTCGTCTATTGGTTCGATGCCAACGGCGCAGCCCTGCCCTTTGGCCGCAGCCTGACCTACCGCTTTGCCCAGAACAGCTTCTGGGCGGCCTGCATCTGGGCAGGGCTGGAGCCGCTGCCCCTGCCGGTAATGAAGGGCCTTATCGTCCGCAACTTCAACTGGTGGCTGGGGCAGAAAATGTTCGACCGGGACGGCATCCTGACCATCGGCTACTGCTACCCGCAGATGTACATGGCCGAGCGGTACAACGCCCCCGGCAGCCCCTACTGGGGCATGAAGAGCTTTTTGCTGCTTGCTTTGCCGGATGACCACCCCTTCTGGTCTGCCGAAGCCGCGCCCATGCCCGCATTGGAGCGGCTCAAGCCCATGCCATACGCCAATATGCTGGTGCAGCGCCGGGCGGGGCGGGTAACGGCCTATGCCGCCGGTGTCAACGAGGGCCACGGTCACGGACAGTTCCCGGAAAAGTATGCAAAATTTGCCTACGATACCCGCTTTGGCTTCTGCGCCTCCCGCAGCCGGGAGGTGCTCAATCAGGCCGCGCCGGACAGTATGCTGGCCTTTGTCATCGACGACAACGTGTTTGTGCGCAAGGTGAGCAAAACGTGGAAAATTGAAGCCGGGGCTGTGACCGCGCAGTGGTCGCCCTTCCCCGGGATTGAGGTGACCACCACTATCACTCCCACGGCCACCGGCCACCGCCGCCACCATGAAATTGACAGCAGTTTCGACTGCGAAGCCTATGACTGCGGTTTTGCCGTGCCCAATTTTACACCGGGCTACGCCGAAAGCGCGGAAAACGATACCGCCGAAGCCCATTGCGACACCCTGTGCTGCGCCGTGCGCGGCAGGGGAGAAGCAGTGGTCATCGGCTGCGACCCTAACACCAGCCTGTACTTCACCAATGTCCATCTGCCCGCCGTGAAGTACCACATCCCCAAGGGACACACGGTACTGGACACCGAGGTCTTTGACGAAGCAAACTGATGCCGCTTCTTTCTATAGCAGTTTGCGTTTTTAATGCACAAGCAACATCCGCAAACTGCATATCGCAAATATGCCGTTTTGATAGGCACTATTTTTGAAAATTGCGATAGAAAAACAGTCGTTTTTGTGCGGCCGTTTTTCTTATATTCTGTGCTATAATGAGAGCAGAAAATGCTGCGAGGTGACATTTATGCCTTTAAATAATCCTATCACATCGGCGCTTCTGGCCGACCCGGAAATTTTCCAGCAGAACCGTTTGCCCTTCCACGCTCATTTTGCAGACCAGACAAGCCCGGAAATGCCGCTGGCCGTCAGCTTGGATGGCGAATGGGCTTTCCACTATGCGGAAAACCTGACTGCGCCTTTCTCAGACTGGGACACCCTGACCGTGCCCGGCTTCATCCAAATGCAGAGCCTGCAAAAGCCCGGCCAGCCCTACGGCACGCCCCATTACGTCAACACCCAGTACCCGTGGGACGGCCATGAAAAGCTGCACCCCGGTCAGATTCCGCAGGATTATAACCCCATCGGGGAATACCAGCGCAGTTTCACCCTGCCGGAAAGCTGGGCAAGCTGCTATCTGCGCCTGAACGGCGCGGACAGCGCTGCCGCCGTCTGGTGCAATGACGTTTACATCGGCTACACCGAGGATACCTTCACTCCCGCTGAATTTGACATGACCGCCGCCGTCCACCCCGGCGAAAATACCCTGACGGTACAGGTGTACCGTTTCTCCTCCGGCAGCTGGCTGGAGGATCAGGATTTCTGGCGCATGAGCGGCTTGTTCCGCTCTGTGGAGCTGTTCACAAAGCCGGAAATTCACCTCGAGGATGTCTTTGTGAAGCAGGATTTTGCCCCGGACTTTTCCAGTGCCACTGTCACCTTTGATTGCAAGGTCAGCGGCGCGGGCACCATCTCGGTGGTGTTTGATGGCGAGGAGCAGTCTGCTGAGGTGGGCGAACCTGCCGAATACGACAGCGGTGTGGTGTTCGGCAAGGGCGAGGCCGACCCGGACGTGGAAGAGGACGTGCAGGATGTCTCCTTCACCTTTACGGTGGAGCATCCCACCCTGTGGAGCGCCGAGCAGCCGAGCCTGTACGAAGCAGAAATTGCCCTGCTGAACGAGGGTGCTCTCGTGGAGCGCACCGGATTGAAAGTCGGCTTGCGTAAGTTTGAGCTGAAAGAACGCCAGATGCTTTTGAACGGCAAGCGTATCGTGTTCAAGGGTGTCAACCGCCACGAGTGGAGCTGCCGCACCGGCCGCACCGTCAGCCGGGAAGAGATGCTGTGGGATGTAAAGAACCTGAAGGCCCACAACGTCAACGCCGTGCGCACCAGCCACTACCCCAACGACCCCTATTTCCTGTCCCTCTGCGATGAATACGGCCTGTATGTCATCGGGGAGACCAATCTGGAGACCCACGGCACATGGCAGAAGCTGGGTGAGGACGGCTCGGACGAGTGGACGCTGCCCGGTGCCCGCCCGGAGTGGCGGGAAAATGTGCTTGCCCGCGCCGAAGCCATGCTGGAACGGGACAAAAACCACCCGGCCATCCTCATTTGGTCTTGCGGCAACGAGAGCCACGGCGGCAAGACCCTGTGGGAGATGAGCGAGTATTTCCGCAACACCGACCCCAGCCGCCTTGTGCACTACGAGGGCATTTTCTGGAACCGGGAGTACCCCGCCACCTCCGATATGGAAAGCCAGATGTACACCCCGGTGGCAGACATCAAAAAGTTTCTGGCAGAGCACCCGGAAAAGCCCTTTATCATGTGCGAGTACAGCCACGCCATGGGTAACAGCTGCGGCGGCATCACCGACTACACCGAGTATGCCTACGAAGAGCCCCTGTATCAGGGCGGGTTTATCTGGGAGTACATGGACCACGGCATTGCAGTGACAAGCCCGGACGGCAAGCCCGGCTTTGCCTATGGCGGCGACTTCGGCGACCGCCCCACCGACCGGGAATTCTGCGTGGACGGCCTTGTGCTGCCCGACCGCCGTAACACCCCCAAAATGGACGCCGTCAAGGCGGCCTACGCACCGCTGAAGATCACCCTGACCGACACGGAAGCCGTGATTGAAAACCGGAATCTCTTTACCGACCTGAACGCCTACGACCTTGTGTTTGCGTCCTCGGTCAACGGCAAGCCGGAGCGCCGGGCGGTGCTGCGGGCAGACTGCAAGCCGGGCGGGACGGAGCACATCCCGTTTCCCTTTGCCTTACCGGAGGCTGGGCTTGCCTGCATGACCGTTACCGCCATCCAGCGGGCTGCACTGCCCGGCATCCCGGCGGGCTATGAAGCCGCTTTGGGGCAGGTATGGCACAACTACGCCGTCGCCCGGCTGACCCTGCCCGCCCCGCAGCTGGTGGAGATGGACTGCAACGTCGGCGTAAAGGGCGAGGGCTTCGAGTACATCTTTGGCCGAGGCAAGGGGCTGGTGTCCATCCGCTATAACGGCGTGCAGCTGCTGGACGATACCGTGCGCCCCAATTTCTGGCGTGCGCCCACCAACAACGACGAGGGCTGTGCAGAGCCGTTTACATTTGCCTTCTGGAAAACCGCCGGTCTCTACGCCCGCTGCGATAACCTGACCGCTGAAACAAAGGGCGATTTCGTCATCGCCCGCGCAAACTACACCCTGCCAGATGGGCAGACGCTGCCCATTGATTTTGCCATTGACGGCGCAGGCCGCTGTGATATCACCATGACATGGCAGGGCACGCGCACTGAGCTGCCGGAGTTCGGTCTGCTCTTCCCGCTGCGTCGGGAGCTGACGGAAGTCTCCTATCTGGGTCTTGGCCCCCGGGAGACCACCGCCGACCGCACTGCAGGCGGCAAGATGGGTGCGTGGAACTACAACGTCCGGCAGGATTTTGCCCAGAACACCCCGGTCTACCCGCAGGAGTGCGGCAGCCGCACCGGCGTGTACAGTGCAACTGTCACCGGCAGCGGATTGAATATAGGCATCGGCTTTGCAGGGGACGGCATGACCTTCTCGGCGCTGCCCTACACGCCCCATGAACTGGAAAACGCCCGCCACCTTTACGAGCTGCCCCGGGACGACAATAAGACGGTCGTCCGCTGCGCTGCTTTCCAGCGCGGCGTGGGCGGCGACAACAGCTGGGGCGCAAAGCCCCATGCAGACGCCTGCTTTGCGGTGGAGAAGGGAACCTCGTTCCGTTTTACGATTCAAAAATAAAAATTTACTTGGCTAAAGTGGTGGGTATCATCGTGATACCCACCACTTTGGTCTTATTGCGAAACCGTAACAAGACAAAAATCAGCGCAATATTCAAATAGTATATTTGCGATATGCAATCCAACGTTGTAGCTGCTGCATTAAAAAGTTGAATTTTTATGGTTTATGGAGAAATAAGGAATTGTGTCAAAATGACACAATTGCTCCGGGCACCTTCATAGAACCATGGAATGTGAATATTTTGCTTTCATAGGAGTTCATGTTTTTTACTGAATCTCGTGAAAAGCGTATAAAAAGCTTGCAATCATCTGTAAAATGTGGTATATCCATTATACGAAACATTGCTTTAAAAGAACACTCCACCGTTCAATGATGTGTAAAGTGAGGTGCCTGCCATGACCGCCGTGATCTATGCCCGCTATTCATCGGATAACCAGCGCGAAGAATCCATTGAAGGCCAGATTCGTGAATGCACTGCCTATGCGGAAAAGAACGGCATCACCATCGTCAAGCACTACATTGACCGTGCTATCTCTGCCAAGACGGACAACCGCCCGGAGTTTCAGCAGATGATTAAGGACAGTGACAAGAAGCTGTTTGACATCGTGCTGGTCTGGAAGTTGGATCGTTTTGCCCGGAACCGCTACGACAGTGCCCGGTACAAGACCCAGCTGAAGAAGAACGGTGTCAAGCTCATGTCTGCCACCGAGATCATCTCCGAGGGACCGGAGGGCATCATTCTGGAATCGGTGCTGGAAGGTTATGCCGAGTATTATTCCGCTGACCTGTCTGAAAAGGTCATTCGTGGCATGACCGAAAACGCACTGAAGGGAAAGTTCACTGGCGGTGCCATTCCCTTTGGCTACATCATCAACGCAGACCACCGCTTTGAAATCGACCCGTTGACTGCTCCCTTTGTTGCAGAAACCTTCCAGCGGTACAACGATGGCCAGACCATGCGGGAAATTCGGGATTGGCTGAACGAAAAGGGCGTCAAGAACCAGCGTGGCGGGCTGATGACCTTCAACACCATTCAGCATATGCTGAACAATCGCCGCTACATCGGGGAGCTGAAATATCGTGATGTTTTGATTCCCGATGCGATTCCCTCCATTGTGTCCGCAGAGCTTTTCAACGATGTGCAGGAAAAGATCGCCAAAAACAAAAAAGCCCCTGCCCGTAGAAAGGCAGAGGATGACTACCTGCTCACCACCAAGCTGTTCTGCGGCTACTGTGGGGCGTTGATGTTTGGCGAAAGCGGCACAAGCCGGACGGGTGAAGTCCACCGCTACTATAAATGTGCCACTGCCAAAAAGCACAAGGGCTGCAAGAAAAAGACCGTCCGCAAACAGTGGCTGGAAGATCTGGTGGTCAACCAGACCATGCAGCTTGTCAAGGATGATGCCGCCATGGAATCCATCATTGCCAAGGTGATGGATCTGCAAAACAAGGAAAACACCAACATTCCCCTTTATGAAAAGCAGCTCCGGGATGCGGAATCTGGTATTCAGAATATGCTGAACGCAATTCAGGCCGGTATCCTGACCAGCTCTACCAAGGAGCGGTTGGAACAGCTCGAAGAAACCAAGCGTGAGCTTGAAGCACGCATTGCGGAAGAAAAGCTGGCGAAGCCGAAAGTGACCGAAGAATTTATCAGGTTTTGGCTGCTGCGGTTCCGTAAGCTGGACATGAGCCTGAAAGACCAGCGGCAGGCACTGGTGGATACCTTCATCAATGCGATTTACCTGTATGATGATAAGGTTTTGATAACCTTCAACTATAAAGAAGGAACACAGACCGTCACCTTTGGGGAAGCGGCAGAAGCCGCATCAAAGGGAAATGGTTCGGATTTGGATTGCTTTACTGCACCAAGAAAAACCAGTACACAATGTGTACTGGTTTTTCTTTTTCGGTGCGGAAGAGGACTTGAACAGCACGGCCCCACCGCAGGTGGGGCAACAAAAGCCCCAGTGGGGCTTTTGTTAGTGCGCGGTTCCCAACCTGTAGGAATGTCTACCGGGAGACAGACTGTCCACTGTCTTTTTTGTTTTACATGGCAGTTTCTCTTTAGCAGTAACTGCGGATAAGAGGACTTGAACAGCAACGACGACGACCGCAGCCAGCGGCTGAAACAGGGAGGAGTTGTTGGGGCCGCGTTCTGATTTTTCAAAGCCCTGCCAAGGGGCTGCAGAAAAATCAGCAAACGCAACCCGTAAGGCCCTGACCACCAGATTCCGCTGCGGTTCCCAACCTGTAGGAATGTCTACCGGGAGGACTGTCGTTCATTCGGGAGAAATGGATGATTTATAAAGAGGCTGTTGCAAAATAGCTCTTTGAAAAAATATGCACAAAACCCGGAATCTTTTCAGAGCCAAAACGGCTCAAAAAGGGTTCCGGGCTTTTATTTTTTACACTATCTCTTTGTGCAAGCTGCTGTCGCATTTTTATTTTGCAACAGCCCCGTTTTTGAAACAATGGGGGCAACAGCATGAAACAGTACGTTTCTTTCCAGCGGCTTGATATAATATGTTCCATCCAGTGCCTTACCCAGTGCCTTACAGAGCTTTACCTGAAACGCTTCCTACCAGATCTTCTGCTCATACAGTTGGGAGGGTTCCGCAAAGGCGGCAAGTTTTCCGTCTGCGAACACACCCACGGTGCATTGCGTGGGCAAGGTCGTGCAAAACCATCACGACGGTCCGGCCCTGCTGTGCAAGGCTTTGCAGAAGTTCCATCAGCTGGAACTGTGCTGCACCGGGAACTTCGGGTGTCCGCGCCGCGACCAGAAGGGCGAAAAAGCCCGCGCCGGAGTCCAGAACGACCACATTCTTATAAAGTTTGCTCATGTTCTGGAAGATCTCATCCTCGCTCTGGCCCGCCTTCTCGAAAATGTACCCGGTCGGTAAGCCGGAACTGGACGATCTGAGAAGAACGGCGTATGAGGCTATTGCATGAGATCCTGTGCGACAGCCTTATTTTTATGCACAAATGCACCCCAAAATTTAAAAAGTATGGTATACTGGTACAAAACTGGTTCCATAGGGGAGAAAAGAATGCAATATAAGATTCTGGCAAGCGATTATGACAATACACTGGTTCCCTTTGGCGAGAGCAAGCCCCGCCAGAAGGTGGTCAGGGCGGTAAAGAAGCTGCAGGCCGCAGGCGGCAGATTCGTGCTCAGCACCGGCCGCGCCTATCCGTGCGTCAGCCTCAAGGGGCAGCTGGGCGGTATCCGGTTCGACTACGCCATCACCTGCAACGGTGCCTGCGTGGTGGACCGCGAGGGCCGCATCGTGGCAGAGCACCCGCTCACTGCCGAGGAAATGTATGCGCTGGTGGATTTCTGCGAGGATTATAACTATCCGCTGCAGTTCAATTTCAGGGATGCCTGCTACGCCTACTGCGAGTATGAATATCTGCACAGGGGCTACCGGCAGATGAACAGCATCGGGCTGGACTGCGTGGACGGCGAAGATCAGGACCGCCACCTGATCGATATGCCCCACGCGGCCTTTGCGGCAGTGCAGCCGGAGCACGTGGCAGATTTTGCGGCAAAGTACGGCCATCTGGGCCTGCACTGGATGCAGGTGGGTGCGCAGAATGCCGACGGCCTGTGCTACTACGACATCGTGCGCGGTGGAATGGACAAGGGGGTTGGCCTTGCCGACCTGTGTGAAAAAATGGGTCTGACGCTGGCCGATGCCGTAGCGGCAGGCGATTCTGCCAACGATGTGGGCATGCTGAAGGCAGCGGGCCTTGGCTGCTGCATGGCAAACGGCACGCCGGACGCAAAGGCTGCCGCCGACCGCATCATTGGCGACGTGCGGGAGGACGGCCTTGCGGATCTGATCGAGGAGCTGTGGTTCGACGGCCCCACAGCGGTGCCGTCCGGCCGCGACCTTGGCTCGCCTTGGGATAAAATTGAAAGTGCAGGCGGACAATGAGCTTTGACCCGGTGTATAACGAGCACAGCCGGGCGCTGATCCTAGGTACATGGCCCAGCCCCAAAAGCCGCGAGATGGCCTTTTACTACGGCCACCCGCAGAACCGCTTCTGGCCCATGCTGGCCGCGCTGACCGGGGAGCAGACGCCCGCGCGGGAGGACATCGAAGCCAAAAAGCAGATCATCCTGCGCCATGGTCTAGCCCTCTGGGACACGCTGGAACGCTGCACCATCACCGGGGCGTCGGACGCTTCCATCCGGGATGCGGTGCCGAATGATATCGCCGCACTGCTGGCAAAGGCACCCATCAAGGCGGTGTTCTGCAACGGTGCGGCGGCTTACCGCATCTATACAAAGTATCTGCAGCCGGTGTCCGGCATCGCGGCCGTCAAGCTGCCCAGCACCAGCCCGGCAAACGCCGCCTGCCGCCCGGAAACGCTGCGCGCGGTCTGGGGCGAAGCGCTGGGCCCGTGGATTTCCAAATGATTGCAAGGTTGTAAATTATCCGTGAAACCCTTGCGTTTTTCGCCGGGTGCGGTATCATGGGTAACATAAGGGGAAGCTTCCCCAAAGAAGGAGAAGGTTCATGAGTAAGATCATCCGCACTCAGAAGCCCAGCGTTCTGCCATTTTATGCAATGGCGCTGGTCTTTTTGGGATTGTGCGCGGTACTGCCGGTGTATAAGCTGTGGGCGCTGCTGGTGGCGCTGGGCGGCGCTCTGATCGCCTTTGGCGCGGCGCAGAAGGTCTGCCCGCCCCGGGTGGTGGAGCACGAAGTGCCCTTCCACACCGGCGTGGAGGATGTGGACGCGATGCTGACCGACATCCAGCAGAAACTGGATACCCTGCACACCCTCAACGAGCAGCTGCCGGACCCGCAGCTCTCTGCCGCCATGACCCGCATGGAAAAAGCGGGCCGCTCCATTGTGGAGGCGGTGGAAGCAAATCCGGAAAAGGCAAAGCAGGTGCGCAGGTTCGCAAACTACTACCTGCCGGATGCGGTGAACGTGCTGCAGCAGTATGCAAAGCTGGCAAAGCAGGGCGTGCGCGGCGAGAATGCCGCAGCCATCCGTACCGAGGTGGAGCACAATGCTGCTTCCATTGCCACGGCGTTTGAAAACCAGCTGGATGCCCTGTACGCCGCCGAGAGCATGGACCTTTCTGCAGACATCACGGTGCTGCAGAACATGCTCAAGGGGCAGGGACTGAGCTGAAGAAAAAGGTAACCGGTATTTGGAAAGGAAGGAATCTCTTATGGCAGACAATACATTCAACTTTGATCTGGATGCACCCGCTGTGCCCACCCTGACGCTGGACCCCGCCCCGGCAGCGGAGGAAAAGGCTGCGCCCGTCCAGCAGGAAGCCCCCGCTCCGGAGGCACAGGTGAACCTGACCCCGGAGGAGCAGGCCATGGTGGACCAGTTCGCCGAGAAGATCGATATTACCAACAGCCAGCAGGTGCTGCAGTACGGCTCTGCCTGCCAGAAAAAGATCGGCGATTTCTCCGAGGCTGCGCTCTCCAAGGTGTCCACCAAGGATCTGGGCGAGGTGGGCGACATGATCACCAGCCTGATCGGTGAGCTGAAGAGCTTTGATGCCGGTGAGGAGGAGAAAAAGGGCATTCTGGGCTTCTTCAAGAAGAAGGGCGACCAGCTGGATGCCATGAAGATGAAGTACAACAAGGCCGAGACCAACGTGGAAAAGATCCAGTCCATGCTGGAGGGCCATCAGGTGCAGCTGCTCAAGGACATCGCCATGCTGGATAAGATGTATGATCTGAACATGGCCTACTTCAAGGAGCTGAGCATGTATATCCTTGCCGGCAAAAAGAAGCTGGCCGATGTGCGTGCAAACGAGCTGCAGCAGGCCATGGACAAGGCCAAGGTTTCCGGCCTGCCGGAGGACGCACAGGCAGCCCGCGATCTGGCCGACCAGTGCGAGCGGTTTGAGAAAAAGCTCTACGATCTGGAGCTCACCCGCAACATCAGCCTGCAGATGGGCCCCCAGATCCGCCTTTTGCAGAACAACAACACCATGATGGCGGAAAAGATCCAGTCCACCATCGTCAACACCATCCCGCTGTGGAAGAACCAGATGGTGCTGGCATTGGGTCTGGCCCACAGCCAGCAGGCCATGCAGGCCGAGCGTGCCGTTACCGATATGACCAACGACCTGCTCAAGAAGAACGCCGAGGCCCTGAAGATGGGTACCATCGAGACCGCCAAGGAGTCTCAGCGCGGTGTGGTGGACATCGAGACCCTGCAGCAGACCAACAAGAGCCTGATCGAGACGCTGGACGAGCTGAACAAGATCCAGAGCGAGGGCCGCGCAAAGCGCGCTGCCGCCGAGCAGGAGCTGAACCGCATCGAGGACGAACTGAAAGCAAAAATGATGGAGATCCGGAGCTGAAATGGCAAACGCAGATTTTTCGCAAAAACAGAACAGCACTCCCGGCGGTTTTGACGCGGGCAGCTACCGTGAACAAAAGCAGCCGGAGCAGGCTGTGCCGCTGACCCCTTTGCAGCAGAAGCTGGCAGGGTTGGAAGCAAAGCTGCCCGCCACCCTTTCCACCCGGGCGGCGGCGCTGGCCCTGAGCGTGGTGGTGATGCTGGCGGCCTTTTTGGGCTTTGGCAGCGCCAAGCTGCGCAGCCGGTACAACGAAGCCCGCAAATGGTACACGGTGGGTGTGGCGGCAGACAATGGCTATAACCTCAGCGAGGAGCTGACCACCCGCATGAACACGGCGGCGAACATCATCACCACCGCCGGAAACACGCTGGGGGCCGACAGTGCCGAGGTGCAGGCTGCACAGACCGCGCTGAACGACTTCTCGGCCTGTCTGGAAGCGGTGCAGAACGGCGGCAAAGCGCAGGCACTGACTTCGCTGCCCTATTATCAGGGCAGCACGATGCACGCACTGTATCAGGCCAACGAGGTGCTGGGTTCGCGGATCGACCAGCTCTATGCAAAGCTGCAGGAGCAGGCTGCAGACCCCATGAAGATGGGCGCAGTGCAGGGGCAGTACGGCCAGTTCAACAGTGCGGCTACCATCATCGGCACCCTGCAGTACAACGATGCCGTTTACGACTACCAGAAAGAGACCGGCGGCTTTCCGGCCAGTGTGCTGGGCAGCATTGCCGGAGTAAAGGAGGTTGAACCCTTCGCATGAAAAATTTTGCAAAGCGCGTGAGCGCTCTGGTGCTGGCCCTTGTGGTGGGCGCAGCGGCTCTGTGCCCGGCAGCATTTGCCACCGCCAGCCTGCCGGATCTGCCCAGAGATCAGTGTGTGGTGGATGACGCCAACGTTCTGAACGACAGCACCACCCAGACCATCATCGACTTGAATGCCCAGCTGGAACAAAGCTGCAGCGGAGCACAGATCGGCGTACTGACTGTAGATTATACGGGCAATTATTCCACTGAGGATTATGCAACACAGGCCTTCAACGCATGGGGCATCGGCGATGCTACGAATAATAACGGCGTGCTGATCCTGCTGGTGATGGAGTCACCCATCTACGAGGATGGCGATTACTACGTGACCTACGGCGACGGCTTCCGCAACACCACGCTGGAAAGTCAGGCCAGCGCCATCGCCCAGACCATGGAAAATGACTTTGCTGCCTGCGACTACGACGGTGCCGTGACCACCTGTGCCAACAATGTGGCCGACACCATTGCAAGTGTTTATGGGGTAAATCTGAACAATGGCAGCTACGACGATGGCGGCTACGCGGAACCGGACGACGGCCCCACCACCTTTGAGGATGTCGTTCTGGGCATCGTGATCCTGTTCATGTCCCTGCTGGTGATGCTGATCATCGTGCTGTTCGTGTTCCGGGTGTTCATTGCACCCATCGGCCATGCAGTGGGCTGGAACTGGGGCCCCTTCGCATGGGGCTACATGGCAGGCTCGGCCCGTCGGCATTATCGTCCCGGCCCGCCGCCTCCTCCGGGCCCCGGCTTCGGTCCCGGATACGGCCCGGGCTATGGCCCCGGCCCCCGCAATGACCGGCCCCGCCCGCCCCGGAACAACAACCGGCGTCCGCCCCGTCCTCCCATGGGCGGCGGCTTTGGCGGCGGTTCCTTCGGTGGCGGCTCGTTCGGCGGCGGCTCCTTCGGTGGAATGGGCGGCGGCTCCAGCCATGGCGGCGGCGGTGGACGCGGACGGTAACGCCGCTGCGCGGCAAAATGCCCTCCGCGCTGCTTTGGGCAGCTTCAGAGGAAGAATTATTTGAGATTTTGGGGTTCTGAAAAGCCTGCGGGCTTTTCAGAACCCCTTTTTCACGGATGGGGTAGGGGCGGCAAGCGACAGCTGCCGTGCCGGTCTTGACGGAAAACATTGCCGCTCTCTTTTCTGCGGCTTTTATCATGAATGGAATTCATTTGACAAAGCAACTTTGCTAATCTATACTGAAAACCATGCAATTACAGTAAAATGTGTCATATAGAGGGAGAATCATCATGCTGACTCTGGATAAGATCTACCACGCCGCCTTTGTGCTCAAGGACGTTGCCCGCAAGACCGACCTCATTGAGGCATCCAAGCTTTCCAAGGACTGCCATCTGTACCTGAAGACCGAGAATCTGCAGGCCACCGGCAGCTTCAAGGTGCGCGGCGCTTACTATAAGATCAGCCAGCTCTCCGCCGAGGAGAGCGCCAAGGGCGTGATCGCCTGCTCTGCGGGCAACCATGCGCAGGGCGTGGCACTGGCTGCCACCCGCCGCGGCATCAAAAGCATCGTCTGCATGCCGGACGGTGCGCCCATCATGAAGGTGGAGAACACCAAGAACCTGGGCGCAGAGGTGTGTCTGGTGCCCGGCACCTACGACGACGCCCACGACAAGGCCGTGGAGCTGCAGGAAGAGACCGGAATGACCTTTATCCACCCCTATGACGATGAGCAGGTCATCGCGGGACAGGGAACCATCGGTCTGGAAATTCTGGATCAGCTGCCGGATGTGGATGCGGTCGTTGTGCCGGTGGGCGGCGGCGGCCTGATCTCCGGCGTGGCCTTTGCCATCAAGAGCCTGCGCCCGGAGGTAAAGGTGTACGGCGTGCAGGCCGAAGGTGCCCCCAGCATGTACCGCAGTCTGCATGAGCACAAGTATCAGACCCTGAAAGCAGCCTCCACCTTTGCAGACGGCATTCAGGTCAAGACGCCCGGCGAGCTGACCTACCAGATCTGCGAACAGTATGTGGATGATATCGTCACCGTCACCGAGGACGAGACCGCTGCCGCCATCCTCTCCCTGATGGAGAACCAGAAGCTGGTGGCCGAGGGTGCCGGAGCCGTGCCGGTGGCTGCAGTGCTGTTCCACAAGCTGCCGGTCGAGGGCAAAAAGGTGGCCTGCGTTGTCTCCGGCGGCAACATCGATGTGAACATCCTCAACCGCGTCATCACCCGCGGTCTGGTGATGAGCGGCCGCAAGGCCAACATGACCATCGCACTGGAGGACAAGCCCGGCCAGCTGAAGAAGGTGGCGGAGATCGTTTCCCGCTGCGGCAGCAATGTGGTGTCGGTGCAGCACGATGGTTCTGACCCCAACATGCCCATTTCCAGCTGCTTCCTCAAGCTCACCCTTGAGACCCGCGACGCGGCGCAGATCGAGCAGATCCGTGCAGAACTTGCAAAAGAGGGTTTCCAGCTGGTGAGCGAAAGAGTATAATAGAAGAAAAAAGAAAGGAACGTTTTATCATGAAAGTCGTTTCTACTTCCAATGCACCCGCCGCCATCGGCCCCTACAGCCAGGCCATCGATCTGGGCAATATGGTGTTCGTTTCCGGCCAGATCCCGGTAGACCCTGCCACCGGCAAGATGGCCGATACCGTGGAGGAGCAGGCTGCACAGAGTCTGGCAAACCTCAAGGCCATTCTGGCGGAGGCCGGTCTTTCCATGGCAAATGTGGTCAAGACGGTCATCTTCCTTGCCGACATCAACGATTTTGCCGCTGTGAACGCCGTGTATGCCAAGGCATTTGCAGAGCCGTTCCCTGCACGCAGCTGTGTACAGGTGGCGGCCATCCCCAAGGGCGCAAAGCTGGAGATCGAGTGCATCGCCGTGCGTGAGTGAACGCGCGCAGGCTGTTTCTGAAATACCGGACAAAAAGAGAGCCGCAGGATGCTGCAAAGCAGCGTTCCTGCGGCTCTTTTGCGGAATGAGTGAGGGCGCGGAGGTCACTTCTGCACCCCGGCCTCGCACTGTTCAATAAACTGCTTTGCCACCCGGGGGCTGCGGCCTCCGGCGCGAATGGCAAAGGCCTCGGCCTTTACCAGCAGCTGATCCATGGGCATATCGATGCCGTGCTGCTTTGCCAGCTCTGCCAGAATGGTCTCGAACCGGGCCTTCTCCGGGCGCTGGAAGGTGACGGTCAGGCCGAACCGGGCGGAAAGACTCATCAGCTCCTGCCGGGTGTCGGCTTCGTGGATGTCATCGCCGGTGCGGTCGGTCAGGGTCTCCTTGATCAGGTGGCGGCGGTTGGAGGTGGCATATACCGCAATGTTCTTGGCCCGGCCGCCTACGCTGCCTTCCAGAATGGCCTTCAGGGCGGCAAAGTTGTCGTCGTTGGCGGTAAAGCTCAGATCGTCGATGAACAGGATGAACTTGAGCGGGTTCGCCGCCAGCCTGTCCATCAGATCCGGGATCTGGTACAGCTGGTTCTTTTTCACCTCCACCAGCCGCAGGCCGTCGGGCGCAAACTCGTTGGCAATGGCTTTCACCGCACTGGACTTGCCGGTGCCGGCGTCACCGTACAGCAGCACATTGTTGGCGGGCATTCCGGCCAGCAGGGCCCTGGTGTTGGCAATGACCTTTTCCCGCTCCTTCTCGTAGCCGGGCAGCTCGGAAAGGCGCTGGGGGTCGGGGTACTTCACCGGCACCAGCTGGCCGTTTTCCACCGTGAACACATGGTGCTTGGCAAACATGCCGTAGCCCTTTCTGCCCACCTCGCTCATGCGCTGGGCGTAGGCGGCAGACAGGTCGAGCTGTGCCGTCTCCCACCGGGGAAGAAAGTCCAGCTCCTGCGCCTGACCGGCAGCAGAACCGGCTGCGGCCAGCAGCTCGTCCAGCGTCAGGCCGCACAGGGCCTGCAAAAAGGCCAGCTCGCTGTCCAGTGCAGTCTGCAGCACCGGGGCAAGGGTGCCCGCTGCAGCCTGCCGCACGCAGACGGTCTCGGCTTCCAGTACGGCGGCGCTGAGGTAGCTGCCCCAGTTGGTGGTGTGCTCGAACAGCGCCGCTTCAAATTGTGCCACGGCGTCACACACCGGGCCGCAGCCGGGCGCACCGGCTTCCATGCGGTCGGTCAGATCCGCAAACTTTGCCACCACGGGGTCGTCCAGCAGGCTGCGGAAAATAACAAGCCCGTGCAGCCGGGCATTCCATTCTCTCAGTTTCATATTCCTGTCCCTCTGATTTGAGCGTGTGATAAATAAACGCGCAGGCGCGCATATCAGAAGTATACAGCAGCTTTTGCCAAGGCGCAAGAGGTGTTCAAATCCCTTCATGTTTGAGATGCTTCAGGAGACAAATCATCGATTGACAAAAGCCCGATTTATAGTATAATTTACATCAACAAATGCGCAGATGGGAAAAAGTACCACACGATCCCCACTGTTCAGAGAGCTGCCGTCTGGTGCAAGGCAGTCAGCGTTTCGTGCGGAAAATCATCCCGGAGCAGCCTGCCCAACGGGTGCAAAACCCTTGTAAGCAGCGCCGGTTGCAGCCGTTACCGTGCAGGGCTTTGTTGGAAGCCCGTGAGAGGGTGTGTACAGCACGCCAACGAGAGTGGTACCGCAGAGAGCTTGATGTTACAAGGTCTTTGTCTCTTGAAAGAAGCAGGGGACAAGGGCTTTTTCTTTTTCTTTTTCAAAAGCTCTCCCTGAGGGAATGGATAAGAAGTGGAACAGGAATAGGAGCAACACCATGCAGTTGAATGGTTCTCAGATCTTTGTAGAGGTCCTGTGCGAGCAGGGCGTGGACACCCTTTTTGGTTATCCCGGCGGCGCAGTGCTGAACCTTTACGATGAACTGTACAAGAATTCGGACCGCATCACCCATGTGCTCACCGCCCACGAGCAGGGCGCGGCTCACGCGGCAGACGGCTATGCCCGCGCCACCGGACGCACCGGCGTGGTGCTGGCTACCAGCGGCCCGGGTGCCACCAATCTGGTCACCGGCATTGCCACAGCCTATATGGACTCGGTGCCCATGGTGGCCTTCACCGGCAACGTAGCCACGACGGGCCTTGGCAAGGACGGCTTTCAGGAAGCCTACATTGAGGGCATCACGATGCCCATTACCAAGCACAACTTCACGGTGCGCCGGGTAGAGGAGCTGGCCGATACCATGCGCTCTGCCTTCCGCATTGCACAGAGCGGCCGCAAGGGCCCGGTGCTGGTGGATATCCCCAAGGACGTGACGGCGGCGGTGTGCGAGTTCACCCCCAAAAAGCCGGAGCCCATCCGCACCGTGACCACCTTCAACGCAGAGCGGGTGAAGTGGGCGGCAGACCTGATCAATGCGGCGCAGCGCCCGCTGGTCTACTTTGGCGGCGGCGTGCGCAGCGCAGCTTCCTGCCAGCCCCTGCGCGACCTGCTGAAGAAGGCCGAGATCCCTGCGACTTATACCCTGATGGCCGCAGGCGTCGTGCCCTACGGCGACCCGATGAACATCGGGATGGTGGGCATGCACGGCTGCTACACCTCCAACCGCGCTGTGGCCGACTGCGATGTGCTCATTGCAGTGGGCACCCGCTTCTCGGACCGTGTGGCCCTGAACCCCAAGACCTTTGCAAAGAACGCCACCATCATCCAGATCGACATCGACCCCAGTGAGCTGGGCAAGAATGTGGAGGTCGATCTTTCCATCGTGGGCGATGCGGCCTATGTGCTGAACGCCATGCTGCCCCAGATCAAGGAGAAAAAGCATCCGGAGTGGATGGCCATGATCCACGAGTGGCAGGCACAGGATTACCACCCGGTGTCCGACCCCACCCGCCTGATGCCCCATCAGGTCATCGGAGAGGTGTGCAATCAGTGCGGCCCGGAGGCCGTGTATGTGACCGATGTGGGCCAGCACCAGATGTGGGCAGCGCAGTATCTGCGCCACGCCAAGAGCCGCGGCTTCATCACCAGCGGCGGTCTGGGCACCATGGGCTTTGGCTACGGTGCTGCCATCGGCGCACAGATGGCCCTTGGCCGGGATCAGCGGGTGGTCATGTTCACCGGTGACGGCTCCTTCCACATGAACCTGAACGAGGCCTGCACCGCTGTGAGCTACGAGCTGCCCATCATCACCGTGATCTTCAACAACTCGGTGCTGGGCATGGTGCGCCAGTGGCAGACCACCTTCTACGGCAGGCGCTACAGCCAGACCGACCCCCACCGCAAGACGGATTTCGTCAAGCTGGCAGACGGCTTTGGCCTGAAGGGCTACCGCTGCACCAACCTTCCGGAGTTTCAGGCTGCTTTTGCGGATGCGCTCAAGCAGAAGGGCCCCACATGGATCGAGTGCATCATCGATAAGGACGAAAAGGTGCTGCCCATGATCCCCGGCGGCGGCGATATCAACGACATCATCATGGAATAAGGAGGACACAGCAAAATGGAAACCAACAAACGCAGGGTCATCAGCCTGCTGGTGGACAACCAGAGCGGTGTTCTGGCCCGTGTGTCCAGCCTGTTCTGCCGCCGCGGTTTCAACATTGACAGCCTGACCGTTTCGGCTACCAACGACCCGGCGGTCAGCCGCATCACCGTTACCATCACCAGCGACGAAAAGGCACTCAGCCAGCTGATCCTGCAGACCGAGCGTCTGGAGGTCACCCGTCAGGTGTTCGTGCTGGACGGCGAAAAATCGCTGGAACGGGAGCTGCTGCTGCTGAAGGTGGCGTCCGACGTGCACAACCGCAGCGAGCTGCGGGAGATCGCCAGCATCTACAAGGCAAAGATCATCGATCTTTCGCCGGACAGCATGGTGTTTGAACTGATCGGCAAGCCGGATAAGATCGACGCCTTCCTGAAAATGTTCGCGGATTATAAGATCCTGGAGCAGTGCCGCACCGGCGTCACCGCACTGGAGCGCGGCGGGATGCACCAGCACATGCAGAAGCCGCCGCAGGAGGTGCGCGCAGCGCAGCTGCCTCTGCCGGGGACCCACTGCCCGGAGAGAAAGTAAGAACGAACCCTCTCCGTCACGGCTGCGCCGTGCCACCTCTCCCGAAGGGCGAGGTTTTATGCATCATCAAAAGAGAAGGTATGATAAAAGCTCCCCCCTCGGGGGAGCTGGCATCGAGCAAAGCGAGATGACTGAGAGGGTTAAAACTTCGCTTTTCCGCTCTCAAGGAGCGAAAAAATAAAATGTTTAGAATCAGCCACTGAATAAACACAAAAACAAAAAGGAGAACAACTACCATGGCTATCAAGAAATACTACGATTCCGACTGCAACCTCGGCGTGCTGGACGGCAAGACCGTCGCTGTCATCGGCTTCGGCAGCCAGGGCCACGCCCATTCTGAGAACCTGGCCGAGAGCGGCGTGAACGTCGTCGTCGGCCTGCGCAAGGGCTCTGCTCACTGGGAGAAGGCTTCTGAGTTCGCAGCAACTCACGAGAACTTCAAGGTCATGGAAGTGGAAGAAGCTGCCAAGGCCGGCGACGTTGTCATGATGCTGGTGCCCGACGAGCTGTGCGCCGACATCTACAACAAGCAGGTGGCTCCCTACATGACCGAGGGCAAGGCACTGGCCTTTGCACACGGCTTCAACATCCACTTCAAGACCATCACCGCTCCCAAGAATGTGGACGTTATCATGATCGCTCCCAAGGGCCCCGGCCACATTGTCCGCCGCCTGTACACCGAGGGTGAGGGCTGCCCCTCTCTGATCTGCGTGGAGCAGGACTACACCGGCAAGGCTAAGGACATCGCTCTGGCATACGCTTCCGGCATCGGCGCAGGCCGTGCAGGCATCCTGCAGACCACCTTCAAGGAGGAGACCGAGACCGACCTGTTCGGCGAGCAGGCAGTGCTGTGCGGCGGTGTTTCCGAGCTGATCCACGCCGGTTTCGATACGCTGGTGGAAGCTGGCTACGAGCCCGAGATGGCATACTTTGAGACCTGCCACGAGATGAAGCTGATCGTTGACCTGATCAACGAGGGCGGCTTCTCCAAGATGCGTTACTCCATCTCCAACACCGCTGAGTACGGCGATTACCGCACCGGCAAGCGCCTGATCACCGCCGAGACCCGCAAGGAGATGAAGAAGGTTCTGACCGAGATCCAGGACGGCACCTTCGCTTCCGAGTTCCTGACCGAGATGAGCCCCAACGGCGGCCGCAAGGTGCACTTCCTGGCAAAGCGCCGCATGGAAGCAGAGCTGCCCATCGAGAAGGTCGGCGCAGAGCTGCGCGGCATGATGAGCTGGCTGAAGAAGTAAAAGTTTGACATCCTCGCCCTCTCAGTCTCGTATTCGCTCGACAGCTCTCCCAAAGGGAGAGCCCTTGGCAGAACGGAAAACTTATCCGCAATGCCAAAGCCTCCCACTTTGGGGGAGGTGGCACGCCGTAAGGCGTGACGGAGAGGGCGAGCTGCTTGACCGAGAGGGCGTTTTTATCGTCAGAAAAGAGGATTTGAAATGAGAAGCGACAATGTGACCAAGGGTTCGGAGCGCGCTCCGAACCGAAGCCTGTTCTACGCACTGGGCTATACTAAGGAAGAGCTGGAGCGCCCGCTGATCGGCGTGGTGAGCGCCTACAGCGAGATCGTGCCCGGCCATATGAATCTGGACAAGATCGCCGATGCCGTAAAGGCCGGTGTTGAGATGGCAGGCGGTACCCCCATCCTGATCCCTGCCATCGGTGTGTGCGACGGCATCGCCATGGGCCATGTGGGCATGAAGTACTCGCTGGCTTCCCGCGAGCTGATCTGCGACAGCGTGGAGACCATGCTTATGGCCCACCAGCTGGACGGTCTGGTGCTGGTGCCCAACTGCGATAAGATCGTGCCCGGCATGGTGATGGCAGCGGTGCGCATGGATGTGCCCGCTGTGGTTTGCTCCGGCGGCCCCATGCTGGCCGGTACTTACGGCGGCGAAGAGGTCAGCCTTTCCAAGATGTTCGAGGCTGTGGGTGCCTACAAGGCCGGTATGATCACCGAGGATCAGCTGGAAGACTGCACCTGCAACTGCTGCCCCAGCTGCGGCAGCTGCTCCGGCATGTACACCGCCAACAGCATGAACTGCCTGTGCGAGGCCATCGGCATCGCACTGCCCGGCAACGGCACCATTCCCGCCGTCTACTCCAAGCGTCTGCAGCTGGCAAAGCACGCCGGTATGGCCATTATGGATATGGTCAAGAAGGGCATCACCGCACGCCAGATCATCAACGAGCGCTCCATCCGCAACGCTCTGACCTGTGATATGGCTCTGGGCTGCTCCACCAACACGGTGCTGCACCTGCTGGCCATCGCCTATGAGGCTGGTGTGCCCATCGACCTGAAGCTGTTCAATGAGATCAGCGCCAAGACCCCCAACCTGTGCCATCTGGCACCGGCCGGCCCCACCCACATGCCGGATCTGTACGCCGCAGGCGGCATTCCTGCCGTGCAGGCAGAGCTGGCCAAGAAGGGCCTGCTGGATCTGGATGTGCCTACCGTTACCGGCAAGACGCTGGGCGAGAACATCAAGGGCGCACACATCCTGAACGACAAGGCCATCCGTCCCATCGACAACCCCTACTCCCAGACCGGCGGTCTGCAGATCCTGTGGGGCAACATTGCACCGGACGGCTGTGTGGTCAAGCGCAGCGCCGTGGCCCCCGAGATGCAGCAGCATTCCGGCCCGGCCCGCGTGTTCAACAGCGAGGATGAGGCCATTGCCGCCATCTACGCGGGCAAGATCGTCCCGGGCGATGTGGTGGTCATCCGCTACGAAGGCCCCAAGGGCGGCCCCGGTATGCGTGAGATGCTGAACCCCACCTCCGCACTGGCCGGCATGAAGCTGGACAAGACAGTGGCCCTCATCACCGACGGCCGCTTCTCCGGCGCAAGCCGCGGCGCAGCCATCGGCCATGTCAGCCCGGAGGCTGCTTCCGGCGGCCCCATCGGCCTGATCGAGGAGGGAGATACCATCAACATCGATATCCCCAATGCCTCCATCACGCTGGAGGTCAGCGACGAAGTTCTGGCCCAGCGCAAGGCAAAGTATGTTGCACCCGAACCCAACATCAAGACCGGCTGGCTCAGCCGCTATGCACGCATGGTCACCAGTGCAAATCTGGGCGCCGTGCTGAAGTAATTTGATGATCTAAGCAAAAACAGAGGGACGACCCCGCGTCGTCCCTCTGTTTTTTGTTTCCTGCAGGCCCATAGATAAAAAAGAAAGCGACAAAGCAGACAGGCTTTGTCACTTTTCAGGCAAAAATTTATTCTCCGTGGCCGAACAGCACTGCACGGAAGGTTGCAAAGATGATTTTCCAGTCCACCAGAAAGCTGCGCTCCTTGACATACTTCACATCCAGCGCCATCCACTCCTCAAAGCTCAGCTGGTTGCGGTGCGGGGCGATCTGCCAGTAGCAGCTCAGGCCCGGCGTCACGTACAGCCGCTGCCATTCATAGGGGGTGTACTGGGCCACCTCACGGGGCAGAGCCGGGCGCGGGCCCACAATGCTCATATCGCCCTTGAGGATGTTCACCAGCTGAGGCAGCTCGTCGATGCTGGTCTTGCGGATGAAATGGCCCACCCGGGTGATGCGGGGATCGTCCTTCATCTTGAACACCGGGCCGTCCATCTCGTTGTCCTGCAGCAGATCGTTGAGCTTGCTCTCAGCGTTCGGGCACATGGAACGGAACTTGTACAGCCGGAACAGCTTGCCGTTGCGGCCCACCCGCAGCTGGCTGAACACCGGGCTTGCACCCGGGCTGTCGATCCAGACTGCAATGCAGGTGAGGAGCATCAGCGGGGAAAGCGCGATCAGCGCCAGCAGAGAAAAGAAGATATCCTGCGCGCGGCGCACACACCAGTAGGCGCGGTGCTCATGAAGATTCGTCTTACGGTCGACCGTGACCGGCTTGCGGATGCCAAGCTCTGCGCCGGGCTCCTCCATCCGACCGGTCTGCAGCCAGTATTCCGCTTCTGGCGCAGTGTTTACAGTTGTCATACTCAGATTCACTCCATCTTAGTCCATAACAGAAAATAAGGAGAGCCCCAAACTCTCCCACACAGTTATTGCACCTATTGCACAATAAAACTGCAAACTTCTGTACAATTTTACCATGTGCACAGGCAGATTGCAAGAGAGTTGAACCATTTTTTTGTCTGGTATGTCAGAAAAAGCCGGATCACAGGGGGGAAAACGATGAACAGACAGACCGGTGTGCCGGAGCCTTACCCGAACAGGCTCTTTGTGTTGTGCATATAGACCGACAGCACAAGCCCCACGCAGATATACAGCATCAGCACCGAGCTGCCGCCCGCAGAATAAAAGGGCAGGGTGACGCCGATGACCGGCAGCACCCGCAGGTTCATGCCCACGTTCACGGCGATCTGAGCCATCAGGGCACCGCCGATGCCGGCGCAGATATAGCTGCCCAGCAGATCCTCGCTGCGGGCACCGGTGGCAAAGGTCTTGATCACCAGCGCCAGCAGGGCGCCCAGCACGATGCACAGGCCCACAAAGCCCATGGTGTTGCCTATCCAGCTGAGGATAAAATCGTTGTGGGCGTTGGGTACGCTGTAGTACCGGCCGCTGAACAGGCCGTTGCCGAAGATGCCGCCGGAGCCGATGGCGATCTCGCCGCGCTGCTGCTGGTAGATGATGTTTTTCCAGGTGGTCTCGTTGGGTGCCCAGCCGGTGGTGTTCTCCGGGTCGATGACAGCCAGAATGCGGTACCACTGGTAGCCCTTGCCGATCTTATCACTGAAAAAGGCGAAGGCTGCGGCCACTGCGGCAGCGGCGGCTGCAATGGCTCCGATGATATACTTCCAGCTCAGGCCCGCCGCAAACATCATGCTGCAGCCGATGATGCCGTAGATGATGGCGGTGCCGTCATCGCCCTGAACATGGATGATGGCGATGGGCACCAGCAGGTGCAGCAGCAGCTTAGCCAGCTCCTTTGGCTCATTGATGCGGCTGCGCACATTGTTCAGGTGCATGGCAAAGGTGAGGATGAAGCTGATCTTTGCCAGCTCAGTGGGCTGGAAGGTAAAGCCGCCCAGCTTATACCAGGAGTAGTTATCGGTATCACCGGCGTTGAAGCCGATGGTCAGCGGGCCGATGGTCACGTTGCGGATGAACAGGGTGGGCAGCACAAGGCCCCATGTCAGGGCCACATGCACCGGCCACACCTTGACGAGGCTGCGGTAATCAATGCAGGAGAGCAGCAGCGCAAGGATGATGCCAAGCACCGCCGCACCGGCCTGCACCAGTGCACGGCGGTAATCGCCGATGCCGATAACGGCACCGGTGAGCTCATCGGTGGCAAAGCCGCTGCCCTGCTTTGCGGCCCAGGAGGCCAGTGCCACCACAGCCATGGTGCTGCTGAAGATGCACAGCAGCAGGTAGAGCTTATCCGTCCGCTTCAGATATTGTCGAATGCTTTCCAAGAAAGCACCACCTTTCGTTTCCAGATGCACACCGGGCCCGGCTGCACGCATAGGCAACACAAACCCAGTTTATCCTTATTATACACAGATGGCGCAGCGTTTTCAATCTGCCATGTGGAACAGCCTTGTAAAATCTGCGCGGATGCTTGACAAAGCGGACGGCAGCATCTACAATGAAGGCACGGCAAACACGGATAAGCTGTTTGCTGCGGGAAGAAGATGGAACGGCCGGTCATCGGCCGGGCAGGCGTCCTGCCTGCCGGAAAAGGGCTCCGTGCTGCATGGGCGCACGGCAGGCCCGGAGGAAATGGGAATGAAACAGAATAGACCCTGCCGCCTTGTGTGTGTGCTGTGTGCGCTGGCTTTTGCACTGACAGCTCTGCCCATGGCGGCTTTTGCACAGCAGCCGGAGGAAACCGCCGCTGTGCAGCAGAGCCTGACGGCTGCGGATGTGCGCGGGATGCAGCAGGCAGATGCTGCAGTCACGGAGCTGACCGACAGCGAGGATTACACCCGGATGAGCGAGGACGAGCGCATCGATGCAGCCCTGCAGCAGTTGGAGGAGCTGACCCGGCAGGGCCTTGTGAAGCAGGGCTCTGTGTACACCGATGCCGAAAACGGCATGGTGAGCTTTACCTACAGCTGCGGTGCGCTGGGCGGCATTCTGGTGACAGACCCGGAGGAGGAGAACGCTGCCGCTCTGCCGCAGCTGGAGAAAGAACAGCTGCAGCAGCTGGCCGAGAACAAGCGGGTGGGCACGGCGGCCATCTATTACGCCTTTGACAACACCATCAACAGCGCCCGCTACCCCTACTATGCCTATATGCAGACCTATTGGGATTCGGTGGGGCTGCAGACCAGACTGGACACTACCGTTACCGTGTCCGACCTGCGCAGGATGGGCGATTACGACCTGTGCATCCTGAGCACCCATGGTGCCTACTATACCTATGAATACGGCTGGCTGTGGAAAAGGACCGCCACCGAGCCGCTGATCCTGCTGAGCGAAAAATCAGAATTCTGGAGCGACCTGCGCTATGGCTTTGACCTGCTGGCCCACCGTGTGGTCAAGGTGAACGGCATGTATGCCGTCAACGGCGATTTCTTCCGCAGTGCATACCGGGGCAATGGCATCGTGCTCAGCGAGACCTGTGAGTTCTATGGCAAGAACGGCCATGTGGACACCGCTATGGCAGACGGCCTGCTGGCAGGCGGTGCCAAAGCCGTGATGGGCTATGTGAACAATGTGTACTCGGTGTATTCCCGCAGCATGCTGTGGGCCACTGTGAACCGGATGATCGAAGGCGAAACGCTGGAGCAGGCCGTGGACTATGCCAAGAGCATCTACGGCACCGATGATATCATCTGGTACAACGAGCAGGGCGGCAGACGGCCCCATGCGGCGGCATCCTATGCGATGCTGAGCGGAAGCCGGAGTGCCGTGCTGCCCAACCCCTACACGGCAGAAGAAGCTGCGGCTGCGGCCTGAGCAGACCCCGCAGCGGTCACGGAAATCAACTTTTGATGCTTGACCCAGAGCTAAAGCCTTCACCCCTTGGGGGGAAGGTGGCGCGTAGCGCCGGATGAGGGGTATTTAGGGCAAAATGCTGTTGTCCTGCGCCCTCATCAGTCACCTGCGGTGACAGCTTCCCCCGACCGGGGGAAGCCTTTAGAGGAAAATTGATTTCCTTGCGCAGCGGTTTCTTGGCATTGCGCTTTTGTGCAAAGTATATTATACTAAGGGATGGCAGAGCTCTGCCGTCCCTTTTGCTTTATAAAATGAGGTAAGCTTCATGTCTGAATATATCACCCACTCCCGTGCCGAGACCGTGGCGCTGGGCGCACGCATGGCCAGCGCTCTGGCACCGGGCTCTCTGGTGGCCTTTACCGGCGGGCTTGGCGCGGGCAAGACCGCTTTCACCGAGGGCCTTGCGCAGGGGCTTGGCTGCACCGACCCGGTGTCCAGCCCCACCTTTGCCATCGTGAACTATTACCGCGGCCCGAGACCGCTGGCACACTTTGACCTGTACCGCATTTCCACCGAGAATGATCTGTGTGCGGCAGGCTTTTACGATTATCTGGATCAGGGGGCCGTTGTGGCGGCAGAGTGGAGCGAGAATTTCGCCGACCTGCTGGCGCTGGAAGACCCCATCCGGGTGGACATCCAGCGCGTGGACGAGAACACCCGCAGGATCACCATTGAGGGGGTAACGCTATGAACATCTTAGCCGTGGATACGGCGGGCAAGACGGCCGGTGTGGCCCTTTTGCAGGACGACCGCCTGCTGTACGAGGTCTATCTGGACGCGGGCATGACCCACAGCGAGACCCTGATGCCCATGATCGACACCTGCCTGAAGATGTGCGGCATGACCTGCGCGGACATCGATCTGTACGGCGTCAACGCCGGCCCTGGCAGCTTTACCGGCCTGCGCATCGGTCTGGCAGCGGTGAAGGGCCTTGCCTTCCCGCGGGAGACGCTGTGCGCACCGGTGTCTACGCTGGAAGCACTGGCCGCAGCGCACACCGGCGAGGGCACCGTGCTTTGCGCACTGGATGCCCGCCGCGCACAGGTGTACAGTGCCGCATTCGAGCTTTCCACCCACCGGCGCCTGCTGGAGGACGATGCCCGGGCTGTGGCTGATCTTGCAGAATTTGTAGAAAATTGCAAAAAGCCCCTGTTTTTTGTTGGTGATGGCGCTTCTCTGTGCTATAATAAATACAGCAGTGTGCCGGGCGTGCTGCAAACGCCCCCGGCGCTGCGCGGCGGACGGGCTGCAGCGGTAGCCCTTGTGGCAAAGCAGATGGCCGCAGCCGGACAGGCTGTGCTGCCAGAGGCGCTGCTGCCGGATTATCACCGCCTGAGTCAGGCGGAGCGGGAGCGCGCAGAGCGCCTTGCGGCCGAAGCTGCGGCAAAAAAAGAAAAAGCTTGAGTTATAGTTTGCGTTACAAGAGAAAGGACGTTTTTCCATGGCAAAACCCATTGCACTGGCCGCTGACCACGGCGGATTTGAACTGAAGGAAGCTGTCAAGGCACATCTGAAGGAGCTGGGGCTGGAATACATCGATTTTGGCACCCATAGCACCGACAGCGTGGATTACCCCGACATGGCAGTGCCTGCCTGCGACGCCGTGGTGAACGGCCAGTGTGAAAAGGCACTGCTGTTCTGCGGCACCGGCGTGGGCATCAGCATGGCGGCAAACAAGATCAAGGGCATTCGTGCCTGCTGCTGCTCCGACAGCTTCAGCTGCGAGTATACCCGCCGCCACAACGACGCCAACGCCCTGTGCATGGGCGGCCGCGTTGTGGGTGCAGGCTTAGCCTGCCAGCTGGTGGATATCTTCCTGAATACCGAGTTTGAGGGCGGCCGCCATCAGCGCCGCATCGACAAGCTGACCGCACTGGAGAACCGCTGATTCTCAGGCTTGACGATTGGAACGGCCGCCGTTTTACTCTGGCCATGAATCAAGAAAAAAATTTTTTTGATTTCGCGTTTGTCGCGGCCCCGACGCTTGTCAGGGCAAAGCCCTTCCATCTGCTATCGCAGATCGCTCGCCTGCTTGAAAGACCCACTGGGGCTTTCATTGCTGCGCAACCGCAGGGCCGCTCCAGACGCACTTTCACAAAAGGGGCCGTAATGGGCAGCTGCATAGAAATACTGCAGTGCAGATGCCGTTTTTCGTTACGACCCTTCTGATCATGGCGAAGCGCACGCAGAGCCGTTTCAGAGCGTGATCCCGTACCCGATAGAGTTATCTATTTAAAATAAGGAGCGTGTTTTTATGACCCCGATGATCGTTGAGCATCCGCTGCTGCAGCACAAGCTGAGCATTCTGCGCAACAAGCAGACCGGTACCAAGGAGTTCCGTGACCTCGTTGGCGAGATCGCAACCCTGCTGTGCTACGAAGCAACCCGTGACCTGCCTCTGGAAGAGGTGGAGATCGAGACGCCCATCACCATGGCAAAGACCAAGGTACTGGCTGGCCGCAAGCTGGCTCTGGTGCCCATCCTGCGCGCAGGCATGGGTATGCTGGACGGTATGCTGACCCTGCTGCCCGCTGCAAAGGTGGGCTTCATCGGCCTGTACCGCAACGAGGAGACCCTGCAGCCCGTGGAGTACTTCTGCAAGCTGCCGCAGGACATTGCAGAGCGTGACGTTCTGGTTCTGGACCCGATGCTGGCCACCGGCGGCAGCGCCATCGATGCCATCACCCAGATCAAGAAGCATGGCGCAAAGCGCATCAAGTTCATCGGGCTGATCGCCGCTCCGGAAGGCATCAAGGCCCTGCACGAGGCACACCCTGATGTGGATATCTACCTCGGCGCAGAGGACGACCACCTGAACGAGAACGGCTACATCGTTCCCGGTCTGGGCGACGCCGGCGACCGTATCTACGGCACCAAGTAAAAAACTGTATCGCAGAAGGGCAGCTGGAAACAGTTGCTCTTTTTTGTGCAGACGAAAAGGGGAACGACGGCTGTCGTTCCCCTTTGTGCGTTATGGAAAAACTCAGATCTCGGCCAGAATGGCGTCGCCCATGGCGGTGCAGCCAAGGCAGGTGCAGCCCTCGCTCATGTTGTCGGCGGTGCGCAGGCCCTTGTCCAGCACCTTGTTCACGGCGTTCTCGATGGCGTCGGCTTCCTCGGTCAGGCCGAAGGAGTAGCGCAGCATCATGGCGGCAGACAGGATGCAGGCGGTGGGGTTCACGATGTCCTTGCCGGCAATGTCCGGGGCGGAGCCGTGGATGGGCTCGTACAGGCCGCGGGTGCCGTCGCCCAGAGAAGAGGACGGGATCATGCCGATGGAGCCGGTGATCATGGAAGCCTCGTCCGACAGGATGTCGCCGAACATGTTCTCGGTGACGATGACATCGAACTGGGCGGGGTTCTTGACGATCTGCATGGCGCAGTTGTCCACGAACATCTCGCTGTATTCCACATCCGGGTACTCGGCCTGCAGGCGGTGCATCACACTGCGCCACAGGCGACTGGTGTCCAAAACGTTTGCCTTGTCCACGCAGCACAGCTTTTTGCGGCGCTTGCGTGCGGTCTCGAAGCCGATGCGGCCGATGCGCTCGATCTCGTGCTCCGAGTAGGGCATGGAGTCGATGGCCTGCTTCTCGCCGCTGGCGAGGGTGTGGGTCTCGTGGTTGCCGAAGTATACGCCGCCGATCAGCTCACGCACGATGATGAAATCGATGCCCTGTGCCACGATCTCGGGCTTCAGGGGGCTGGCAGGAGCCAGCTGGGGCCAGATCTTGGCCGGGCGGTTGTTGGAGTACAGGCCCATGCCTGCACGCAGGCGCAGCAGGCCCTTCTCCGGGCGCTGCTCACCGGGCAGACCCTCCCACTTGGGGCCGCCCACGGCACCCAGCAGGACGCTGTCCGCAGCAAGGCACTTGTCCAGCTCGTGCTGGGGCAGCGGGTCGCCGTACTTGTCAATGGCTTCGCCGCCCATGGCAGCGTCGGTGTAGTGGAAGGTGTGGCCGTACTTTTCGGCCACCTTGTCAAGCACACGGATGGTCTGCTTGACGATCTCCGGGCTGGAGCAATCGCCCCAGATGACAGCAATGTTTTTTTCCATTGGGAAACTCCTTCTATCGGTTTGAACCCTCTCAGCCAATGCCTATGGCATTGCCAGCTCCCCCTTCGGGGGAGCTTTTCAGGCGGGTGAGATATTGTTCGTTGTTTATCCTGGAAGAAAATACATTCGGGAAGATGCCAAAAAGCTCGCCCTTTGGGAGAGCTGGCGCGAAGCGCCTGAGAGGGTTACTGCTGCTTCGCCTTGATGGACTTCATCAGTCCACCGGCCGAGATGATCTCCTGAATGAACGGCGGGAAGGGCTCGGCGTGGAACACCTTGCCGTTGGTCTCGTCGGTAATAACGCCGGTGTCAAAGTCCACGCTCACGGTGTCGCCTGCGTTGATGGCGTCCACGGCCTCGGGGCACTCCATGATGGGCAGACCGATGTTGATGCTGTTGCGGTAGAAGATGCGGGCAAAGCTCTTGGCAATGACCA
>OJPL01000050.1_pt1 | contig 45476 bp, 39 predicted proteins | sample 1598501 | NCBI WGS metagenome assembly OJPL01 (sample SAMN03922486, study PRJEB24848) | human gut metagenome | isolation source: stool sample | host: Homo sapiens | place: Germany | collected 2011-05 | reverse complement strand
TTCCGGCGGCACGGTGGGCATCAACGCACTGTGAAAGGTGCGGTATGTTTCATCCCGCAAGGCAAACAGCTGCGCACGAATGATCTCTACTTCTGGCTCCATCCTCTCTCCCTCCATTCTTTTCTATTGTAGCAGAGCCGTATGGAAAAGCAAGGCCATTCCGGAATTCTTTTCCGACGCTTTAAGGAACACGCAACATTGAAATCAACTTTCCGAATAAAGGCTTCCCCCGGTCGGGGGAAGCTGTCACCGCAGGTGACTGATGAGGGCGCAGGACAACAGCATTTTGCCCTAAATACCCCTCATCCGGCGCTACGCGCCACCTTCCCCCCAAGGGGTGAAGGCTTTAGCTCCAGATCAAGCTCCCAAAATTGATTTCCATGAACACACAAAAATTGGGCTGGACATTTGCGCCGGAACATGCTATAATATCGTTCGTAAATGCGGGCATCGTACATCGGCTAGTATATCAGCCTTCCAAGCTGAGGAGGTGGGTTCGATTCCCATTGCCCGCTCCATACAGAAGAGACGCTGGTTCGTTCAGAACCAGCGTTTTTCTTTTTACTCTGGCCCCACTTTTGGCCTCACTTCGGATTTTGTAAGTCAAAAAGCCCTTGCGAAATCCAAAAAGAAAAGAGCCGGGCGGCTGCCTTCCAGCAGCTTCCCGGCTCGATTTTTTCTCGATCCCAGATATGGCAAAAGGGGAAAGCTCCGCTTTTGCGATGGAAATAGAAGGAGTTTTTACTCCACGCTGATCATATAATAGTAAACGGGCTGGCCGCCGCGGATGTGGCTGACCTCCACGTGATTGGGGCACTTTGCCTTTACGATCTCGGTGACCTTCTCGGCATCCTCATCGCTGACGTCGCAGCCGGAGATGATGGTGACAAAGCTGGAATCCTTCTTGCACATGCTGCGTGCCAGACGATAGGTGGCCTTGGTGATGTCGTTGGAGGTGGAGACGATCTTGCCATTCTCCAGTGCCATGATCTCGCCCTTCCGGATGCGCTTGCCGTCGTACTCACTGTCGCGGGCTGCGTAGGTGATCAGGCCGGTGGACACCTTATCGGCAGCAGCCATCATGTTGATGGTGTTGGTCTCAGCGTTCACAGAGGGATCAAAGTTCAGCATGGCGGTAATGCCCATGGGCACGGTGCGGGTGGGCAGAACGACCACCTGACGGTCAGCCAGCTTCTGGGCCTGCTCGGCAGCCATAATGATGTTCTTGTTGTTGGGCAGCACGAACACGGTCTTGGCGGGCACACTCTGGATGGCTGCAAGGATGTCCTCGGTGGCGGGGTTCATGGTCTGACCGCCGGAAACGACCGCGTCCGCAGACAGATCGGTGAACACAGCCTTCAGGCCCTCACCGGCAGCAACAGCCACAAAGCCGTAGTCACGGCTGGGGTCCACGGCAGCATAAATGAACTCGCTGGACTGGGAAGGAGCCTTCTCGGCAGAAGCCTGCTTTTCCAGGCTCTTGCCCTGCTTCTGGCGGGCCAGGAACTGCTCGTGCATGTTCTCGATCTTAAAGTTGGTCAGGTAGCCATACTTGATGGCCTCGCTCAGGATCTTGCCGGGGTCGGCAGTGTGAACGTGCAGATTGATGACGTCATCATCCTCAATGCACACCACGCTGTCGCCGTTGGATTCTGCAAAGGCACGCATCTTTGCGGCGCTTGCGCCCTCATACTTGTTGATGAGAAACTGGGTGCAGTAGCCGTTCTTGATGTCTTCCACCTTCATCAGGTCGTCGGTGAACACGCCCTTGCCGGCGTTCTCGGTGGACAGCTTTGCCTTATTGGGGACAGCTTCGCCGCCAGCCACGATGCCTTCACCGTGGAACACCTTGCCCATGCCTTCGAAGATGACCATGATGCCCTGACCGCCGGCATCCACAACACCGGCCTTTTTCAGCACGGGCAGCAGGTTGGGGGTGTCCTCCAGAGCCTTCTGGCCGGCGGCCATCACCACATCCCACAGGGCCGGCACATCCTCAGCGCCGCAGGCAGCGGCTTCCTCGGAAGCAACGCGGGCCACGGTGAGGATGGTGCCCTCGGTGGGCTTCATGACGGCCTTGTAGGCACCCTCAACGCCCTTCTTCAGAGCCTCGACGATGTCGGCGGCGGTAGCTTCCTTCTTGCCTTCCAGAGCCTTGGAGAAACCACGGAACAGCAGGCTGGTGATAACGCCGGAGTTGCCGCGTGCGCCGCGCAGCATGGCAGAAGCAGCGGTCTTGGAGGCCTCGCCCACAGTGCAGCTGTCGTCCAGAGCCTCCAGCTCGCGCACGGAAGCACCCACGGTCATGCCCATGTTGGTGCCGGTATCGCCATCGGGAACAGGGAAAACGTTCAGCTCGTCCACACGGGAACGCTGATTGTTGATGTTGTTGGCGCCAGAGATAATGGCGTCACGCAAAATCTTACCAGAAATCATTCTTTTTTACTCCTTGTACTTGCCGGAAAAGCCCGGCGCTTTCAGACACACCCTGGGATGGTCAGACAAAAATCAGGCGATCACATCGTCTACGGAGACCACAACGCGTGCCACCTTCAGGCCGGTAGAATGCTCCACCTCGTCCTTGACGCGGTGGGAGATGCTGCGGGCGGCTGTGGAGATATTCAGGCCGTAGCTCACGGCAATGTGCAGTTCGATCACCAGACGGCCATCCTCCTGCGTGACACGGACACCCTTTTCCGGGTAATCGGAACCGTGCACCATGCTCTTGACGGCATCGGTCATATCACGGGGTGCCATTGCGGCAACGCCGTAACACTGTTTGGCTGCTTCACCTACCAGAGTAGCAAAGTACCCGGACGTAAAGCTGACATCCCCCAGAGGGAAACGGGAAGTGATCATAGTCGCTCTGCTCCTTTATGTTCGTTTTCGTAAAACACATTCAAGGTCTGGGGTACAGCAGGCATCTGCACATGCTGCACCGAGAAACACCCACCTTATTATACAACTTCCGGGGACGGTTGTACAGTTCTAATTGCTGGGATATCCACTTTTTGCACAGTTTTTTGCGGCTTTTGCAGAGTTCGGGCTGTTTCGCAGGAGGCCGATGCTAAGATGCTGAACGTGAGCCGCTTTTTTATCAAACACGAAAGTATGACGAAAGAAAGCAAACAATCTGTTAAAAAATTATAAAAGATGGCAGGGGATGCTTTATCTGACTATGAAAAAGTGCTAAAATAGAATCAAGGATAGGGACCGCGGCGCAGGGTTCCCGCTTGTGCGGATGGACTGCGTTATTTTTTGCGCACGGCGCATGGATCAATGTTTAGGAGCTGTTGTCATGAATATTCTGTTCTTCCTTTCCCCCAAGCAGGATCTGATGTACGTTTACGACGATTTCACCCTTCGGCAGACACTGGAAAAGTGGGAGAATAACCGCTACGCCTCCATTCCGGTGCTCAACCGTCAGGGCAAATATGTGGGCACTCTGACCGAGGGTGATATCCTCTGGGGTCTGAAAAAATACCACGGGCTGGATCTGGAAGCGGCTGAGGATGTGCCCATTTCCGCTTTTCCCCACAAACGGGACTACAAGGCCGTCACCGTGACCACCAGCATGGATCAGCTGATCGAAGCGGCTATGAACCAGAACTTTGTGCCGGTGGTGGATGACCGGGGCATCTTCATCGGCATCGTGCGGCGGCAGGCCATCATCCGGTATTGCTACGATAAGACCCGTGCTGAGCAGCACGAGGAAAAACACATTTTGGAATATGCGGCAGCCCATTGAGAAAGGAAAGCTGCGTCACGCTATATTATAATATGTAGGAGACCGCCCTGTTCGGCTGAAGGAACAGGGCGGTCTTTGTTCTGAAAAACTTTGAAAATCCGGTTTATGGTACCTGAACTGTGCGATAATACAGCCATGGAACCAAAAAGGTTCCAAAAATCTGCAAAAAACGGATATGGGAGGGAACCCCTATGAAGGATTTTGAAATGCGTTATGTAGGAAGCCATGTGGAAGTATACAGCGGCAGCGGAGCGTTCCTGTTCTCGGCAGATACCGTGCGGGAGGCCATGGAGGAACTGGCAGAGTAAGAAGCTGCGTTCCCTTGTGATACGGAAAACCGCCTTGCCGGGCCGGAAAACTCGGGCCATTCGGCATGCTCATCCTGCAAAAAACAACTTCTGTGTATGGAGCGACTACAGTCGTTTACGGCTTTAATGTAAAATCAATGTAAAATAATTGAAAAAAGAAAGAGCGAAACTATTAAGAGACGGAAAAATGTGTAGAAAAAGTGATTTTCTTGTAAAATAAACCTTGTTGTGACGGGATAAAAAATGATATAATAAATCCAAGCGCGGTCATTGTGCACCGTTCTGTGCAGCAGAGCGGCTGACCGCGGCATCTGCCGGGTAAAGCAGGCCCGGTGTGCGGGCAGGGCAGATGGACAAGGATCAAAAGGAAGATCATTTTTTAGGAGTATCGTTATGGATATCACACACATTACCTCTCTGTTGGGTGGAATTGCGCTGTTTCTGTACGGCATGTCCATTATGGGCGCTGGTCTGGAAAAGCTGGCTGGCGGCAAAATGCAGGGCGTGCTGCAAAAACTGACCTCCTCTACGCTCAAAGCAGTTATTTTCGGCACCCTGATCACGGGTGTCATTCAGTCCTCGGCCGGCACGGTCGTGATCTGTGTCGGTCTGGTCAACTCCGGCATCATGACCCTTACGCAGTCCGTAGGCGTCATCATGGGTGCAAACATTGGTACGACTGTTACCGGTCAGCTGATCCGCATGGCGGACATCTCCGGCGACAGCCTCTGGCTGACCCTGATCCAGCCCAAGACCTTTGCACCGGTGGTGGCGTTTATTGGCTGCATTTTTTATGTGTTCCTGCGCAGCGCCAAAAAGAAGAACATCGGCCAGATCATGCTGGGCTTCGGCATCCTGTTTACCGGCATGAGCCTGATGGACACCGGTGTGGCTCCCCTGCGTGAGAGCGCCGTGTTCCAGAACCTGTTCGTTACCATGACGAATCCCATTCTGGGCATTCTGGTGGGCGTGGTGGTCACGGTGGTCATCCAGTCCTCCTCTGCATCGGTGGGTATCCTGCAGGCGTTGTCCAGCACCGGCCTTGTCACCTTCAGCTCGGCCATCCCCATCATTCTGGGTGCCCACATCGGCACCGCGTTTACGCCGCTGCTGACCATCGGCGGCTCTTCCAAGGACGGTAAGCGCGCTGCACTGATCCACCTGTACTTCAACATCATCGGCAGTGTGATCCTGCTGGCACTGGTGTATGCGGTGCAGTTCACCGTTGGCATCCCCATGTGGAACGACGTGATGAACAAGAGCACCATCGCAAACATCCACACCCTTTCCAGCGTGTGCGCCATGCTGCTGTTCCTGCCCTGCAGCGGTGTGCTGTCCAAGCTGGCCATGCTCACTGTGCCGGACAGTGCCGAGGAAGCACAGGAGCTGAGCATGCCGGTGCTGGACGAGCGCCTGTTCAAGAGCCCTGCGGTTGCCCTGCAGCAGGCCAAGAGCGCTGTGGTCAAGATGTCCCGCCGTGCTGCCCGCAATGTGAATCTGGCCGCACCGCTGCTGCTGAAAATGGACGAGGATACGGTCAGCGCCATCCGTGTGCGTGAGAACCTGATCGACCGGATGGAGGTGGCAATCTCCAACTACCTGATCAAAATGACCGATCAGGAGCTGGGCGACGACGAGAGCCACACCGTGACGGAGCTGCTGAACTTTGTTACTGAGTTCGAGCGCATTGGTGACTATGCGGTGAACATCATGGAAAAGGCAGAGGAACTGGAAGAGAAGGAAGCTTCGTTCAGTGAGAGTGCCACCAAGGAGCTGCTGCTGCTGGAAAATGCACTGGAACGCATCCTGACCCTGACTAACGATGCCTTTGACAACAACGATATGCGCATGGCGGCTCAGGTGGAACCGCTGGAAGAGGTGATCGATGTGATGGCAGAGCGCCTGCGCGACCAGCACATCCTGCGCCTGAAGGACGGCGTGTGCTCCATTGACACCGGCGTTGTGTTCCTGGATGTGCTGAACAATGCAGAGCGCATCTCGGATCACTGCTCGAATATTGCTGCGCGTCTTATTGGCATGGATGCCAGTGAGGACTACGACTCCCATACCCTCAAGAGCATCATGCATCACAATCCCACCAAGGATTACATGCTGGAATACGAGGAGTGCCGCAAGACCTACCTTGTTCCGCTGGAAGAAATGGAAGCCTGAACCTGAATGAGAAAAGGACCTCCGGAGAAGCATCCGGAGGTCCTTTTTGCATCACAGTGAAATGGAGTACTCAGGCACTTTTGGGCAGAGACACAATGACCCAGCGGTGCGGCCCATGGAAGCCGTCCACCTTGGCAGCTTTGCTGCAGGTACCGGGGCTGGGCGGGCCGAGGTGGACGCCGCGGTCCAGCTGCTTGCCGCAAAGACGGCACTGGTAATGGAGGGTGATCTGTTCTGACATAAGGACGCACTTCCTTTTATAACTGCTGAAACGGGTTAAAAAACCTTACCTTGCATCCCTATTATATGTTTTTCATATCGGAATGTCAACAAAAACAATTGCAAAATTAGAATAAAAAATGGGCAAAATGCGCTTATTCTCCCAGATCTTCCAGCAGCAGGTCCAATTCCCGTTCGCTGTACACCGTCACGCCGTGCTTGATGCGCAGAGCATCGTTCTCCGGCAGGAGATTCGTGTAGATGCCGGTGATGGTAATGAGCACTTCCGGCTGACCGTCGGTGCCGCAGCGGTACACGGCCACCCGCCCGCCTTTATCGCACAGACGGTAGCTCTGCGCGGCAAGCTCCGGCAGCGCCTGCGCGGCAAGATCTGCTGCGGAGGAGGGCGGGGCTTCGCTGCCGGGATCGGGCACCGGCAGGCGCAGCTTTGGCAGAGCCATCCAGAACAGGCTGAACACAATGGTAAATACGCACAGCCCATAAAACAGGCAGACACACAATTTGCGCATGGGGTAACACGCTCCCTTCTGGCACAAGTATGCCCAAAAACAGGGGAGAACAGTCAATTTTCACACGGGAATGCTGTACTTTGCATGGCAGGATGTGTTATACTACAATCGATTAGACCTGTTATGGCCGAAGATTGGTTCTTGCCCGCATTCTGTGTGCGTGCTATAATATGGTATTGTGTGCAGCTGTGTGCGCATGGATGGAAGATACCAGCGCACGGCGCTGAAATGCAGCCTGAAATGTTAGGAGGCGATTCCTATTTCCAATATGAAGAAGATCAACCGCTCCGACAACGGACGCCCTGCTGCGCCCAGAGGCCGGAGGGTGAATACGAGCAACAGCCGCCGGGAACCTCAGCATGCCCCCCGGTCCGGACGGGAACCGGAGGAGCTGCAGGAATCCTGTGAAAAGAAAAAGCATCCGCTCCTGCGGTTCATTGGCCGGACCATTGCTACCCTGCTCTGTCTGGGCGTAATGGCAGGCAGCCTGCTGGCTGTGGGTGCCGTCTATTACGTGGTGCAGGCCACGGCCAATGACGGCGATTTGCTGGATCTGGATAACATTGAACTGAGCCAGTCCAGCGTGGTGATGGCCACCGACCCGGACACTGGTGCACAGGTGGAGTACGCGACCCTGCGCTCCTCCAACAGCCACCGCGTGTGGGCAGATCTGGAACAGATCCCTGCCAACCTGCAGTATGCGTTCATCTGCACGGAGGATAAGGATTTCTACAACGAGCCCGGCGTCAACTTCAAGCGCACCATTGGCGCAATGATCAATGAGTATCTGCTGCCCATCTACAGCTCCAAGCAGGGTGCATCCACGCTGGAACAGCAGCTCATCAAAAACCTGACGGATGACAACAGCGCCAGCGGCATCGAGGGCGCACTGCGCAAGCTGCGTGAGATCTATCGTGCCCTCTGCCTGAGCCGCAGCTATTCCAAGGAGACCATTCTGGAAGCGTACCTGAACACCATCAGCTTTACCGGTACTATTCAGGGCGTGCAGACTGCGGCCAACGAGTACTTTAATAAAGATGTCAGCCAGCTGACCCTGTGGGAATGCGCATCCATTGCGTCCATTACCAAGAACCCCACCAACTACAACCCCTATACGAATCCCGAAAACCTCATCAACCGCCGCAACTTCCTCATGTACAACATGTGGCAGCAGGGCGTGATCAGTGAGGAAGAGTACCGCAATGCAGCTGCCCAGCCGCTGGTACTGGCTGAGGAAGAGGACAGCAAGAAGAACTCTTCTGTTACCTCTTATTTTACGGATGCACTGTTCACGGAGCTGGTGCAGGATATCATGGCCAAGGAGAACATCTCCGAATCCGAAGCCCAGAAGCTGCTGTACACCGGCGGCTTTACCGTGGAGGCTACGGTGAACACCAAGGTGCAGTCTGCCATGGAGAACCTGATGCTGAATGCCAACGACGCATATTTCCCGGCGGGCTGGCATGAGGAAGAGGTGACCTCCATTTCGGATGACGACGTTCAGGTGATGAATGACGACGGTACCCCCAAGACTCGCACCGGCGATGACGGCACGGTCTACTATTATCGCAACGTCCGCACACAGGCGGCGATGGTCACGTTGGACTACGACGGCAACGTGATCGCCATTGTGGGTGGTCTGGGCGAAAAGACCAGAAGCCTCTCGCTGAACCGCGCTTACAGCGTCACCCGCCAGACGGGTTCTACCATCAAGCCCATTGGCGCGTATGCACTGGGCATTGAATATGGTCTGGTGAACTGGTCTACTATGCTCAACAATTCCCCCCTGTACCAGAAGCAGGACATGGTGATCCGTGACGAGGACTACTGCCGCAAGAACGGCCTGATGGGCCTGTCGGACAAGCAGCTGCGTGCTTACCCCAACGCATGGCGCAGCTGGCCCCGGAACTACGGCGGCAATTATGGCGACCACAGCGATATCCCGCTGTGGAACGGCCTTGCCCGCTCGTTGAACACCATCGCGATCCGCGTGGGCGATCTGGTGGGCGCAAGCAATATCTTCAACTTTGTTTACAACACCCTGCAGCTGAACACGCTGGACCCGGCGAACGATGTGGGCCTTGCCCAGATGGTCATGGGCAGCCAGACCCATGGTGTTACGCCCACGGCTCTGGCGGCTGCATTCCAGATCTTCTACGATGGCCAGTACACCACCCCGCACCTGTACACCCGGGTGCTGGATCGTGACGGCAACATTTATCTGGAAAACAATGCTACCAGCTATCAGGCACTGACGCCGGACACCGCTTACGTGATGAACCGCCTGCTGAAGAATGTGCTGTACTCCAGCGTGGGTACCGCAGGCGGACGCTACCCCAATTCCAACGGTATGGAGTCCTTTGGTAAGACCGGTACGGCCAGCGACGAAAAGGATCTGTGGTTCGTGGGCGGCACGCCGTATTATGTCACCGCTGTGTGGTGGGGCTACGACGCACCCTACGATATGACCAAGACCCTTGGCAAGCAGCAGGCAAAGACCCGTACCTGTGTTATGGCGTGGAAGGCACTGATGGAACAGGTGCAGGCAGATCTGCCTTATAAGGCATTCCCCAGTTCCGCTGGCGTTGTGGAGCGCCGCTACTGCACCCAGAGCGGTCTGCTGGCCGGCGGTTCCTGCCCCAGCACGGCCGTGGGCTACTACCGTGCAGATGATCTGCCCGCCGCCTGCAACTATTCCCATGCGGCAGCACCCGCTGCGCCTGCAGCAGATGCAGCAGATGCAGCACCGGAGCAGACTGTCATCCCGGCAGATACAAGTAATCTGGATACCGAGTGATCTGTATTCGGCGGGAAAACAAAATGCAAAAGGCGTACTTTCAACACAGCCCCGGGGTGAATCCGGCAAGGAAACACCGCACTTCACACAACAAAACTGGGTAATCTGACAAAAACGCATCCGACCCCTTGCATTGCAGGGGGCCGGATGTTATTATATTCACTGCAAGAACACTTGTGTTTGTGAGGTGAACAAGTTGGAACGCCGCTTTTATCTGGTGGACGCGCAGGTGCTGCCTGAGGTTTTTCTCAAGGTGGTACGCGCCAAAGAGCTTCTGGCCAGCGGGGAGGCACGCAGCATTTCCGCTGCTACCCGTGCAGTTGATCTTTCGCGCAGCGCTTTTTATAAGTATAAGGACTGCATCTTTGACTCCGAGAATGGCCGCGAAGTGATCACCGTCATGGCCACTCTGCGGGATGAGACCGGTGCGCTGCAGAGCCTGCTGGCAGGCATCAGCGCTGCAGGTGCCAGCATTGTGACCATCAACCAGTCCACGCCGGAAAACGGTGCAGCACTGGTGGCAGTCACCATCCGCACCGACACCATGCAGATGACTCCGGAAGAGCTGACCGAAAAGCTTTCGCGTCAGCGCATGGTGGTGGGTGTGCACTGCGGATACAATCTGTAAAGTAGATATCAAATCAGGAAAACTCAGGAAAACGAGGGAGAGCAACAATGGCTAAAATTGCAATTCTGGGCTTTGGCACGGTGGGCAGCGGCGTGTACGAGGTTTTGTGCCGCAACGCTGCAAGTGTCTCCCGCCGTGCAGGTGAGCCGGTAGAGGTCAAGTATATTCTGGACCCGAAGGATTTTTCCGGTCATCCGGCCGCAAACCTGTTTGTCAAGAACTTTGATGTCATTCTGGAGGACCCGGAGATCAGGGTAGTGGTGGAGACCATCGGCGGCACCCGCTTTGCCTACCCGTATGTAAAGGCCTGTCTTGAGAGCGGCCGCAGCGTGTGCACCTCCAACAAGGAAATGGTGGCCACCTACGGAGCCGAGCTGCTGGGCCTTGCCAAGGAGCACGGCTGTGCCTTCCTGTTCGAGGCTTCTGTGGGCGGCGGCACCCCCATCATTACGCCGATGCACCAGTGTCTGGCCGCGAACGTCATCACCGAGGTGGAGGGCATCGTGAACGGTACCACCAATTTCATGCTCACCAAGATGGTGCGTGAGGGTCTGGGCTTTGACGATGCACTGAAAATTGCGCAGGAGCTGGGCTACGCGGAGACCAAGGATCCCAGCGACGATGTGGATGGCCGTGATGCCTGCCGCAAGATCGCCATTCTGTCCTCGCTGGTCTGCGGCCACCAGATCTACCCCCAGAACATTCCCACCCGCGGCATCCGCGATATCACCGCCGCTGATGTGGCAGCAGCTGAAAAGCTGGGCTGTGTCATCAAGCTGATCGCATGGATGAAGCGCGGCAAGGACGGCAGCGTGGCGGCGGGCGTGGAGCCCTGTCTGGTGCCCAAGGCTAACCAGCTGGCCAGCGTGGACGATGTGTTCAACGCCGTGCTGGTCAAGGGCGATATGCTGGGCGATGTAGTGTTCTACGGCAAGGGTGCCGGCAAGCTGCCCACCGCCAGCGCCGTTGTGGCCGATGTGGTGGATGCCCTGAAGCATGGTGCCAAGGTGCACGACAGCCTGTTCTGGCAGCCCGCTGAGCCGGTGGACGGCATGCTCACCGATCCTGCTCCTGCCGCATATTATGTGCGTGTGGCAGGCATTGCTCCCGCAGTGGTGGAAGCCATCTACGGCTACGGCAAGGTGGTGGATGAGCGCTACGAGGGCTGCGCCTACTTTGTGGAGCGTGCCGACGACAAAGCCCTGTCCGAAGCAGCCCGCAAGGTGGAAGCCGTGGGCGGCAGCGTGAAGCTGGTGCTCAAGCGTCTGCCGGAAGAAAACTGATAACGGAAAAAGAAAGGTGCAGCGGCTATGAAGATCAAGGTTTCTGTCCCGGCCACCAGCGCGAACATCGGCTCCGGCTTTGATGCGCTGGGTCTGGCGGTGACGCTGTATAATACGGTCACCTTTGAAGACAGCGAGGTGCTGGATATCTCGTCTGCGGACGGTACCCGCATCCCGCGCGGTGAATCCAATCTGGTGTACCGCTCGGCAAAGGGCCTGTTTGAAAAAGTTGGCAAGCAGATCCCGCCCCTCAAGATCACCCAGACCAACCCCATTCCCATGGCCCGGGGTCTGGGCTCTTCTTCGGCCTGCATCATCGCGGGCCTGCTGGGTGCCAACCGGATGCTGGGCGATGTGCTCAACACCCAGGAGCTGCTCACGCTGGCTACCTCCATCGAGGGCCACCCCGATAACGTGGCCCCGGCCCTGCTGGGCGGTCTGACCAGCAGCGTGTTTGAGGAGGGCAAGGTGTACTCGGTCAAGCGCAATGTGGACGAAACACTGTGCTTTGCCGCCATCGTGCCGGACTACAAGCTGCTGACGGAAGCCGCCCGTGCGGCACTGCCCAAAGAGGTCTCCCACAAGGATGCGGTATATAATCTTTCGCGTGCAGCGCTGGTGCCTGCCGCCTTCTGTGAGGGCAGACATGACCTGCTGGCCATTGCCACGGAGGATAAGCTGCACCAGCCCTACCGCATGCCGCTGATGCCGGGCTCCAAGGAAGTGTTCGACATGGCGCGCCTGTGCGGTGCAAAGGCGGTCTATGTTTCCGGTGCGGGCAGCACCGTGATGGCGGTGGCCGAAAAGGCTGAGGCCGAAAAGTTCTATTCCAAGCTGGAAAAGGGTCTGGAGCTTCTGGAAGGTCTGGACGGATGTGAAGCATTTACATTGCTGCGTTTGGATGCCGATAACACCGGCGCAACGGTGGAATGATAAATGGGATAGGGAAGTGCAAGGTTCTGCCTGCTGCTTCCACCCGGTGTACCCCTTTTGATCAAGGGACAAAAAGAGGAGAGTGACAAGATATGGCGTTGATCGTACAGAAGTTCGGCGGTTCTTCGGTGAAGGACCGTGACCGTATCTTCAACGTGGCACGCATTGTGGCAAACACCCACAACGCGGGCAATGACGTAGTTGTGGTGGTGTCCGCTCAGGGCGATACCACCGATGACCTGATCGCCAAGGCTGGGGAGATCACCCACAACCCTTCGGCTCGTGAAATGGATATGCTGCTGGCTACCGGCGAGCAGATCAGCATTTCGCTGCTGGCCATGGCGCTGAATGAGCTGGGCTGCCATGCCATCAGCCTGACCGGCTGGCAGGCAGGCTTCCGCACCGACCGCGCCTATACCAAGGCACGCATCAGCCGTCTGGAGACCGAGCGTATCTCCTCGGAACTGGAGCGCAACCGTGTTGTTGTTGTGGCTGGCTTCCAGGGCCTGAACAAGATGGATGACATCACCACTCTGGGCCGTGGCGGCTCCGACACCAGCGCAGTTGCCATTGCAGCAGCCTTGCACGCAGACCGCTGCCAGATCTTTACCGATGTGGAAGGCGTTTACACGGCCGACCCGCGCAAGGTGCGCAACACCCGTAAGCTGGAGGAGATCACCTTTGACGAGATGCTGGAGCTGGCATCTCTGGGCGCACAGGTGCTGAACAACCGCAGCGTGGAGCTGGCCAAAAAGTATAATGTGGAGCTGGAGGTGCTCTCCAGCCTGAATCCCGTGCCCGGTACGGTGGTCAAGGAGGTTACAAAAGACATGGAAGGTATGCTGATCAAGGGTGTCGCAAAAGACACTGATGTTGCTGTTATCACGATTCTGAACGTTCCCGACGAGCCGGGCATGAGCTTCAAGATCTTCGGTCTGCTGGCCCAGAAGAACATCAATGTGGACATCATCCTGCAGTCCACCGGCCGTGACGGCAAGAAGGATATCAGCTTTACCTGCTCTGAGGGCGAAGCCGATCTGGCCATGCGCGTGCTGAAGGAGAGCGCACACTTCAACGATGTGAGCGTGGACACCACCTGCGCAAAGGTCTCCATCGTGGGTGCCGGTATGCAGAGCCACAGCGGCGTTGCTTCCAAGATGTTTGAGGCACTGTCCAACAACAACATCAATATCAAGATGATCTCCACCAGTGAGATCAAGATCTCCTGCATCATCGACCGCGGGGATGCCGACAAGGCCGTTTCCGCCATCCACGATATGCTGTTTGACTGATTTGTAAAAAATGAATTTTGTGCGCTGTACAGTTTCTTTGGGAGCTGTACAGCGCTCTTTTTGTTAACGGTCTCGCCCTCTCAGTCGCTTACGCGACAGCTCTCCCAAAGGGCGAGCCTCTGGCGAAGAGAAAAACTTTCTGGTTCTGCCAAGGCCTCTCACTTTGGGAAAGGTGGACGCGAACAGCGTGAGCGGACGGAGAGGGCAAGGTCGCTGACGAGGACGGTCATACTTATTTTACACTTCCGGCGTTTACACAAAATGCAAAGGGGTGTATAATATACACTGTATCTGTGCGGCGCAGCGCGCTGCAAATTCTGCCAAAGGAGCTGCAACGCACCATGGAACCAACCAGCAAAAAAACTGTAAAGCCCCGTATGACCCGCGAGCAATACATGCGCCGCAAGCGTCTGCGTCTGGCCCGCAACTGGGCGCTCCTGATCCTGATCTGTGCTGCCATCGTGGCCCTGATGACCCGGGGCATCCTTTGGCTGCTGCCCAAAGCAAACGCTCTGCTTGCCGGGCCCCGGAGCTTTGAAGCTGCCAGCTACAGCGGCACCGGCTACACCTTTGACGCCGACGATGCGCGGCTTATACTGGTAAACGCCAATCTGCCCTTTGCCGTGGAACCGTCGCCGACCCTTGCCCCGGCCAATGAGGATGGCACCATCCAGCTGGAAGCGGAGGCTGCCGATGCCTACCGGCAGATGTCTGCCGCAGCGGCAGAGGATGGCGTTGCGCTGGTGCTGTCCGCAGGCTATCAGGACGCAGATGCCCGGACCGCAGCCTATGAGGCACAGAAGCAGCAGTATCTGGAAAAGGGCAAGACCGAGGAGGAAGCCGCCAGCCTGTCCGCAGACATCCAGCTGCCTGCGGAATGCAATGAGCATGGCACCGGTTATGCGGCGGATATCCTCAGCAGCGACTACCCGGACCGTGACACCGGCTTTGATACGACCCGCGCCTACGAGTGGCTGACCGCTTATGCCGCGGAATACGGCTTCATCCTGCGCTACCCGGAAGACCGGCAGGCCGCGACCGGTGTGGTGTTCGAGCCGTGGCACTGGCGGTATGTGGGCGCAGAAAATGCCCTTGCCATCCGGGCCAGCGGCTTGAGTCTGGAAGAATTTCTTGCCTTGCAGAAGGCATCATAAAATAAAAAGCTCCCTGCAAAAGCAGGGTGGAGGAACAAATTGGAACGTACTCTCATTGCGCCGGGCGTGCACCTTTCCTGCGACCCGGCGGAAAAATTCAACCGCTGCCGCATCAGCATCCATTTTGCCTTTCCGGCAAAGCGGGAGACCGCCACGGCACATGCACTTTTGCCCCTTGTGATGGAGCGTGGCTATGCCGACTGCCCGGACATGACCCGACTGACCAAAAAGCTGGCCAAGCTCTACGGTGCAGATCTCACGGTGGATGCCCGGCCCATGGGCTGCAGCCACAATCTGTGCGTCAGCGTCACCGGCATCAAGGATAAATTTGCGCTGGAAGGCGAAGAACTGACGCGGGAATATGCATCCATTGCACTGGGCGCGGCCTTCCATCCCTATTTTGTGGGCGGGACCTTTGACCCGGAGGCTGTGGGCATTGAAAAACAGATGCTGAAAAAGGCGCTGGAGGATGAGATCAACGATAAGCGTCTGTACTGCCTGCATCAGGCCAACCGGGAATTCTTTGGCGACAGCCCGGCAGGCGTGCGGCAGGAGGGCTATCTGGAAGAGGTGGACGACCTGACGCCGGAACAGCTCACCACGGCTTATTACGAGATGCTGCGGACCGCGAACATTGAGCTGCTTGTGCTGGGCTGTGACGCCGCGCAGACGGCAGCCGTGCGGGATGCCCTGCTGGCCGAACTTGCCGCCATCGACCGGGCTCCGCTGCCGCTGGCCGAGAACATTGCCATGCCGCGCCGCGAGCCTGTGCACAGGGTAGAGACCTACGATATGGTGCAGGCAAAGCTGTGTATGCTGTTCACGCTGGGCGAGCCCATGCGCACCGAACAGCTGGCAGCAGTCCGCCTTGCCATGGCGCTGTATGGCGGCAGCGTGACCAGCCGTCTGTTCCTGAACGTGCGCGAGCGTGACCATTTGTGTTACTACTGCTCGTCCTCGTTCCAGAGCTTTACCGGCAGCATGGCTGTGAACAGCGGCGTGGAGCACGCCGACGCTGCCCGCGCCGAGCAGGCTATCCTGAAGGAGCTGGCCGACCTGTGCAGCGGGCCCATCACCGATGAGGAGCTGGAGGACTGCCGCCTGGGACTGCTGAGCGGGATGCAGGGCGTGGAGGATACGCTGGGCGGCATTGAGACATGGTATTACATCGAGGTGCTGCGCAGCGGCGGCGACCCTGCCAAAGTTCAGACGCCCGCCGAGGCCCGCGCTGCCCTGCAGGCCGTGACCCGGGACGATGTGCGCGCGATCCTGCGTAAGCTGACCCTCTCGGTCAGCTATCTGCTCACAAAGGAGGTGGACGCCCATGCCGCAGAATGATCAGACCCTGCTGGAAAAGACTGTGGCCGATCAGTGGAAGATCCTGCCCTCCGGCCTGACCGTCATCGTGCGGCCCATGCCGGGCTATTCCAGCACCCATGTCATTTTTGCCACCCGCTTTGGCTCCATCGACCGGGATTTCCGGCTGGACGGAAAAGAAGTGCACCTGCCCGCAGGCGTGGCACACTTCCTCGAGCACAAGATGTTCGAGGATCAGGACGGAGATGCCTTTGCAAAGTACGCAAAGACCGGCGCGAACGCCAATGCCTTCACCAGCTTTGACCGCACCTGCTATCTGTTCACCGCGACCCAGCAGCTGGACGAGAGTCTGGATGTGCTGCTGGGCATGGTGACCCACCCCTATTTTACCGAGCAGACCATCGCCAAGGAGCAGGGCATCATCGGGCAGGAGATCAAGATGTACGACGACAGCCCGGACTGGCGGCTCATCACCGGCCTGTTCGAGTGCCTGTACCACAGCCACCCCATCCGCAGTGATATCGCGGGCACGGTGGAGAGCATTGCGGAAATTACGCCCGAAATGCTCTACGACAGCTGCAAAGCGTTCTATGCACCGGGCAACATGGTTCTGGCAGCGGCTGGCAATACCACCATGGAGCAAATTTTAGCCGCCTGCGAGCGCCATGGCCTGACGGAGCCCCGCACGGCAGAGGGTGTGCGGCGCCTTTGGACGCCGGAGCCCATGACGCTGGCCGCAGCGGAAAAAACGCTGAAGATGCCAGTGTCCAAGCCCTGCTTCGGCGTGGGCTTCAAGGAAGAGCCGCTGCCGTCCGGCGACCTGCGCACCGAAGCGCTGTATGATCTGATCCTGAGCTGCATCACCGGCGGTATGTCACCGCTGTACCGCCGCCTGTACGACGAGGGTCTTGTGAACCCGGGCTTTGGCGGGGAAGTGCTGCGGGTGGACGGCTGCTGCTGCATCCTGTTCACCGGCGAGAGCGACGCCCCCGATGCCGTGAAACAGATGCTTCTGGACGAGATCGCCCGCATCCGCGCAGAAGGCGTGGACCGGGAAATCTTTACCCTGTGCAAGAACGAAAAATACGGCCAGCTGATCGAAAACCTCGAAAATGTGGAGGATTCGGCCAGTCAGATGGCAGATTTTGCCCTCTCCGGCCAGACGGTGGCTCAGCAGATCGCCATGCTGGCGGGTCTGACCGCGGAGGATGCGGATGCAGCGCTGCAGCACATCCTCCGCACAGAGCGCATGGCGGTCATGTATATCCAGCCGGACGGCACTGCGCCGCTGGCAGAGGACGAGGAGGAAGCAGAATGACAAATCTGGTACAGTTCCCGGGCCTTGGCCTGAGCTTTGAGCTCAACCGCGTGGCCTTTTCCATCGGTGGATTCAGCATTTACTGGTATGGTGTGTGCATTGCGTTCGGCATCTGTCTGGCGCTGGTGTTCGCGTTCCGTCACAGCATCGAGTTCGGCGTGGACCCGGACAGCATGGTGGATGTGATCCTGATCGGCATCGTGCTGGGCATTGTCAGCGCCCGCGCCTACTACGTGGCCATGGCACCTTTTAAATATGAGAACATCTGGGAGATGATCGCGATCCGCGACGGCGGTCTGGCTATCTACGGCGGTATCATCGGCGGCTTTCTGTTCGGAGGCCTTGCCTGCAAATGGCGGGGCGTGCCGGTGCTGCCCATGTTCGACCTGACCGCCATGGGCTTTCTGCTGGGGCAGGGCTGCGGCCGCTGGGGCAACTTCTTTAATCAGGAGGCCTTTGGCTGCAACACCACCCTGCCGTGGGGCATGTACAGTGAGGCTACCAGAGCATACCTCATGGGCAGTACGGTCACAGCCCAGAGCGGCGTGACCATCGACCCGAACCTGCCGGTGCATCCCACCTTCCTGTATGAGAGCATCTGGTGCTTCGTGGGCTTTCTCCTGCTGTTCCGCTACATCAAAAAGCGCAGATTCAACGGCGACATCGCCCTGCGGTATATGATCTGGTACGGTGCAGGCCGCTTCTGGATCGAAGCACTGCGCACCGACAGTCTGATGCTGGTGCCTTCTATTGGCCTGCGGGCGTCCCAGCTGGTGGCGGGCATCGCCGTGGTGGCCGGTGTGGCGGCAGAGATCTACTTTACCCATAAGTTCAAGGACAAGCCCCTGATGGTGGAGCTGGCTTTGAACGCTGATAATAAAGCGGCCATGAAAAAGCTGGACGGGCCCATCGCCTTTGCAGGCAGCAAGACCCAGCTGCTGGCTTCCAGCCCGCGCAAGCTCTTCGTAGAGCGCACCGAAGCGTATAATGCCGAAGTAAAACGCACCATCGCGGAAAGCGGAAAGGCGGAAAAATAAAAAATCTTTCGGAAAGAGGAAAATTCCTCTTGCAATCCCGGCCTTTTTTTGCTATACTATTCTAGCCGCGTGGTGTGGGCGCCTGAAATGGCCCAGTGTAAGGGCCTGCCTTTACGACCAGCGAGTACAACGAAAAGGAATGAACAAAATGTACGCAATCATTGTTACCGGCGGTAAGCAGTACCGCGTGGAGCAGGGCGACATCGTCTACATCGAAAAGCTGGACGTTGAGGCCGACTCCGAAGTGAAGTTTGATCAGGTTCTCGCTATTGGCGAGGAGGGTTCTGTGAAGGTTGGCGCTCCCGTTGTTGAGGGTGCTACCGTTTCTGCTAAGGTCATCAAGAATGGCAAGGGCAAGAAGCTGAACATCATCACCTATCGCGCAAAGAAGCACAGTGCTCGCCGTATGGGCCATCGTCAGCCCTTCACCAAGGTTGAGATCACTGCGATCAACGGCTAAGGAGGTAAATTACAATGGCACATAAAAAGGGCGTAGGCAGCACCAAGAACGGCCGCGATTCCGCAGCACAGCGTCTGGGCACCAAGCGTGCAGACGGTCAGTTCGTTCTGGCCGGCAACATCCTGGTTCGTCAGCGTGGCACCCACATCATGCCGGGTGAGAACGTTGGCAAGGGCAGCGATGATACCCTGTTTGCTCTGGTGGACGGTACCGTCCGTTTTGAGCGCGTGGGCAAGAACGGCAAGAAGTGCAGCGTCAAGCAGTAACTTCTTTCGGATAACTGCAAAACGTAGAGAGCCGGACCCTCGTGGCCCGGCTCTTTTTGATGAAAAGAACCCTCTCAGGCCGCGCTCTGGCGCGTCCAGCTCTCCCGAGGGGCGAGCTGAATAGAGGTAAAAACTAAGGAGGGGCTGTATGGCAGCACAAACCAACTTTATCGACATCGCCACGATATGGCTCCACGCGGGCAAGGGCGGCGACGGTGCGGTGAGCTTTCACCGTGAAAAATTCGTGGCCGCTGGCGGCCCGGACGGCGGCGATGGCGGCCGCGGCGGCGACATTATTTTTGTGGTGGACGATCACCTGACCACCCTGATGGACTTCCGCTATAAGCGCAAGTATGTGGCCCCGGAGGGCGGCAAGGGCGGCGCCAGCCTGTGCCACGGCAAAAACGCGGAGAACCTTGTCATCAAGGTGCCGCTGGGCACCGTCATCAAGGACGCCGAGAGCGGCCTTGTCATTGCGGATCTGTCCGACCACACCCCTGTCACCATCGCAAAGGGCGGCCGCGGCGGTTACGGCAATGCGCATTTTGCCACGCCCACCCGCCAGATCCCCAAGTTTGCAAAGCCCGGTATGCCCGGCGAGGACATTCAGGTGACGCTGGAGCTGAAACTGATCGCCGATGTGGGCCTGATCGGCTTCCCCAATGTGGGCAAGTCCACCCTCATCTCCACCATCAGCGCAGCCAAGCCCAAGATCGCAAACTACCACTTCACCACGCTGGTGCCCACGCTGGGTGTCGTATCCGTGGCAGAGGGCGCAAGCTTTGTCTGCGCCGATATCCCCGGCCTGATCGAGGGTGCCAGCGAGGGCATCGGTCTGGGCCACGACTTCCTGCGCCATGTGGAGCGCTGCCGCCTGCTGCTGCATGTGGTGGACGTCTCCGGCAGCGAGTGCCGTGAGCCCATCGAGGATTTTGAAAAGATCAACGAGGAACTGGCAAAGTTCAGCCCTGTGCTGGCTGAGCGTCCGCAGATCGTCATTGGCAACAAGTGCGATCTGGCCACCGAGGAGCAGATCGAGGATTTCCGCAAGTATGTGGAAGCCAAGGGCCTGACCTTCGTGCCCATCTCTGCCGCCACCATGCAGGGCGTGAAGGAACTGCCGGGCCTCGTGTATAACCGCCTGAAGGATATCCCGCCGGTGCCGGTGTTTGCTCCCGAGTACAAGAAGCCCGAACCCAAGGCCAACGACCGTGCGTTTGAGATCAAGCGCATGGAAGCCCATGTGTGGAGCGTGGATGCCCCGTGGCTGGAATACATTCTGGCCGGCAGCAATGTGGACGATTACGAGAGTCTGCAGTTCTTCCAGCGCCAGCTGGGAGAGAGCGGCATTCTGGATGCTCTGGTGGAAAAGGGCGTGCAGGAGAACGACACCATCCTCATCGGCGATTACCAGTTCGATTATATCTTCTAAGAGGTCACTATGAACGAATCAGAAAAGATCGACCCGCGGGAGCTCAGCCCGTTGGCGCTGGCCTTTGTGGGTGACAGCGTGCTGGAACTGCTGGTGCGGCAGCGGCTGGTGGAGCACCACCGCCTGTCTGCCGGAAAGCTCAACGCAGAAAAGGTCAAGTATGTTTCGGCCCGGGCACAGTTCCGGGAGGAACAGCTGCTGGAGCCGCTGTTCACCGAGGACGAACTGGCTGTGTTCAAGCGGGGCCGCAACGCCAGCAAGGCCAGTGTGGCAAAGCATGCATCCCCTGAGGAATACCGCACTTCCACCGGTTTCGAGTGCCTGCTGGGCTGGCTGTATCTGAATGGTCAGCTGAGCCGTGTGCATGAGCTGTTTGATACGCTCTGGCAGCAGTTTGACCCTAACGACAAGTAAGTAAACATGCGAAAGCCCGCTGCTTTCCGCACTGGAAAACAGTGCCGGAGGGCAGCGGGCTTTGCGGTTTGAGAGAAAGGTCAAAGGGTGCACGTCTGTGGTCCGTCAGGCGCGCAGGGCAGCGTTAGCGGCTGTTTCTGGCGTTGCTGGAACGGCTGTTCGTGGAGTTTTTGGCGCTTTCGTCGTCAGCGCCCTTGGTGTACTGGTTGGGGTGCTTGTGCTCGTTGGTGGCGCTGTTGGAGGTCTGATTGCTGGTGCGGTTGGAAGTCTGGTTGGACGTACGGTTCGAGGTCTGATTCTTGCAGTTATTGCTGCGGTTTTCGGTTGCCATAGTGAATGATCTCCTTTCGGTTTTCCGTGCGGGGCGGTGTGCCCCTCACAAGACCTAGTTTGGCCGCAGACGGCGGCTTTATACATCCCACAGGAGGATTGCAGAATGCCTACAGAATATTTTGAGCAGCGGGAGCGTGCCCTGTTGGGAGAGCGGTTCGACGCACTGTACGCGGCCCCGCAGGAGACCGCCGAGCGCGGCGTGACGGTCTCGGCCCTGCGCACGACGCCGGAGCAGTTCGCCGCAAAGGCAGACTTTTCGCTGGAAGCATCACCCTTTTGCAAGGCGGCATTTGTGGTGCACCAGCCGGACTTTAAGCCCGGGCGGCATCCGTACCACCATGCGGGCGTGTTTTACTCGCAGGAGCCGTCGGCGTCCTCGGCAGCGCCGCTGCTGGGTGTGCGGCCCGGGATGCGCGTGCTGGACATGTGTGCAGCCCCCGGCGGCAAAAGCAGTCAGCTGGCGGCGGCATTGCAGGGGCGCGGTGTGCTGGTGAGCAACGAATATGTTGCGGCCCGTGCGGATATCCTGAAAAGCAATCTGGAACGCATGGGCGTGTCCAATGCGGTGGTGCTCAATGAGTCGCCCGCCCGCATTGCGGACGCTCTGCCGGAGTTTTTTGACCGTGTTCTGGTGGATGCACCCTGTTCCGGCGAGGGCATGTTTCGCAAGGAGCCGGTGGCTCGTCAGCAGCACTGTGAAGCGCTGGTGAAGCAGTGTGCTGAGCTGGGCGCGGAAATTCTGGACTGTGCAGCCGCCGTGCTGGCCCCGGGCGGGCAGCTGGTTTATTCCACCTGCACCTTTGCGCCGGAGGAGGACGAGGAACAGGTGGCGGCATTCCTGCAGCGCCACCCGGAGTTCACACTTGCAGATGCCTTGGGAAATGTGGACTACACCTTTGGCAGCGAGGGCGAAGCCAACCGCACCGGCGGTCTGCCGCTGGATGTGAGCAAGGTGCGGCGCATCTGGCCCTGTCAGGGCGGCGAGGGGCATTTTATGGCAAGGCTTATCAAGGCAGGCACGCCCCGCGCCCTGCCGCCGGAAGGAGAATACACCCCGGAGGAGCAGCTCTGGCTGGCCGCAGCGGAAGCCGCAAGCAAAAAGGTCAAGGGGAAGAACGGTAAGCCTGCCAAGACCCCGGATGCCCGCAGCGCTCGCCGCGAGAATGCCCGCGCCTGCCGTGAGGCGGTGCAGGGCAGCAAGCGCAGCCGCGAAGCACAGGCAGGGGAGACAAGCCCTGCCCAGAGTCTTGCAGCGTGGCATGAATTTGCCGGGCAGTATTTCCCGGCGCTGGCAGACCGCCCGGCTGTGGTGCATGGCGGCGGTGTGCTGCTGCCGGTGCCCTTCCCGCAGACGAACCTGCATGTGCTGCGGGCGGGCGTGTTCGTGGGCAGTGTGCAGAAGGGCCGCTTTGTGCCGGAGCACCACCTGTTCACGGCGTTCGGCGCGCAGTGTACGAACTGCGAGCAGCTGACCCTTGCCGACCCGCGCACGACAGAGTACCTTTCCGGCCATGAGGTGGAGGCCCGCACTGCTGCAGACGGCTGGTGCTGTGTGACGGTGGACGGCTGGCCGCTGGGCGGCGGCAAGGTGTCCGGCGGGCGGGTGAAAAACCACTACCCCAAGGCCCTGCGTCTGCTGTAAACAGGCAGAAAAAGCGCATTTTTCCCTACGATCCGCCGAAAACCGGGCCGATAAGACTTGAACGCTCTGCCCGGTTGTGCTACAATAATAGAGTTAGATTTTGTGTGCTGCCACAATGCGGGCGACCACAGCCCGTCTGCCCGCAGGCGGAGATCACTGATAAAATACAGGAGGCTCTTTCCCATGTCTGGACATAGCAAATGGAACAATATCAAGCGCAAGAAGGAGAAGACTGACGGCGCAAAGGCAAAGGTCTTTACCAAGATCGGCCGCGAGATCAGCGTTGCCGTCCGTACCGGCGGCCCGAACCCTGCTTCCAACAGCAAGCTGGCTGACCTGATCGCCAAGGCAAAGCGCATGAGCGTGCCCAACGATAACATCCAGCGCATCATCAAGAAGGCTGAGGGCGGCGATAAGACCGAGTACGAAGCAATCACCTACGAAGGCTACGGCCCCGGCGGCGTTGCTGTCATGGTGGAGACCCTGACCGACAACCGCAACCGTACCGCTGCCGATCTGCGCCACTACTTCGATAAGAACGGCGGCAACTTGGGTGCTATGGGCTGCGTGGGCTTCCTGTTCAGCCAGAAGGGTGTCATTGATATCTCTCTGGAAGATAAGGATGCCGACGAGGCTATGATGGATGCTCTGGATGCCGGTGCCGAGGACTTCGACGCCAGCGAGGATGCAGCTGAGATCACCACCGATCCCGAGAACTACTCTGCCGTGGTCAAGGCCATGGAGGAGAAGGGCTACGAGATCCTGTCCGACGATCTGGCTATGGTGCCCATGACCACCACCCGCCTGACCGACCCCGATCAGCTGAAGCTGATGGGCAAGCTGCTGGATGCACTGGAAGACAATGATGACGTCCAGAACGTCTGGCACAGCTTGGAGAACGAAGAGGACCTGCCGGAATAAGCATCCGCAAGGCTCTTTGCTCCTGAAATAAGACGATAAAAAGCCGCTTTTTGTGCTGCAAGGCACGAAAGGCGGCTTTTTTGTGCTGTGCTGCGGAATGAAGATCGGCCCGATATCTTCACTGAGCAATAAAAATCCCCCGCCGGCAAGGCATACCGGCGGGGGAAAGGGGGAAAGCGACTATCTTAAAAGATCATTGTACGCTTGCGAGGAACCGCATAAAGCCTGCACGGCCGGCCTCGTCCAGCTTGTAGACGCCGGCGTCGGCGAGGACCTCGGCGAACACCTGACCGATCTCATCCTGCAGGATGGAGTGCACATTGTCGGCGCTGAGCTCCGGGTGACGGGCAAGGATGTCCTCGGCCCACTCGGCATGCTTCTGCAGCTCTTCGGGGTACTGGGCTGCAGGCGTGCGGGAGACCAGCACATCGGCAAGCTCAGCCATTTCCTTTTTCAGGCGGCTGGGCAGCACGGCAAGGCCCATGACCTCGATCAGACCGATGTTCTCCTTTTTGATATGGTGCAGTTTTGCATGAGGGTGGAACACGCCCAGCGGATGTTCCGGGGTGGTGATGTTGTTGCGCAGCACCAGATCCAGCTGGTATCTGCCGTCCCGCATCCGGGCGATGGGGGTGATGGTGTTGTGGGGCTCGCCGTCCGTCTCGGCAAAGACAAAGCAACTCTCGTCAGAGTAGCCGCGCCATGCGGTCAGGATCTTGTCCGCCAGCTCCACAAGGCGGCTGTCGTCCTCACTTGTCAGGCGGATGCAGCTCATGGGCCAGTGCACGATACCGGCATCTACGTCCTCAAAACCGGGGAACACCCACTTCTTCTCGATGGGAGCCTTGGCCATGGCAAACTCGTAATGACCGCCCTGAAAATGATCGTGGCTCAGGATGCTGCCGCCCACGATGGGCAGGTCGGCGTTGCTGCCCACGAAATAGTGGGGGAACAGGCCCACGAAGTCCAGCAGCTTGCGGAAGGTGGCGCGCTCGATCTTCATGGGGGTGTGCAGATTGTTGAACACGATGCAGTGCTCGTTGTAGTAGACGTAAGGGCTGTACTGCAGGTTCCACGCGCTGTCGTTGATGGTGAGCGGGATGATGCGGTGGTTCTCGCGGGCGGGGTGGTTCATGCGGCCTGCATAGCCCTCGTTCTCAGCGCAGAGCTGGCACTTGGGATAGGCGCTCTGGGGGGCCAGCTTTGCGGCGGCAATGGCCTTGGGGTCCTTCTCCGGCTTCGAGAGGTTGATGGTGATATCCAGATCGCCGTAGGGAGTCCGGGTGACCCATTTCAGATCCCGCTTGATGCGGTAGCGGCGGATATAATCGGTATCCTGACTGAACTTATAGAACCAGTCGGTAGCGGCCTGCGGGCCCTCGTTTTCGTAGCGCTCCTCAAAATTGGCGCGCACGATGCTGGGACGCGGAGTCAGCACACCCATGAGTTTGGTGTCGAACAAATCGCGGGCGGTGGAATTGTCCTCGCACACGCCGCGGGCTGCGGCATCGTCCACCAACGTTTTCAGGATGCTTTCCAGATCAGTGTAGCATACCTCGCCCTCGGGTGCCGTAAAATCGTCCAGCTGCATGGTCATGAGCAGCTGGTTGCGGATATAGATTTCGTCGTCGGGCAGGATGAGCCCGGTGTCCAGCCCGTAATTCACGAGCTGCTGGATGGCGGTAGAGATCACAGGACAGCGCCTCCTTCGGGACGGATACTCAGCACATGGCAGCGGCCCTCGCCGAGGATGGCCTCCATGTTTTTCTTAAAATCAGCCAGCATTTCCACCGGCACAAAAGCCTGAGCGGTACCGGCAAAGCCGCCGCCGTGCACGCGGACCGCGCCCTTGCCATTCAGGTAATGCTTGGCGGCAGCAATGGTCACGCCCATTTCCTGATGCTCCTTATACCCGGCGGGGATGACGTTCTGCAGGTATTCCCAGCTGCTGTGGCCGGATTCGTTGACCAGACGCAGGAAAGTGCCGAAATCGCCCTCGCGCAGAGCGGCGACCTGTTTTGCCACGCGGTCGTTGTCGGCATAAATATGGAAGGCACGCAGCACCGCGCGGTCGCCGCACTGCCTGCGGCATTCCGGCAGCTTTGCAAGGAAGGTGTCAAAGGGCACATCCCGCAGCACCTCGCCGCCGCACACAGCGGCCACAGCGCGGCATTCGGCGGGGACGGCGGCGTATTCGTCGGTCAGGTCGGCATGGTCTGCGCAGGAGTCCAGAATGCACAGTGCAAGGCCGGCCTTGGAGAAATCCACCGGCACCGGCTCCACATCGGGGTGGGCAGGGTCGGCAAAATCGATGGTGATGATGTTGCCGACGCTGGAAGCCATCTGATCCATCAGGCCGCAGGGCTTGCCAAAGTAGACATTTTCTGCCCACTGGCCGATCTGCGCGATCTCGATGGGGGAGACCTTATCGGTCATGAAGCAGTCGTTCAGAATGACGCCGATCAGCACCTCGAAGGCGGCAGAGGAAGAAACGCCGCTGCCCTTTGGCACGTTGGAAGAAATGTACACATCCAGACCGGCCAGCTTTGCGCCCCGCTGACGGAACGCCTCACACTCGCCGCGCAGAAGGGAGATGGTGGTGTTTTCCTCTTCCTTACGGGCGGTCAGGTCGTCAAGGCTGATAACGCACAGGTCGTAGCCCTCGCTCTGCACCCGCAGCTGGTTCAGGCTGTTGGGCGCGGCGGCGGCGATCATATCAATGTTCACGCTGCCGGCCAGAACGCGGCCGTGCTGGTGGTCGGTGTGGTTGCCACCGATCTCGGTGCGGCCGGGTGCGCTGTAAAGGCCGGCTTCGGCGTGGGAGCCAAAGGTGGTCTCCAGACCGTTCAGGGCTGCTTCGTAGCGGGCAGCCTGCGGGGCGGTCTCTTCGGGTGCACAGCAGTACAGCGATGCCAGACGGGCAGCGTGTGCGCCGCTGGAAAGCTCCTGCTTCCATGCGGAAACAGATTTCATCATAGGATAGTCCTCCTTTTGAGCGGGTTGGAACTGCAAGTACAGGGCAGCATACAGGACGCTCTGCACACTTCTGCTTTTATCATATAAAATCCGGACAGAAAAAACCATGTGTTATTGTTGCATCTGAATGAAAAGTTGCAAAAAGTATAAAATCCGGCATCGGAATGGAAATGGACGATTGAAATAAAATCGATTTAGAAACAGGAAAACCATTGTGGAAAACGCCTGTGAATCGGGTGCTTTGCGCAAGGTGGACAAACATTGCACGGCATGGAGATTTGCGTCGGACAGATGGGACGATGCCGCTGACAGTCATGACCCTTCCGACGAAATGAAAAAGCCGGGGCTGCTGCACATCATCTGGCGCAGCAGTCCCGGCCTCCTATGATAAAAGATCCCGCCTGAGCGGTTATTTTGCAAAGTCGCTGCCGGTCAGGCCGTCCATGTTCAGCATTCCTTCCAGTGCAGCCACATCGGCGGAGACATCCAGCGCGTCGGACTGGAACAGCTTGTCCAGCTGGTTTTCAAAGGCGGTCACCAGCAGGTCCATGCTGCGCTCAATGTTCTTTTTGGCATCGGCGATGTTTTCGCCCTGCACATCCTGCGCAGGAAGGCTGGCGTAGGTGTTCAGCAGCTTGAGGGCAGTGGGCAGATAGTAGTCCATGAATTTCTGCAGCTGCGCCTTTTTGCCGGGGTCCTGCTTTGCCAGCTCAAAGATGCGGGCGCTGACCGCTTCCAGACGGCTGATCTTGGCGGTCATCACCGGGTCAGGAATGGCGTCGTTGGCCTGCCGCAGCTGCTGCAGAAGGGCGGCGTACTGGTCCGCTGGTTCCGGTGCGGGCTTCGGTTCCGGCTGCTTGGGCGGCTGGGGCGCAGCACCGCGCACCACAAGGGTAGCGGTGCGGTTGTCGATGTAGGCGTCGGCACCAAAGTAACCGTGGGAAATGGCGCTTTCCACCGCAGCACGCCCCTTTGCGGCATCGATGCCTGCGGCGGCAAACAGCTCGTCCAGCGGGATGTTGTCGCGGTCGCCTGCGATCTTGTCCAGCAGGCGTTCCAGCTTGCGGGTGCGGTCCATGCGCAGGCCGGTCAGCAGAGCAGCGCCGCCGCCCAGCATCTGGGCGATGGCTGTAAACGCCTCCATCATGCTGTCAGCATCATCCATGAACAGGGTGCTGAAGCCTGCAAACAGAAAGACGGCACCGCCGATGGTGCACAGGGTGGTAAGGAGCTTGTGCCGCTCCTTGGCATCCTTCTGCTCTTTGGTGGGAACATCGTGGCCGTAAGTTGGCTCGTTTTCCTGCCGGGGTGCCGTCTGCGCAGGGGCGGGGCCGAGGTCGGAACGATAGTCTGCCTGCGCCTGTGCAGCGGCTTTTTCTTCTTTTTCGGCGTTTTTATCGATGCTTTTTAAGATGAACAGCAGCACGCCCAGCGGCGCCGACATGGCAAACACAATAAAAATGGCAATGGTAGGGATATGCGCAAAATAGTGCTTCTTTGGCTGCATGGATAAGACCTCTCAATGTATCAAAAACAGTTCAAAACAGAAAAAGACCGCGTTCCACTCTATTATAGCGGAGCACGGTCTTTTTGTTAAGGGGTAAATATCGATGCGTGCGAAAACAGCAGGGGAGTAAGACCGCTGTTTTCCGGGAAATGTTACTTCATCAGGCTGCAGACGGCCTCCGCGTAAGCGGCAGGGTCATCCACCGGCAGGCCTTCAATGAGCTGTGCCTGTGCATACAGCAGAGCGCTGTACTTCTTGAGCTTATCGGTGTCACCGGCCTCCTGTGCGGCCTTGAGCACGGCAAACACGGGGTGGTTGACATTCAACTCCAGCACCTTGTCGCTCTTTACGCCCTCGCTGCCGGGCTGCTTGGACAGCACCTTTTCCATTTCGATGGACAGCGGGCCGTCGGCACTCAGACACACGGGGTGATCCTTCAGACGGGTGGAGACCTTGACCTCCTTCACCTTGCCGTCCAGAGCGTCCTTCATAGTGTCGAACAGAGCCTTGTTCTCGGCGGTGGCATCCTCGGCGGCCTTCTTCTCTTCCTCGGTCTCAAGGCCCAGATCGCCGCTGTTGACATTCTTGAACTCCACAGTGCCGTCCTTGCCCTCGGCATCCTTGCGGGGATAGCTGCGCAGGATCTGCAGGCAGAACTCATCCACATCCTCGGTCAGCAGCAGGACGTCATAGCCCTTATCCATGACCAGCTCAGCGGCGGGCAGCTTTGCCAGACGGTCGGTAGAATCACCGGCAGCAAAGTAGATATACTTCTGCTCAGCGGGCATCTTGTCCACATACTCCTGCAGAGTGACCATCTTCTGCTCCTTGGCGGACCAGAACAGCAGCAGGTCGCGCAGCAGCTCGGCGTGCATGCCGTAGTCGGAGTAAGCACCGAACTTGATCTGACGGCCGAACTCCTTCCAGAATTCCTCGTACTTCTGGCGGTCGTTGGCCAGCATGGCGTGCAACTCGTTCTTGATCTTCTTTTCCAGAGCGTTGTGGATCAACTTGAGCTGGTTGTCCTTCTGCAGCATCTCACGGCTGATATTCAGGCTCAGATCCTGACTGTCCACGATGCCCTTGACGAAGCTGAAGTAATCGGGCAGCAGGTCGGCGCACTTCTCCATGATGAGCACGCCGGATGCATACAGGGCCAGACCCTTCTCGTAATCCTTGGTGTAGAAATCATAGGGGCGGTGGCTGGGTACGAACAGCAGGGCGTTGTAGTTCGCGGTGCCTTCGGTGCGGCTGACGATGACACGGGCAGGGTCGGTATAATCGTTGAACTTCTCTTTATAGAAGCTGGCGTACTCTTCGTCGGTCACTTCGCTCTTCTGCTTTTTCCAGATGGGCACCATGCTGTTCAGGGTCTCCAGCTCGGTGTAGCTCTCCCACTCGGGCTTGTAATCCTCGGGCTTGGGGTCCGGTTCCGGCTTCTGACGCTCGTGCTGGCGCTCCATCTGGATGGGGTAGCGCACATAGTCGCTGTACTTCTTGACGATGGCAACAATGCCGTATTCATCCAGGAAATTATCGTAGTGGTCGGTCTCGGTGTCCGGCTTGATGTGCAGGATGATCTGGGTGCCGGCGGTGTCCTTCTGGGCGGGGGTCATTTCGTAGCCGTCCACGCCGGAGGACTCCCACTGCCATGCTTCATCCGAGCCATAGGCCTTGGAAATGACCGTGACCTTGTCGGCAACCATGAAGGAGGAGTAGAAGCCCACGCCGAACTGACCGATGATATCGATGTTCTCGTCCTTGTTGTCTTTCTTGAAGTCCAGAGAACCGGAGTGGGCGATGGTGCCCAGATTCTGTTCCAGTTCCTCTTTGGTCATGCCGATGCCGTTATCCTCGATGGTCAGGATGCGGTTATCCTTGTCGCGGGTGATGAGGATGCGGAAATCGCCCTTGTTCATGCCCACGGAGGGATCGGTCAGACTCTTATAGTAGAGCTTATCAATGGCATCCGATGCGTTGGAGATCAGCTCCCGCAGGAAAATCTCCTTATTGGTGTAGATGGAGTTGATCATCATATCCATCAGTTTTTTGCTTTCAGCCTGAAATTCTTTCTTAGCCATAATGCAAGACCTCTTTTTATCTGTATTCAGTGCCGGGCACTCGGGAAGCTGGAACACTTCGGAATACTTAGCACTCATAACTTTCGAGTGCTAATATACACCGCTTCCCGGCAAAAATCAAGGGCTTTCATAAAAAGTTTAAAAATCGGAAGCGGCCAGCGGTCTGTGCAGACCTTTTGTGCCTGCCAATTAAAACAGAACCGCCATTATAGATGACTGTGGTGCACACAAAGACGGGTTTAAATCATATTTCAAATGAAAGCGTTTTGTGCTATAATGAACCCCGAAGATCATTTCCGAAGGGGGAAAATATCATGCAGCTGAAGCAGCTGGAACTGGAAGGCGGCGGAACGCTGACTGTTTATCTGCGGGATTCCTGCGAACGGATGCCGAAGGCCATCGACCGGCCTTTGGTGCTGGTGGTGCCCGGCGGCGGCTATACCCATGTCAGCGCCCGGGAGGGCGACCCGGTTGCACTGCAGTTTGCAGCAGCGGGATATCATGCCGCTGTGCTGAACTACGCCATCTGCGAACAGGCGAAGGACGGTCTGCCGCTGCGCCAGCTGGCACAGGCCATCGGTCTTGTGCGGCAGCACGCGGCCGGGTGGCATATCCTGCCGGAAAAGATCGCAGTGTGCGGCTTTTCGGCGGGCGGCCATCTGGCACTTTCCGGTGCTGTGCTGGACATTCCCGGGGAGCGCGCCCAGCCCCGGCCCGATGCGGTGATCCTGGGCTATCCGGTGATCACGGCAGGGCAGTATGCCCACCGCGGCAGCTTTGTGCAGCTGGCGGGCAGCACCGACCCGGCGGCACAGCAGGCGTTCGGTCTGGAGGATAAGATCACGCCGCAGACGCCGCCGGTGTTCGTGTGGGCCACCATGGAGGACGCTACCGTTCCGGTGGAGAATACGCTGATGCTGCTGAGCGCTCTGCACAGGGCAGGTGTGCCCTGCGAGGCGCATCTGTTTGAAAAGGGGGTGCACGGCACCAGCATCAGCACCGCAGAGGTGGATCAGCCCAGCCGCCACCGGCATCACTGGGTGGAACTGGCAGTGGAATGGCTGGGAGACACTTTTGACTGGTCTGTTGGATAAGTCTGACATATTTGAACGAACCTACAAAAAATTTACAATTAAACTGTTGACTTGCATAAACCTTTGACGTATACTGGTCAGCAGGGACAAACTTAAGGAGGAATACCTATGGTTATGGACCCGACCCTGCCGCGTATTTCTGTGCGCGACCTGCTCATGCAGGCATTTCTTACCGGATGGGAGCTTTCGGACAAGACAGTCTCGCAGGACGAATACCTGCAAAGCTCCATTCAGGTGATCGAAATGCTGCAGGTGGAACCGGAAAACCTTTATGCCGAAGAAGGCCTTGGCCTGCCGGACGGCGAAGAGGTGGATCATCTGGACGATTGGCTGCGTGCCGACGGTCAGTGGCTGTACTACGGGGTGGAGGAAGAGAACTTCTTCCTGATCCAGTGGTATCCGGACAAAGCGGCTGCAAACGCAAAGCTGGCCCAGCTGGAAGAACTGGGCGACGGCAAGCAGTATCTGGTAGATCTTTCCCTCAAGCGGGAGAACCCTTCCAGCGCAGAAAACTTCGGCAATTCCAATCCGGTCCAGCTTCGTTCCTGAAAACATCACCTTAAAGCGAAAGGAAATTTTGCAGCATGCAGCTTTCTGAGATCGAGCGCGAACAGCTTTATGCCATCGTAGAAAAATACGATCATCACCCGGATGTACAGCGGATGCGGGAGTATATCCAGCACGGTTCTGTCACCACCTACCAGCATTGCAAGAATGTGGCGCTGGTGAGCTTCTGGCTCAACCGCCGTCTGCATCTGCACGCCGACGAGACCTCGCTGGCGGTGGGGGCCCTGCTGCATGATTTTTATCTGTATGACTGGCATAACAAGGGCACCTTCCACGGCCTGCGCCGGTTGTTTGAGATGCACGGCTTCTCGCACCCGGGCTGTGCCTGCATCAATGCAGAGCGTGTGTTCGGTATCACCAAAAAGGAACAGAGCATCATTTCCAGCCACATGTGGCCGCTGACCTTCCGTCATGTACCCACCTGCCGCGAGGCTATTATCGTCTGTCTGGCAGATAAGTACTGCGCTGTGGTGGAGAGCATGTTCCAGCGCTCCCACGCCGGTGCTGTGGTAGACGGCAGCGTGGAAGTCGATGGCGAAGAGTGGTAAGCCTGCCTGCTGGTAAATAAGCGAAACAAAAAAGGACTCTGCATCGTCAAGGTGCAGAGTCCTTTTTTGCATCTCACAGCTTTTTGTAGCCCTCCGGCTCATCCGCAGCGGCACGGCGCTCCATGAGGAAGGTGTCCAGCCAGCGGCCATGACAGTCCCGCGCAATGCGCTCGCGGCGGCCTACCAGACGGAAGCCACACTTGGTGTGCAGGGCACGGCTGGCAGCATTGTCCTGCAGCACGGTGGACTGCAGGGTCCAGTAGCCGGCTTCTTCGGCCTGACGGCACAGCTCGGCCAGCAGATGACAGCCCAGCCCATGGCCGCGGAACTGCTCCCCCACATAGATGCTCACCTCAGCTACGCCGCGGTAGCACCAGCGCGGGTCTACCCGGTGCAGTGCGGTCCACCCGGCAATGACATCATCCACCAGCAGCACCAGCCGACAGTCCTTTGTGTGGGAGGCATCCCACGCAGCGTATGGGGGGCAGGTAGTCTGAAAGGTGGCATGTTCTGTGGCGATGCCCTCTAAATAGATTCTGGAAACGGCGTCCCAGTCTTCCGGCTCCATGGGCCGGATTGTGATCTTGCTCATATGCAATTTCCCAGCGGACAGGCAGAAGCCTGCCCATACCCTCAACTCTCAAAAATGACCGATTTCAGTATAGCAGAATTTGCAGTGCGGTACAAGCGCCGCACTGCACAGAAATTTCTTTGACATCAGGCAGGTTTGTGATACAATAAAACATATAAACAAGAGCACGGCGCAGAGACCGCCGCTGCAGAACGGAGGACATTGACACATGAAATGGATCAGAACGGCACTGTGTGCGCTGGGAATGCTGGCGTGCCTGTCACTTTCGGCTTTTGCAGCAGAGCTTGGAGAGCCGAACATCACAGAGCAGACCACGATGAAGGAGCTGCGGGAAAACCCCAGCATCAAGGGTTCGGGCTTTTACACCTACTGCAACGAGTGGATCGAGGGCAGCACAAAATACGACAACACGCCGATCAAGGGCTATGTGAGCTGGGCGGCCTCTGAGGATGCCGCCGAGGGCATGAACCTTGTGATCGAGAACTACAACAAGGGCGTGCAGGTCACATGGCAGGTGTATACACCGGAAGAGATCGAGGCAGACCCGGCGCTGGGCATGGTGCAGCTGTTTTATTTCCCGGCAAAAACGGAAAACGCCAAATATGTGGTCGTGGTGCCCGGCAACGGAGGCAACACCACGGCAGAGCTGAACGAGGGCGCATCCATCGCGAACCAGCTGCACGATCTGGGCTATGCGGTGTTCGTGCTGCGGTACCGTTCGTTCCTGAATGCTTCCGACAACGCGCCGCTGTACGACATTGCCAATGCCGTGAAGTATCTGACTAAAAATGCAGAGCAGTTCGGTGTCCAGCGCGAGAACTACGCCCTGATGGGCTTCTCGTCCGGCGGACACATCGTGGGACTGATCGGCTCGGACAACGAGCGGTTCGGCTACAAGGCCTTTGGCATTCCTCAGCCGGCAGCACTGCTGCTGGGTTATCCCATCAACGATTTCTATGAGGTAAAGCCGCTGTACCACATTGCCATCGACCCGCTTATCATCGGCTGGCGTTACTACTGGACTAACATCTCGGATGTGGTAAACAAGAATTATACCCCCACCTTCTTCTGGTACGGCAAAAACGATTATTACATGGAGTGCATGAACTACGAAAAGCAGGGCCCCCTGCTGGAAAAGACCCTGAAGGAGAGCGGTGCGACCTATCAGTGCGTGGTGTATGAGGACGCTCCGCACGCCATTGGCCCGGGCCGTCACACCGATGCGGACGGATGGATCAAGCTGGCTACTGAGTTCTGGGAGGAACAGTGTAAATAACCGACAGAAAAAGGGGATTGCTGTGAAAAAACGATTTCGTGCGGTGCTGCTGAGTCTGGGATTCCTGTTCCTGCTGGCACAGCCTGCATTTGCGGCAGAGCTGGGCGAGCCCAATATCACACCGCAGACTACCATGCGGGAACTGCGGGAAAACCCATCATTGAAAGCTTCCGGATACTATACTTACTGCAGGGAAATGCTGCCCATCGAAAGCAATTACTGGAACAATAAAACACTGGCCCAGTATGCAAAACCGCAGCTGGTCTATGATTGCGCGGATGCGATGAACCTTGTGATCGAAAACTACAATAAGGGCGTACAGGTCACATGGCAGGTGTACACTCCGGAAGATATTGCGGAAAATTCTTCTCTGGGCATGGTGCAGCTGTTTTATTACCCGGCGGAAGGATCCGGCGGGCGTTATGCGATAGTGTTGCCAGGCAACGGAAGCACCATCACCTCAGAAATGGAAGAGGGCGGCTCTGCTGCCAGCCAGCTGCATGCGATGGGTTATACCGTATTTGTGCTGCGGTATCGTTCTTTTCTGGACGCAACGGACAATGCGCCGCTGGACGATATTGGCCGCGCTGTGCAGTTCATCACGCAGAATGCAGAGCGGTTCGGCGTACAGGCAGAAGGGTATGCCATTACAGCGTTTTCCTCTGGCGGACAGCTGGCTGGACTGTTCTGCAACGAGGAGGTCGGCTGGGGCAGATACAGTGTGCCCAAGCCCGGTGCGCTGCTTATGGCCTATCCGGTCATCAACTTCAACGAGGTCAAGCTGCTGTATCATGTGCTGATGGATCCGGGCGAGTGCGGCTGGCGCTTTTACTGTTCCAGCGTAGCCGATGTGGTAACGGATGATTACCCGCCGGTGTACTTCTGGTATGGCAAAAATGATATCATCCTGCCGCTGATGGACCTGCAGAAGCAGGGCCCTGCCTTTGAAAAAGCTTTGCAGGCACATGGTGTGCCATACCAGATGCATGTATATAAAAATGCAGGACACAGCATTGGCACAGGGCGTGGCACAGACGCCGAAGGCTGGCTGACGGAGGCAGCTGCGTTCTGGGAAGAACAGGTCGGATAAAAAGGAGGCGCGGCAATGAAACACAAACTCTGTACAGCTGCAGTGTGCATCGGGCTGCTGCTGGCTCTGGCACTGCCCGCATGGGCGGCAGAATACGGTGAAGCCAATATTACCCCGCAGACCACGATGAATGAGCTGAGGAAAAATCCCAGCATCGTGGGCTCCGGCCTGTACACCTACTCGCGTGAGCAGGACTGCACCCTGAAACAAGCCTACTGGGGTACACAGGAACTTGAAAAGTTCTCCAACCAGTGGACGGCACAGGATGCGGCAGAGGGCCTCAATCAGCTGATCCGGAATTATAATGCGGGCATCCAGATCACCTACCCGCTGTATACGGCAGAGGAAATTGCGCAGGACACCAGCCGGGATGTTGTGGAGCTGTACTATTTTCCGGCGCAGGGAGAAACGAAAAAACGAAAATATGCACTGGTGCTGGGTGGAAATGCTCTGATCACCAGCGCCGAGATCCGCGAGGGCATATCTACAGCGTGGCAGATGAACCAGATGGGCTATACTACGTTTGTGCTGCGCTACCGTATCGGGATACGGGCAGGTGGCAACGCACCCATGGAAGATGTGGCGCGGGCAGTGCAGTATATCACCGCACATGCAGAGCAGTTTAATGTGCAGCCGGAGCAGTATGCGGTGATCGGATACTCTTCCGGCGGACAGATCACCGGTCTGTTCGGTACGGATGCAGTGGGATACCGGAACTACGGCTTGCCAAAGCCTGGTGCTCTGCTGCTGGGTTATCCGGTAAATACATTCCGGGAACTGAAACCGGGCTATCGGATCCTGCTGGATCCCGATGTGCTTGCACAGCGGTATTACGATATGAATGTGTCGGACTATATAACGCCGGATTACCCACCGACCTTTTTCTGGTGTGGCAAAAATGACCTGACGCTTATGCTGATGGACTGGTACGCACAAATTCCGCAGCTTCAAAAAGCGATGGAGAAGAACGGCGTGCCCTATGTCAGCCATGTGTATGATAACGCGCCGCATTCGATTTCTACAGGACGCGGCACCGATGCAGAAGGCTGGCTGAACGAGGCTGTTGCATTCTGGGAAGAACAGACAAAATAAAAAAACACGCAGATCCGGGCTTTGCAGCTGCACAGCCCGGATTTTGCAATGGGAGACGAAAATGGAATTTCTGGCATTTCTTTACACGGTGCTGCTGGTGGCCATCTGCCTGATGATGGCGCTGCTGCTCTACCGCTCGGCAAAGCCGACGGCCAGCCGGGACGATACGGAACTGAAGGAATGGCTGCGCCAGCAGCTGGATGCGCAGAACCGTCAGATGGAAACAAAGCTGGCAGAGATGTCTCAGCAAAACCTTGCCGCCATGGGGCAAATCAGCGAGACGCTGCAGGCTTCTGTGCAGAGCATGAGCACTGCCCTTGCTGCCGGGCAGGGCAGTCAGCAGCAGACCATGGAGCAGCGGCTCCAGGGGCTGGAAGCCTCTAATTCCCGTAAGCTGGAAGAGATGCGCAAAACACTGGCAGACGGCCTTGCTGCCATGCAGACGCAGAACGCCCAGAAGCTGGACGAGATCCGGCATACCGTGGACGAGCAGCTGCAGGATGCCCTGCAAAAGCGGGTGACTGAGAGCTTCAAAGCGGTCAATGACCAGCTGGAACAGGTATATAAGGGTCTTGGCGAGATGCAGAACCTTGCCGCCGATGTGGGCGGGCTGAAACAGGTGCTTTCCGGCGTAAAGACCCGCGGCATTCTGGGCGAGATCCAACTGGGTGCGATCCTGGAAGAGATCCTTGCCCCGGAACAGTACGACACCAATGTAGCCACCATCCCGGGCAGTACCCAGCGGGTGGAATATGCCATCCGGATGCCCGGCGCGGACGGCGGCACGGTCTGGCTGCCCATCGATTCCAAGTTCCCCGGCGATACCTATGCTCACCTGCAGGACGCGCAGGCTTCCGGCGACGCACAGGCCGTGGAGAACGCCCGCCACGCACTGGAGCTGGTGCTGCGCAGCGAGGCCAAGGACATCCGGGAAAAATATGTGGAGCCGCCCTATACCACGGCCTTCGGCATCCTGTTCCTGCCGTTTGAGGGCCTGTATGCCGAGGTGGTGAACGCCGGTCTGCTGGAAGTGCTGCAGCGGGACTATCAGGTGAACATCGCGGGCCCCAGCACCATGGCGGCGCTGCTCAACAGTCTGCAGATGGGCTTCAAGACCCTTGCCATCCAGAAGCGTTCCGGCGAGGTGTGGCAGCTGCTGGGTGCGGTAAAGACCGAATTTGACAAGTTCGGGCAGGGACTTTCCAAGATGCAGCAGCGTCTGCGCCAGACCGACGAAGAGCTGGACAACCTCATCGGGGTGCGCAGCCGTGCCATCAGCCGCAAGCTGCGGGCGGTGCAGACCATGGACGAGGGCACTGCCGCCGCGCTGCTGGAGCTGGACAACGAGCCGGGCAGACCGGTGGCGGCACGTCTGCCGGAGAATGGGGAAGAGCTCTGATGTGCAGAATATTCCCGCGTTATCCCTTGCGATTTTTCTGACGATGTGGTATGATAGGAACTGTTCTCAGAAACAACCGCCGCAAAAACGCGGCACTGCATAAAAATATAAATAAGGAGACCGAGCATTATGAGCGTAAACAAGATCAGTGAAGCCATTCTGGGCGTTGGTGTGGATGATACCACCATCGACCTGTTCGAGAGCCAGTATCCGGTGCCCACCGGCGTCAGCTATAATTCCTATGTCATTCTGGACGAGAAGACCGCCGTTCTGGATACGGTGGATGCCCGCGCCACCGAGCCGTGGCTGGAAAACCTGACCGAAGCTTTGGCAGGCCGTAAGCCGGATTATCTGGTGGTCTCCCACATGGAGCCAGACCACGGCGCAAATATCGCAAAGCTGGCGGCACTCTATCCGGAGATGCAGGTGGTGGGCAACGCCAAGACCTTCCTGTATATGGATCAGTTCTTTGGTGCTGATGCTGTGGCAAAGGAGCGCCGCGTGGTGGTGAAGGACGGCGAGAGCCTGAGCCTTGGCACCCACACCCTGACCTTTGTGTTTGCCCCCATGGTGCACTGGCCGGAGGTCATGGTCAGCTATGAGAGCAGCGAGAAGGTGCTGTTCTCCGCTGATGGCTTCGGCCGCTTTGGCGCTGTGGCAAAGTTTGACGAAAAGGCCGACTGGGCCAGCGAAGCCCGCCGCTACTACCTGAACATCGTAGGCAAGTACGGCCCGCAGGTACAGGCGCTGCTGAAAAAGGCAGCGGCTCTGGACATCCGGACCATCTGCCCGCTGCACGGTCCGGTGCTGACCGGCGATCTGGGCAAGTATCTGAACTACTACGACATCTGGTCCAGCTACAAGCCCGAGGAGCCGGAAAAGATCCTTGTGGCAAGTGCTTCCATCCACGGCCACACCCGTGCAGCAGCCCACCTCATGGCAGAAAAGCTGCGTGCAAAGGGCGCAAAGGTAGTGGAGATGGACCTGACCCGCACCGATGTGTCCTATGCCGTCACCGAAGCCTTCCGCTGCGGAAAGATCGTGCTGGCCTGCGCCACCTACGACGGCTTCCTCTTCCCGCCGATGGAGAGTCTGCTGACCCACCTCAAGACCAAGAGCTTCCAGAATCGCACGGTCGGCCTGATGGAGAATGGCACCTGGGCACCCATGGCCGCAAAGCTCATGCGCGCCGAGCTGGAAGGCATGAAGAACATCACGGTCTGTGAGAATGTGGTTACCATCCGTTCTGCCGCCAATGCCGCTGCAGAAGCCCAGATGGATGCTCTGGCTGCGGAGATCACGGAAAAGTAAACAGAATGGTCTGTACAGGGCCGCTGCCTGCCGAAGAGTCTCGGCGGGCGGCGGCCTTTTTGCAGCGCCATTGAACAGACGAAAGAAGTCTGATATAATACAGCTAAAACATATGGTGGGAGGAGCTCAGGAATGTTAAGATCGATGCGCCGGGATGCGCTGCAATGGTGGAAAGGCCCGGATAAAAAGTATTTTTGTGTGATGCTTGGGTTTGCTGTTGTGGTGTATTTTCCACTAATGAGTCAAAAACTGACAAATACATTTGACGGACTTTGGATGGATACATATTATATTGCCGGCGGCTGGGAACTTTCTATCGGCAGATGGCTCTGGCCGCTTGCAGATGCGCTGAGGTTTGGCGTTCAGACGGACCCGATCAATTCGCTGCTTACGCTCTCGCTCGTGACACTTTCGTTTATTCTGGTGCGCAGGCTCTTTACGACAAAGGATTCGTTTCTTACCTATCTGCTGGGAATGGCATTTATCTCAAGTGCATCGGTCAGCATCCAACTGTCGTATCGGTACATGTCACCGATCTTCGGATTATCGCTTTTTCTCTCGGTTGCTGCAGCATACTGTGTGATCCGCACGGAAAATAAGGTCAGAGCAGTTGTGCAGGGGATAGTGTGTCTGACACTGAGTCTGGGTCTGTATCAGGCAAATCTCGGGAGTTTCTGCCTGATCCTTCTGGTCTATTTCCTCATGCTTCTGTTTCAAAAGCCGGATCGCAGCCTGATTCATGGGCATATTGCAAAAAGTCTTTGCAGTGCGGCGGCTGGCGTGGTATTGTATTATCTGACCCTGAAGATTGTTTTGCTGATTACGGGCTCTCGGATGTCAGGATACAACGGAGCTGCGAGTGTTTCGCCGCTTTATGTTTTAAAGCGGCTGCCCACAGGAGTAGCAAGGGCATACCAGATCTTTGGAATCTATTTTTTCCGGAACCAGTATCGGAACAATATTCTGCAGGCGGTGGGCTTTTTTGCGCTGATCGTTTTGCTGGTCGGATTCGGGCTGTTAAAACGCTTTTGGCGGGTCGTGCAGAGCAGAGATCTGGAATACATTTTGCTGAGCGCTGCGGCGTTGGCTGTGCTGCCGGCAGTATGCAATGTGATGCTGTTGATCACCAGCGAAGCGACCTGGCGTCTGCAGATGGCAGGGGCACTGGACTTGTTTATCCCTTTGTGCATCCTTCTGCTGGATGTGACCCGGAAGGAACAGCCTCAAAATGAAAAATTAAGGATGGCGGCTATCGGAGGGGCCGTCCTTTTGGCAGGCCTTATCGTATACGGCAATGTTTATATGAGGGCGGTCGATCAGGAAGCGATGTATGAAGGCAGAAAATCGCTAAAGACCATGACGGACCGGATCGCGGACGATCTGATCGACTCTGGATATTTTGACGGAGAAGAGCGGCTGCCGGTGGTGTTTGTGGGCAGACCCAGTTCAAACTCGGCTTTCCTGATGAGAGAATATTACCTGTACGCAAACACGTATGCCCAGATAGGCCGATTCTGGGGTGGCGCCGATGTTGCCCAGCAGGTGTGGAAGAGCGTTTTTCAGAATATCACACCGGTCAACTTTACCTATGGAAGAGTGGAACGTTACCTTGAAGTTTATGCGGAAAGCGAAACGGAGCAGATGCCGACTTATCCGCAGGAGGGGTATATCCGGCAGATCGGAGATACGGTGGTCGTCAAGATTTCGGACGATTACAAGGATGAGCTGACCAGCGCGGAAGAAGAAAAGCCGCTGTCGGGCTTTTTTGAACTCGGGCAGGTAGACAATGGATTTTATGAGCCGTGGAAAGAGGAAGAATGAACCTGTCTGAAAAATGCGGTTGAGTGCGGCATTTGCGGAAACTGCGTGCGCAGCCCTTGCAAACTTCCGCGAAATGTGGTAGTATACATATGGTTATGAACCTGAATACTCCCAAACGCAGCGACGGAGAGAGTAGGTCTGCACCGCACGGCAAAGAGAGAAGCTTCACCGGCTGAAAGGGCTTCCGTGTGCGGGCTGGCTGAAGTTCGCTCCTGAGCGGTCTGTGCGAAAGGCGAAAGCTTACTAGCACAGAACGGTTGCGCCCCGTTACGGCGTTCTGAGAGCCGCCCGGCATCTGTGCACGGGTGGAAACCGGGTGGTACCGCGGAGCAGAAGAATTACAGCTTCGTCCCTTTTGCCTGAGAAATCGGGCAGGGGACGGAGCTTTTTTGTTGCACTCCGCTCATCAACACGAAGAATAAAGGAGAGAACATCCATGCAAGCAATGATCGACGAGCTGGCAAAACAGGCCGCTGAAAGCCTTGGTCAGGTGTCCGGCAAGGAAACGCTGGCCTCCTTCTGGCAGGAGTACCTCAGCAAAAACGGCAAGATCCCTGCTCTGATGAAGAACCTGCGCACCGTTGCGCCGGAAGAGCGTCCTGCCATGGGCAAGATCATTAACGAACTCAAGGCAAAGGTGCAGGCAGACTATGACGCTGCTGCAGAACAGGTGAAGCAGGCAGAACTTGCTGCCCGCAATGCTGCGGAGACGGTGGATATCACGCTGCCTGCCAAGACCCGCTCTGTGGGCGGTCTGCACCCGCTGACCCTGATCACCAACCAGATCATCGACGTGTTCTCCGGCATGGGCTTTTCGGTGGGCACCTTCCCGGAGATCGAGGACGATGACCACAACTTTACCCGTCTGAACGTGCCCAAGGATCACCCGGCACGCGACATGCAGGACACCTTCTACCTGTCGGAGGAGTTCCTGCTGCGTACCCAGACTTCCGGCGGCCAGATCCGCACCATGGACGTTCAGAAGCCGCCCATCAAGATCCTGATGCCCGGCCGTGTGTTCCGCTCCGACTCGGACGCTACCCACAGCCCCATGTTCCACCAGATGGAAGGTCTGGTGGTGGATAAGGGCATCACGCTGGGCGACCTGCAGGGCGCACTGAACACCTTCGTGCAGAAACTGTTCGGTGCTGACACCCGCACCCGCCTGCGTCCTTCTTACTTCCCGTTCACCGAGCCCAGCGTGGAGGTGGACGTGAGCTGCTTCGAGTGCCACGGCAAGGGCTGCCCGCTGTGCAAGCACACCGGCTGGATCGAGGTGCTTGGCGGCGGTGTCGTTAACCGCAAGGTGCTGGAGAACTGCAATATCGACCCGGATGAGTATTCCGGTTTCGCCTTCGGCATCGGCATCGAGCGTATCGCCATGCTGAAGTATGGCATCAACAATATCGGCCTGATGTTCGAGAACAACCTGCAGTTCCTCAAGCAGTTCCACGAATAAGAGGGGAGAGAAGAGACAATGAAAGTACCTTTCAGCTGGTTAAAAGAATTTGTAGATATCGACGTTACTGCGCAGGAACTGGAGGAAAAGCTCTTCTCCTGCGGCTTTGAGGTCGAAGAGCTGATCCCGCTGGATGCCGGCATCAGCAAGGTGGTCGTCGGCAAGATCGTGGAGATGGAAAAGCAGGAGGGCACCCACCTGACCAAGTGTGTGGTGGACTGCGGCGACTACGGCCACGACATCCGCATCAGCACCGGTGCCGCCAACATGAAGCTGGGCGACTGCGTGCCCGCTGCGCTGGATGGCTCCACCCTGCCCGGCGGCATCAAGATCAAGGCCCGCAAGATGCAGGGCGTGGAGTCCAACGGTATGCTGTGCTCCGGCGAAGAGCTGGGCCTGAACGATGACCTGTTCCCGGGCTCTGAGGTCTACGGCCTGCTCATCCTGCCCGAGGATTCTGTCCCCGGCACCGACATTGCCCCCGTGGTGGGTCTGGATGACTATATCTTTGATATCTCCATCACCGCAAACCGTCCGGACTGCCAGTCCGTTCTGGGCATCGCCCGCGAGGTGGCTGCCGTTCTGGGCAAGCCCCTGCACATGCCCGCCATGGACTACAAGACTGTCTGCGAGCCGGATGCGCCCATCACCGTCAAGGTGGAGGCACCGGACCTGTGCCCCCGCTACATGGCACACTATGTGCGCAACATCCGCATGGGCGAGTCTCCCCGCTGGATGAAGCGCCATCTGGCTCTGTGCGGCCTGCGCTCCATCAGCAACGTGGTGGATATCACCAACCACACCCTGCTGGAAATGGGTCAGCCCATGCACGCCTTTGACCTGAACAAGGTCGCCGGCCGCACCATCGATGTACGCCGTGCCTATGAGGGTGAGAAGATCGTCACACTGGACGAGAAGGAATTTACCCTGAACCCCAACAATCTGGTCATCTGCGATGCCGAAAAGCCGGTGGCACTTGCCGGCATCATGGGCGGCGCAAACTCCGGCATGGATGAGAACACCACCAGCCTGCTGTTTGAGTGTGCCACCTTTGCCCGCGACTGCGTGCGTAAGACCAGCCGCGCTCTGGGCCAGAACAGCGACTCCTCCGCCCGCTACGAGAAGGGTGTGGACCGCCACTCTCCTGAACTGGGCCTTGCCCGTGCCCTGCACCTGATCCAGGAGCTGGACTGCGGCGACATCACCACGCTGGAATATGACCTGACCGATGGCCGCCCGATGGAGCGCAAGCACATCGTTACCACTCCGGCTAAGATCTGCGGCGTGCTGGGCATTACCGTGCCGGATCAGACCATGATCGACATTCTGCAGCGTCTGGAGTTCACGGTGGATGTACAGGCCGATGGCAGCTGGGACGTGTCCGCACCCCTGTACCGCGAGGATGTGGAGAGCTTCCCGGATCTGGCCGAGGAGGTCATCCGTGAGTACGGCTACGACCACATCGTGCCCACCTTCCTGAACACCGCCTCCGTTACCAACGGCGGTCTGAACTACGACCAGAAGCAGCAGCTCAAGACCAAGCGTCTGCTGGCTGCGCAGGGCTTCTATGAGGCCTCCACACTGGCCTTCTACTCCAACGCAGAACTGGATATGCTGCACATCCCGGCGGACGATGCTGCCCGCAAGGCCATCCGCATCCTGAACCCCATCAGTGAGAATCTGTCCATCATGCGCACCCTGCTGGCTCCCTCCATGCTGAATGTCATTGTGGACAATCTCAAGAAGGGCAACACGGAAGGCCGTCTGTTCGAGATGGCACCGGTGTATCTTGCCAAGGAACTGCCCATCAACGAGCATCCGCACGAGCGCCAGACCCTGTGCATCGGCGCATTCGGCCCTGAAGAAGATTTCTTCACCGTCAAGGGTGCACTGGAAGCACTGGCAGCCGGCTTTGGCCTGAGCTTTGACTACAAGCGCGAGACCACCCCGTGGCTGCACCCCGGCATCAGCGCCGCTGTTTACTGTGGTGACAAGCGTCTGGGTGTGTTTGGCAAGCTGTCCAACGAGATCAACGGCGAGCTGGAAATTGCAAAGGATCAGAAGGATAGCCAGAATATTTATCTGGGCGAGCTGGATTACGAGGCTCTGATGTCCTGCGTGGACGGTGAGCTGCGCTATCAGCCGCTCAGCCCCTATGCTGCTGTCAAGCGTGATCTGGCACTGGTCTGCGATGAAAAGACCACCTGCGGCGAGATCGAAGAGACCATCAAGAAGGCCAGCCCTCTGGTGGGTGAGATCAAGCTGTTCGATATCTACCGCGGCGCAAATCTGGGCGAGGGTAAGAAGAGCATGGCGTTCACCCTGTCTCTGTCCGATCCGAAAAAGGAAGTTTCCACTGAGGAAGTGGAGCGTGTGGTCAAGAAGATCCTCGGCAATTTGAAGTTCAAGCTTGGCATCGAGATCCGCTAACTCTATTATAGAAGTAATATAACTGTCTC